>FTDB01000664.1_pt1 | contig 30736 bp, 31 predicted proteins | sample 1639741 | NCBI WGS metagenome assembly FTDB01 (sample SAMEA3914869, study PRJEB12502) | metagenome | biome: forest; material: soil | place: USA | collected 2012-03-12 | depth 0.1 m | reverse complement strand
GGTAACGTTTTCTTGACTCTGTTTTGCCACGATTCCCGCGACGACCGCCGGCATAAGGCCTGGCGGGCTGGACACAAGGTTCAGGGGCAGAATGACCACCGCAACGACGCAAGACGCCGCGCCGACACGTTCGTCCAAACGCGCCGACCTCAAGGTGTGCGGCGACTGCACGCTCTGCTGCAAGGTCTATGACGTCGACGACCTCGAAAAGAAGGCCGGCAAGCGCTGCGACCACGTCCGCCCCGAAGGCGGCTGCGGCGTCTGGGGCCTGCATCCGAAAACCTGCCAGGATTTCAAGTGCCTGTGGCTGCGCCACGACGACATGAAGGTGATGTGGCGGCCGGATATCTGCGGCTTCGTCATGCGCATCGAGCCCAACACCAACAACCTGGCCATCGATGTCGACCAGGACCGGCCCGACGCCTGGCGCCGCCAGCCCTATTACGACCAGATCAAGCAATGGTCCGAAGTCATGCCGAAGAACGAAGGCCTGGTTCTGGTCTACGCGCCCGAGGGCCTGCACGTCATCACGCCGATGGAGGACCTGTTCCTCAAGGCGCCCAAGCGCGGCGACATCCTGGAAACCGGCATGGAAAACTCGCTGTTCGGCCCCCGCCCCTTCGCCCGCGTCATTCCGGCGAAGGAAATAAGAGCTCAGGCACGTTTACGCGCCTGATGGCCCGCCCGCGAAGTGAAACGCGACCTCAAAATCGCCCGCCGCGCCTGCCCTGCTGACATCTTCGGACCCGTGATGTGATTTTACCTGACGCCTTGCCGTGCTAGACACGCCGTGCACCGAGTCAGGAACACTGCATGACCGCCATCATATCCCTCAAGGGACTGAGCAAGACCTTCCCCAGCGGCTTCACGGCGCTCAAAGGCATCGACCTCGACATCCGCAAGGGCGAAATCTTCGCCCTGCTCGGCCCCAACGGCGCCGGCAAGACCACGCTGATCGGCGCCGTCTGCGGCCTGATCCGCCCGACCGGCGGCGACATCAGGATCGACGGCCGCGACACCCACGATTACCGCCACGTCCGCGGCCAGATCGGCCTGGTGCCGCAGGAACTGAGCGTCGATATCTTCGAGCGCGTCATCGATACCGTGAAATTCAGCCGCGGCCTGTTCGGGCTCCCGCCCAACCCGGCCTATATCGAGAAGATCCTCAGGGACCTGACGCTGTGGGACAAGCGCAACAACAAGATCATCGAACTCAGCGGCGGCATGAAGCGCCGGGTGATGATCGCCAAGGCGCTGTCGCACGAGCCCGTCATCCTGTTCCTTGACGAACCGACCGCCGGCGTCGACGTCGAACTGCGCCGCGATATGTGGAACGTGGTGCGCTCGCTCCGCGACCAGGGCGTCACCATCATCCTGACCACCCACTATATCGAGGAAGCCCAGGAAATGGCCGACCGCATCGGCGTCATCAACAAGGGCGAGATCATCCTGGTCGAGGACAAGATCAAGCTGATGCAGACCCTGGGCCAGACGCGCATGACCCTGACGCTCAGGAACGCCCTGGCATCCCTGCCGGAAGCGCTCGACGGCCAGGACGCCAGACTGTCCGATGACGGCGGCACCCTCACCGTCACCCTGAGCGGCGAAGGCGGCGACGAAGCCGGCGGCCCGTTGATCGAAGCCCTCGTCAAGGCCGGCGTCGAGTTGAAGTCCGTCACCACGACACGCTCGTCGCTCGAAGACATTTTCGTCAAGCTGGTGGAGAAAAACTGATGGCCAATCCTGCCACCGCCCTGTTCAACTGGCATGCCGTCCGCGCGCTTTATGTCTTCGAAATGCACCGCATGTGGCGGACGCTGTTCCAGAGCATCGCCGCCCCCGTCCTGTCGACGGCGCTCTATTTCATCGTCTTCGGCTCGGCCATGGGCCATCGCATGCAGGAGGTGTCGGGCGTCTCCTACGGCGCCTTCATCGTGCCCGGCCTGATCATGCTGGCGGTGCTGACGCAAAGCATCTCCAACGCCTCGTTCGGCATCTACATGCCGCGCTTCACCGGCACGATCTACGAGGTGCTGTCGGCGCCGATCAGCGTTCTGGAAGTCGTCACCGGCTATGTCGGGGCGGCGGCGTCGAAGTCGGTGATCATCGGCCTGATCATCCTCGCCACGGCGCGGATTTTCGTCGCCTACGACATTGCCCATCCTCTGCTGGCCTTTGCTTTCCTGGTCCTGACCTCGGCGGCCTTCTCGCTGTTCGGCTTCATCATCGGCGTGTGGGCCGATGGCTTCGAAAAGCTGCAACTGGTGCCGATGCTGATCATCACGCCGCTGACCTTCCTGGGCGGCACCTTCTACTCGACCTCGATCCTGCCGCCCTTGTGGCGCACGGTGACCCTGTTCAATCCGGTGGTTTACCTGGTCAACGGCTTCCGCTGGGCCTTCTACGATGTCGCCGACGTCAATGTCTGGGTCAGCCTGGCCATGACGCTGGCCTTCATGGCGGTGTGCCTGATCGTGATCCTGTGGATCTTCAAGACGGGCTACCGGTTGCGGAAGTAGGCCGGAGGAGCCTTTCTTTTTCCTCGACAAATCCATCGCGCCGCCGCATCAAGGCCCCATGACCGCCCCTGCCCAGAACCTGCCCGACGCCACCCGCCGCAACTGGGTCGATACCCGCGCGCCGGCCTTCCTCAGGCCATGGCTGAAGCTCGGCCGCTTCGACCGGCCGATCGGCATCTGGCTTTTGTTCCTGCCCGGCGCCATGGGCCTGGCCTTCGGTTTCGCCCATCCCTATATCGTCACCGACGGTGCATTCGCGCACGTCCTGATCGGCGCCGACGCGCTCGAACATTTCCCGTTCGTCAAGCTGGCCCTGTTCTTCCTGGGCGCCATGCTGATGCGCGCCGCCGGCTGCGCCTACAACGATTTCGTCGACCGCGACATCGACGCCCAGGTTGAACGCACGCGCGGCCGCCCGATCCCGTCAGGCCAGGTCAGCCCGAAGGCGGCGCTGGTCTTCGTCGCCGTCTGCTCATTGATTTCGCTTGTTATTCTTCTTCAGCTGGGCAAGCTGGCCATCCTGCTCGGTGTGGCCTCGCTGGCCCTGGTCGCCGCCTATCCGTTCATGAAGCGCATCACCTGGTGGCCGCAGGCCTGGCTGGGCCTGACCTTCAACTGGGGCTTCCTGATGGGCGTGGCCACCCAAACCGGCACGCTCAGCTGGGCCGCCGCCGTCTTCTATGCCGGCCTGGTGTTCTGGACCATCGGCTACGACACCATCTATGCCCTGCAGGACATCGAGGACGACGCCATGATCGGCGTCAAGTCGTCGGCCCGGGCGCTGGGCCGGCACACCGTCTCGGGGGTCAGCATCTTCTACGGCCTGGCCATCCTGCTCACCGCCGTGGCCGGACACATGATCGGCCTGACGCCCCTGTTCTACCTCTGCATCTTCATGGTCGGCGCCCACCTGATCTACCAGACCGTCCGCCTCAAGCCCGACGACACGGCGCGCTGCCTGGCCCTGTTCAAGGCCAACCGCACCACCGGCCTGCTTTGGTTCTTGAGCCTGATAGCCGTTCATGGCAAGCTTTGAGGCATGACGGTGACTCGCTCCTCTTTCACGGCCTGCGCGGCCCTGGGCCTTGCCCTGCTGGCCCTGGCGGCCTGTCACAAGAAGCCGGCGCCGCCGGCCGCCTCCGACAAGCCGCCGGCCACGGTGGCGCCGCTGGGCTTCGCCAAGTCGGATAACGACGTCCAGGTCACGCTCACCCTGCCCGAGCCGATCAAGCTTTATCCCGAACTGCACACCCAGCTTTTCAACGAAGGCCAGGCGACGCTCACCGCCTTCATCGACCAGGCGCACAAGGACCGCGCCGAAAATTCCGCCGACGGTATCCAGGAGCCCGGCTACTACCAGTCGATCAACTGGAAGATCGCGGCGCAAAGCACGCGGCTGGTTTCGCTCTATGCCGAGGAAGAGCAGTACGAAGGCGGTGCGCACCCGACCTCGAACTTCCAGGCCCTGCTGTGGGACAAGGCCAGGAACGACCTGATCGCGCCGGCCCGCCTGTTCGCCAACGGCGCCGACATGAAGGCGGTCGACGCCTATGTCTGCAGGCAGATCGAGGCCGCCCGCTCGAAGCGTTCGGGCACGCCGGTCAGCGAGAACGGCTCGGGCTTCGACTGTCCGAAGTTCGCCGACAGCAAGCTGATCCTGATCCCGTCGACCGTCACCGGCAAGATCGGCGCGGTCGATGCGCTCTACGCGCCCTATGAAGTCGGCTCCTATGCCGAAGGGCCGTACGAGGTGCGCGTGCCGCAAAGCCAGTTGAAAGCCGTGCTGGCGCCCGATTTCGCCGACCAGTTCGACGGCGACGCCGTCAAGGACGTGGCCCTGCCCGATCCGGATTCGGACAACGACAAGGCGCAATAGGTTTTTTGCGGTCGAGTTTGGAGCTGCGATACCTCCACATCGTCGTTAGTCTAAGCCTGCTTTTTTCCTTCCCCGTTCACGGGGAAGGTGTCGGCGCAAAGCGACGACGGAAGGGGGAAACGGACGGTTGGGTGCCCCCTTCCGTCATTTGCTCCGCAAATGCCACCTTCCCCTTAAAAGGGGAAGGAAAACCGGATATGTAATTTCACGCTTCCCATGACCGACCACCGCGCCTTCATCCAGGCCAATACCCGGCCCTTGCCCGTGCACTCGCTGCCTTCGATCCGCCTGTACCAGGCCGACGAAGTGACGCCCTTGTGGCTGATGACCGAAGCCGACATGGCGCGCGACCGGCTGGCGCCGCCGTTCTGGGCATTCGCGTGGTCGGGCGGCCAGGCCCTGGCCAGATACGTGCTCGACAACCCCGCCATCGTCACAGGCAAGCGCGTGCTCGACCTCGCCTGCGGTTCCGGGCTGGTCGGCATCGCCGCCCTGCAGGCCGGTGCTTCGACCGTCATCTGCAATGATATCGATCCTTACGCCGAAGCAGCGACAGCACTGAATGCGGAACTCAATACGGTGAACCTGGCCTTCCTTGCCGGCGACCTGCTGTCAGGTCCGCCGCCCGATATCGATATCATCCTGGCCGGCGATATCGCCTACGAAAAGCCGATGCTGGACGCCATGCTGACATTTTTGCGCCGCGCCCGCGCGCAAGACATCGCCGTTTACGTCGGCGATCCCAACCGCACCTACTTTCCGAAAACCGGCTTCGCGCTGTGCTGGTCGGGCAAGGTCGTCACCAACGCCGATATCGAGGACGCCGCCACCAAGGCGGCCAATGTCTGGAGGCTCCTCCCATGAGCAAAACCCATCACGCCATCGACTATGTCGAATTTCCCGCCGGCGACCTGGCCGGTCTGAAAGGCTTCTACAACAAGGCCTTCGGCTGGAACTTCATCGATTATGGTCCGACCTATGCCGCCCTCGACAAGGCGGGCCTGGACGGTGGCTTCCAGGCCGACCGCGACGAAGCCCCGGCCAAGCCGCTGGTCATCCTTTACAGCGACGACCTCGAAGCCTCGCTGGCGGCGGTGACGGCGGCCGGCGGCAGCATCACCGCGCCGATCTTCGCCTTCCCCGGCGGCCGGCGCTTTCAGTTCACCGATCCGTCCGGCAACGAACTGGCCGTCTGGTCGGAGACCTGATCCTTGCGCGGCGGCCAGATGACAAACAGGATCACGGCCAGCACAATCGGGATGATCCAGCCGCTCCAGCCCAGGATCGTCGCCTCGTGCCTGTTGACCACCTGGCCCGACGTCCCCAGCACGGCGAAGAAACCGGCGCCAGCATTGATGGCGCCGTGAAACAGCGCGCACGGCCAGATCGATCGCGTGCGCAGCCGCAACCACGCCAGCACTGGACCCAGGGCGATGCACATGCCCGACATGCAGGTCAGGGCCCACCAGCGCGGTCCGGCCGGATAGTTGTAGCCGAGCAGGATCAGCGGCGCGTGCCACAAGGCCCAGATCACGCCCATGACCACGATGGCCGGCACCGTTCCCATCGGCAGCAGGCGCGGCAACAGGAAGCCGCGCCAGCCGATTTCCTCGCCGGCCGCGGCGACGGCGTTGATCGGCGACGCCACCACGGCGACGACCAGTTGCAGCGCGACCAGAAGACCCAGCGGCGGCATCCGCGCCGGCCACGGCTTGCCGGCGGCGGCCAGCCTGGCGGCGATCAGATCGTGGAAGGCCGAAAAATGGACGAGGTCGAGGTGGAAGACGCCGAACGCCTGGCCCACCGCCAAAGCGCCGAGATTGATCACCAGCGACGCCACGACGGCGAAAAGACCGTAAAGCACGATCCGGCCATTGATGCCGCCGATGCCGAGGCTGGCCAGCAGCCTGGCCTTCGGATCGGCGATCTTGCCGACGACCAGCGCCGCCACCGCCGGCGTGAACATCATCGCGGTGGCCAGCACGAGGAACAGCGGATTTTGCAACCCGCCACCTTGCCACAAAGGCAAGGCCACCAGCCAGGCCAGTCCGAAAGCGATGACGATATAGGCCGATATGGCTCCCAGGTTTTTCATGGCGCGCACCCTCATTTTGTTATTTTGGCAATTAACGAAATAATGCCCGCGTGTCAAGCCGCGCGGCTTATTCCCTTCGCCCCGTCTTGACCAGGGCTATCGCATATGGAAATGCGAGACTCAGCTTTACGCCCACCTCTCCCCTTTCAAGGGGAGAGGATGCCGCGAAGCGGCAGGTGAGGGGTTCTTGCCGGCAGTGGGATGACCCCTCATCCGTGCCTGGGGCGCCTAGCCCTTCGGGCCACCTTCTCCCCTTAAAAGGGGAGAAGTGAGCAGGGTTAAAGCCATATGCGATAGCCCTGCCGTCTTGACGGGGAGAAGGTGGCCCTTTAGGGCCGGATGAGGGGCTTGCCGCGCCCGCCTATTCCAACCCTCTCCGCAGGGAAAGCAAGAATACCCATGACCGCCTACACATCCCTGCGTGACTTCATCGCCAGGCTGGAAGCCGCCGGCGAACTGGTGCGCGTCACAACGCCCGTCTCGACCCACCTCGAAATGACCGAGATCCAGCTGCGCCTGCTGGCCGAAAAAGGTCCGGCTGTGCTGTTCGAGAACGTGACGCTCCCCGACGGCACGCCCTCGCCCATGCCGGTGCTGGTCAACCTGTTCGGCAACGTCAAGCGCGTCGCCATGGGCGTCACCCTCGACGGCAAAGACCGCACCACCGCGCAGGAACTGCGCGAGGTCGGCGAGCTTCTCGCCTTCCTGCGCCAGCCCGAGCCGCCGCGCGGCCTCAAGGACGCCTTCGACATGCTGCCCCTGGCTCAGACAGTGCTGGGCATGCGGCCGAAGACGGTCAAGACAGCGCCGGTGCAGCAGGTGGTGCTCAAGGGTTATGACATCGACCTGACCAAGCTGCCGGTCCAGGGCTGCTGGCCGGGCGAGCCGGCGCCGCTCATCACCTGGCCGCTGATCGTCACCAGGGGCCCGTCCGACGCCCGCGAGGACGATTATAACCTCGGCATCTACCGCATGCAGGTGCTGGGCAAGGACCGCGCCATCATGCGCTGGCTGGCCCATCGCGGCGGCGCCCAGCACTATGCCCGCCACAAGCGCGCCGGCAAGCGCGAGCCCCTGCCCGCCTGCGCCGTGCTGGGCGCCGATCCGGGCCTGATCCTGGCGGCAGTGACGCCAGTGCCGGATACCCTGTCGGAATACCAGTTCGCCGGGCTTTTGCGCGGCCAGAAGGCCGAGCTGGTGCCGGCGAAGACCGTCGACCTGCTGGTGCCGGCCCACGCCGAAATCGTCCTCGAAGGCCACGTCCTGCTCGATGAGTTCGAGGACGAAGGCCCCTATGGCGACCACACCGGCTATTACAATTCGGTCGAGAAATTCCCGGTCTTCCAGGTGACGGCGATCACCATGCGCAAAGACCCGATCTACCTGTCGACCTTCACCGGCCGTCCGCCCGATGAGCCCTCCGTGCTCGGCGAAGCGCTCAACGAGGTGTTTATCCCCCTCATCCAGCAGCAGTTTCCCGAAATCGTCGATTTCTGGCTGCCGCCCGAAGGCTGTTCCTATCGCATCGCCGTCATCAGCATGAAGAAGGCCTATCCCGGCCACGCCAAGCGCGTGATGATGGGGGCGTGGTCGTACCTCAGGCAGTTCATGTACACCAAGTGGGTCATCGTCGTGGACGACGATATCGATGCGCGCAACTGGAAGGACGTGATGTGGGCCCTCTCCACGCGCATGGACCCGGCGCGCGACATCACGGTGATCGAAAACACGCCGATCGACTATCTCGATTTCGCCTCGCCGGAATCGGGCCTGGGCTCGAAGATCGGGCTGGACGCCACCAACAAATGGCCGCCCGAAACCCACCGCGAGTGGGGCGAAAAGCTTTACATGGAGCAGGATGTCATCGACCGCGTCTCGGCCAAATGGGCGGAAATGGGCTTGCCCGGAAGCGGCAAAAGCATCTGGAAGTAGGCACTACCCTCCTTCCCCGTTTATGGCAACTCCGTTGTGGGGAAGGTGGCGGCGAAGCCGACGGAAGGGGGAACATGCGAACGGACGCCAAGATCACCCAAGCCAAGCGGCTGCGCAAGGCCATGACCAAACCGGAAATCTGGCTGTGGGGCGGCCTGAAAAGCCAGCACAAAAATGGCCCCGTTTTCCGCCGTCAACATGCGATCGGACCCTATATCCTCGACTTCTGTTGCGTGAAGGCCAAACTTGCCATCGAGGTTGATGGCATAACCCACACTGAAGACCGTCAACGTGAACGCGATATCGTGCGGGATAACTATCTTTTATCCTTGGGCATTAAAACTCACCGCGTCATCGCACGCGATCTTCTGATGTCGCCCGACGAGACAATTACCGGCATAATCGACCTGACTGTAGAGCGTATGGCCGAATTGGGCGCCCCCCTTCCGTCGGCTTCGCCGCCACCTTCCCCGTAAACGGGGAAGGAAGGATTCCACTACCACTCCACAATGTTTCTTCCTTCCCCGTTTACGGGGAAGGTGGCATCGAGCGCAGCGAAGATGACGGAAGGGGGATAGCGAACGCAGCCAAGCCCACCAGGCGGAAAAGTAATCCTCCTCCCTCTTCACCCGCGTCATGCTCATCTCATGAAACGCACCGACGACACCGCCATCGCCACGCCCGAACAACGCCGGGCGCTTCGCCGCAACCTGCAGCAGCGCCTGCGCGACCAGGCCGAGTTCCTGGTCCGCGCCATCGAGGAGCTGGAGCCACCGGCCACCCATGCCGAAGCCGAAAAGGCCGCCAAGTCGATCCAGGCGGCCATGGCGGTCGTCGACAAGCTGTTCACCGCCATGGACGACGACGAGACCCTCGACTACCGCCACCTGCCGACGGCCGAGGAAGAGCGCGAACACCTGGCCACATGGCAAGCCGTGCTCGACCGGCGCTTCGCCTATTTCGCCGCCGTCCGCCAGGCCAGGCTCGACGCCGCCTGAGGCTTGTGAAGTCCGGCTGATCCGTCCTACAAAAGGTCCCTCGAATCAAAGGGGCGATCATGACGGACAAAAGCGGGCACACCCTTGGCGAACGCCTGCGCTACGAATTCGACAAGAGCATGTCGGCCGGCCCCATCGCCCTGATCGGCTGGCTGGCGGTCGTTTCGTTCGTCGTCATCGTCACGGCCTCGGCCTTCATGGCCCTGACCGGCATCCATCCCGACGGCGGCGACAAGATCGGCTTCGTCGAAGGCATGTGGGAATCGCTGATGCGGACCATGGACGCCGGCACCATGGGCGGAGATAACGGCTGGCCCTACCGCTTCGTCTCGCTGGTCATTACCGTCGCGGGCATCTTCGTCTTCTCGGCCCTGATCGGCGTGCTCAGTTCCGGCATCGACGCCAAGCTCGACGAACTGCGCAAAGGCCGGTCCCGCGTCATCGAAGCCGACCACACCATCATCCTCAACTGGTCGCCGTCGGTCTTCGACATCATCTCCGAGCTGGTCATCGCCAATGCCAGCCGCAAGCGCCCCTCCATCGTCATCATGGCCAACCGCGACAAGGTCGAGATGGAGGACGAGATCAAGGCCAAGGTCGAGAATCTCGGCAATACCCGCGTCATCTGCCGTTCGGGCGACCCCACCGACCTGTTCGACCTCGATATCGTCAACCCGCAGGCCTGCCGCTCGGTCATCGTGCTGTCGCCCGACGGCGACGACCCGGACAGCCAGGTCATCAAGTCGGTGCTGGCCCTGGTCAACCACCCCAGGCGCCGCCAGGCCCCCTACCAGATCGCCGCCGAAATCCGCGACGGCGCCAACGCCGAAGTCGCCCGCGCCGTCGGCGGCGACGAACTGCAGCTGGTCCTGGCCGACGACCTGATCTCGCGCATCGTCGTCCATTCCAGCCGCCAGGGCGGCCTGTCGGCGGTCTATTCCGAACTGCTCGATTTCGACGGCTGCGAGATCTACACCCTCGAACAGCCGGGCGCCGTGGGCAGGACCTTCGGCGAACTGCTGTCGTCCTATGAATCCAACACCCCCATCGGCATCTGCGACGTGCGCGGCCATATCCGGCTCAATCCGGCGATGGACGTGGTTTTCACGGCCGAAGACCGTCTGGTCGTCATCGCCGAGGACGACGCCTCGATCCGCCTGACGCCGCCGGCCGCCAGCGAAGACGCCGCCATCCTGGCCGCGCCGCCGCGCAACGTGCGGCCCGAACGCACCCTGATCATCGGCTGGAACCGGCGCGGCCCCTTGATCGCCCACGAGCTGTCGCGCTACGTGGCGCCGGGCTCGGAACTGGTCGTCGCCGCCGATACGCCCGAACTGCGCGCCCATCCGCTCGACCAGGTCGTGGTCACCGGCGGCCTCAAGGTCGACGTCCGCATCATCGACACCGGCAGCCGCGCCGCGCTGGATATTTTGACAATTCAAGATTTCGACCATGTGCTGGTGCTGGGCTACAGCGACCACATGGCGGCCCAGCCGGCCGATACGCGCACCCTGGTCACCCTGCTGCATATCCGCAAGATCGCCGAAAAGGCCAACCGCCATATCAGCGTGGTCAGCGAGATGATCGACGTGCGCAACCGCGAACTGGCCGAGGTGACCCGCGCCGACGATTTCGTGGTCAGCAACAAGCTGGTCAGCCTGATGCTGGCCCAGGCGTCGGAGAACCGCTACATGGCGGCGATCTTCGACGACCTGCTCGACGAGGAAGGCTCGGAAATCTACATGCGCCCGGCCGGCGACTACATCGCCCTCGACCGGCTCGTCACCTTCCACACCGTCACCGAGGCGGCGAGACGCCGCGGCGAAGTCGCCATCGGCTACCGCCGCGCCCGCCCGGGCCGCGACGACCCGCGCAACATGGGCGGCGTGGTCATCAATCCAACCAAATCCGAAGCCCTGGCCTACACCGCCGCCGACCGCATCATCGTCCTGGCGGAGAACTGAGCCGCTTTCCACTTCTCCCCTTGAAAGGGGAGAGGGAAGAGAGCGCGTTTCGCCCCTCAATTCGCCTCCCCCATTCATGGGGGAGGTGGCACTGAGCGAAGCGAAGTGACGGAAGGGGCATTCCACCGTCGGTAGCCCCACCCACCATCGCTGCGCGATGGTCCCCCCTCCCCATAAATGGGGAGGGCGAAGTCAAGACCGTCAACCCAAAACCAGAAGGTAAATTTTTACCCCGCCGCGCGTTCGGCCGAAATGCGTATGCCCTCGGCGCGGATATAATCGCCGATCTGCTCGGCGCCGAGCGGCCGGCTGAAGATATAGCCCTGGATGTAACGCGCCCGCACCTGGCGCAGCTTGGCCAGTTCGGCCGGCGTCTCGACGCCCTCGATGACGCAGTCGAGATTGAGGTTGGCGCACAGGTCGATGATCGTCTTGATGATCTTCTGCGCCGAGTCGTGCTTCAGCAACTGCACCACGAAGCTGCGGTCGATCTTGATCTTGTCGACCGGCAACTGGTGGATATAGCTGAAGCTGGAATAGCCGGCGCCGAAATCGTCGACCGCCACGCGGCAGCCGAGCGCCTTCAACTGGGCCAGCGCCTCGCATGCTTGCTCGAAATCGGTCAGCATGGCGGTTTCGGTGATCTCGAACTCGATGCGGCGTGCGTCGAGGCCGCTGTCCTGCACCGCCTTGATGATGTTGGAGATCGAAATGCCGGAACGCAGGTCGCGCGCCGACAGGTTGAACGACACCCGCTTGTCCTGTGGCCACTCGCGCACTTTTGCCAAGGCTTTTTCCAGCAGGCGCAGGGTGATCTGGGTGATCAGGCCCGACCGCTCGGCCGCCTTGATGAAGATGTCCGGCCGCACGGGCCCGAGCTTGGCGCTGTTCCAGCGCGCCAGCGCCTCGAAACTGACCGTGCGGTTGTCCTGGATGTCGATCTGCGGCTGGAAGACGATCGACAGTTCCTTGTCGAGGTCGGACGAGCGCAGGGTCTGGTCGACCAGCGAGAAGTCGCGCATCTCGGCTTCGTGGCGGTCGGTGAAGACGACGCCCGAGCCGCGCAGGTTCTGCTTGGCGAAATAGAGCGCGTAGTCGGCGCGTTCCAGGAACTGCGAGATCGACAGGTTCTCGGCGGTGCCGCGCACGAAGCCGACGCTGCCCGAGATGTTGGCGATGACGCCGCCCAGGTGGTAGGTGTCGCGCAAGACATCGGACAGGTCGGAACCGAAGGCTTCCAGTTCGGCCGCGCTGCGCTTGCCCGGCATGATGATGGCGAATTCATCGCCGCCCATGCGCGACGGGAAGAACTGGCGCGCGGAGGCGCTGGTCTGGCCGCACAGCCGGCGCAGGCGATGGCCGACCTCGACCAGCAGGGCGTCGCCGACGCTGTGGCCGTAGATATCGTTGATCGGCTTGAAACCGTCGAGGTCGATCAGCGCCAGGTCGAAGCCGTCGCCGCCCTTCTTCAGGTCGTCCAGCGCCATCTCCATCTCGCGGAAGAAGCAGCGCCGGTTGGGCAGGCCGGTCAGGGCGTCGCATTCGGCCAGGGTCTGGGCTTCCTCGCGCAGGCGTTCGGCCAGGGCGCGGGCGCGTACCGCCTGGAACAGGGTGCGCCGGACCAGGGCGCTCATGCCGAGCGCGGTGCCGGCGCCGCCCAGGCCCAGCACCATGTAGTTGCCGGCCATTTCGGGACGATGGGCGAAGGCCAGGCCCCACATGGCGGTGACGCACAGCAGAAGGCTGGGGATCAGCACGCGCAGGGAAATGCCGGAAATGGCGAACATCACCGCCAGGAACAGGAAATAGACCATGCGCGGCTGGTCGAAATGCAGCATCTCGAAGGCCAGCGGATTGAGCAGCATCAGGACGTTGACCGTCAGGCTGGCGATTTCCATGCGGTGCAGCTTGTCGCCGCTGCGCAGGTAGATCAGCGAAAAACCGAAGCAGGCGATGACCGTGGCGGCCGACAGCACGCTGAGGATGGCCAGGTTCTCACCGCTCTCGGTGAAGAAGCGCGACAGCCACAACAGGCTGAAATAGACGCCGACGACGAGGAAGTAGCGGCGGTTGACCGAGGCCAGGGCGCGCGCCTCCTCGTGGGTGGTCATGCGGATGTCGAGATCGCTGAGCCCCTTGTCCTCGGGATGCGACAGCAGATCGCGCACCCTTGCCCTTAATCCTGTCCACGCCTTCAGCGCCAGTAGCATAATTTTTCCTTATGCGGCCGCGCCCCCAAAGGCCGCGGCTCTCCTCCCGGAAGGTCACACCCTACCTGACACGCCTGAAGAATTCGCAAACGGGCGGCGGTTTTTCGTGGCGGCGGACATACGCCTGGCAGAGTATCCTTTCCTCTCCCCGTGCAACGGGGAGAGGACGAGAGGCGAGCCTTTTGGCGAAGCCGTCAGGGCTGAGGGGCTAATGCGGTAGTTTGCTGGCACCTCACCCGGTCGCTTTCAAGCCATGCGGCGTTTGAGCTACACGAGAATGTCACAATGGAGACTTGCTTACAGGCACGGCTGAGGCCTATAGACAGGTCATGTTGCAATCGCGAAACGAGTCCTTGTCCGTCGTTCAGGACGCGGCGTCCGAACGCCTCGAAAGCCTGGTCAAGGCGGCGCGCGCGGCCGGCGCCGACGCCGCCGAGGCGGTGTTCGCCGAGAGCCGCTCTTTGAGCGTCGGCGTCCGCAAGGGCGAGATCGAGACGGTCGAGCGCGACGAAAACAGCGACCTGGGCCTGCGTGTTTTCGTCGGCCGGAAAACGGCCGTCGTGTCGGTGTCGGAGTTCTCGAAAGCGACGCTGGCGCGGCTGGTCGAACGCGCCGTCGCCATGGCGCGCCTGGCGCCCGACGACCCCTTCGCCGCCTTGGCCGACCCCGCCCTGCTTTACCGCGGCGACGGCGAGGAACAGGCGCTCGACGTCTTCGACCCTACCGTGATGTCGGCCGAAAGCCTGCAACAACGCGCCCTTGATATCGAGGCCGGCGGCCTGGCCTTGGGCGCTGCGCTGCAAAGCGACGCCGCCTCGGCCGGCTATGTCCAGACCTCGTGGCACATGCTGACCTCGGGCGGCTTTCGCGGCGCGCACCGGACCAGCCTGTTCTACCAGTCGGGCCGCTTCATCGCCACGGATGCCGCCGGCAACATGGAGCGCGACGGCGAAGGCCGCAGCGTGCGCCATCAAAGCGACCTGCCCGACGTGGCCGAGACCGGCCGCACCGGCGCCGAGCGCGCCCTGGCGGCCCTCGACGCCCGCAAGATCGCAACGCAAAAGGCGCCCGTCCTGTTCGACCGCCGGATCGCCAAGTCGCTGCTCAGCCAGTTCCTCGGCGCCATTTCCGGCACCATGATCGCGCGCGGATCCAGCTTCCTGAAGGACAGGCTGGGCCAGCAACTGTTCGATCCTTCCGTGCAGGTCGTCGACGATCCGCGCCGGGTGCGCGGCCTGGGCTCGTGCCTGTTCGACGACGAGGGCGTGGCGGCGCATCGCCGCGACATCGTCCGGGACGGCGTGCTGACGACCTGGCTGCTCAACACCTCGGCCGGCAAACAGCTCGGCATGGCCTCGACCGGCAACGCCTCGCGCAGCCTGGCCGGCCCGTCGGGCGTCTCGACGCATAATGTCACCCTGGGCGCCGGGGCGACGTCGCGCGAAGACCTGCTGAAGGACGCAGGGCGCGGCGTCATCATCACCTCGATGTTCGGTCCCAGCGTCAATTCCGATACCGGCGACTGGTCGGCCGGCGCCTCGGGCTTCTGGTTCGAGAACGGCGAAGTGCAATACCCGGTCAACGAACTCACCGTCGCCGGCAACCTGATCGACATGTTCCGCAGGCTGGTCCCGGCCTCCGACCTCGACATCCGCGGCACGGTCGACGCGCCCTCGCTCCTCATCGACGGCCTCAGCCTCGGAGGCAAGTGATGGTGACAGCGGCGGCCAGCGACCTTGACCTGATCATCGACAAGGTCCGCCGCGCCGGAGGCCTGGCCCAGCACGTCAAGGCCCACGGCCTGATCACCGGCTACAAGTCCGACGGCTCGATCGTCACCAATGCCGACACAGAGGTCAATCTCTGGCTCAAGGAAGCCCTGCTCGAAGCCCGCCCCGGCTATGGCTGGCAAAGCGAGGAAGAGGCCGACAACGCCGAGCGCCTGACCTCCAAGCGCACCTTCGTGCTCGACCCCATCGACGGCACCATGGGCCTTTCCAAGGGCAGCCCCTACTGGACCATCGCGCTGGCCGTCATCGAGGACAACCAGCCGGTGGCGGCGGTCGTCTACGCGCCCGATTCGTCGGAGCTGTTCAGCGCCGCCTTCGGCAAGGGCGCCCATCTCAACGGCCACGACATCCACGTCAGCCGGCGCGACCACCTGGAAGACGCCGAGGTGCTGGGCGATGCCCGCGTCTTCGGCAAGGACATCTGGCCCGAACGCTGGCCGCGCATGAACGTCCATTCCCGGCCCAGCGTCGCCTACCGCATGGCGGCGGTGGCCTCGGGCAAGGCCGATTTCACCATGGCCCTGACGCCGAAGCGCGACTGGGACGTCGCCGCCGCCACCCTGATCGCGCGGGAAGCCGGCGCGATCGTGTCCGACCATTTAGGCAATCCTTACCGTTTCAATGCTATAGACAGCCTGAAACCGAGCCTGATCTGCGCGGGTCCCGTCCTGTTCCCGCAGATCATCGCCCGCTGCGCCCACCTTCATCATCTCTGAGTTAGACCATGGCCTCCAAGCAACTTCTGCACCTCGTCATCGGCGGCGAGCTTGCCGACCTCAACGGCACCACCTTCAAGGACCTGAAAAAGGTCGAGTTCGTCGGCGCCTATCCCAACAACGCCGAAGCCGTGAAGGCCTGGCGCGCCAAGGCGCAATCCACCGTCGACAACGCCCTGATGCGCTATTTCGTCATCCACGCCCACAAGCTGATCGACCCCGACACGGACGACCACGCGCATTAATTGCGCAAATTTTGTTATGGGCGTAGACTGACGGCCGTCAGGGAGAATCCGCCATGAACGTATCCGTCGGTGAACGCTGGGAAAGCTTTGTCGAGCAAATCGTCAAGGAAGGCCGCTATGCATCGGTCAGCGAAGTCGTTCGCGAGGGCCTGCGTCTGGTCGAGGAACGCGAAGCCAGGTTAAGGGATTTGCGTAGCCATGTCCGCGACGCCATTGCCAAAGGCGGCGAAAGTTCCGAAGGCGATATCGATGCGGCCGTCAAGGCACGCCTGGATATGTGGGAACAAAAGCGGCAAGCCGCTTCGTGAGGCGACTGAAATACGGTTCCGCTGTTCCGGATGATTTCGCTGACATCTCGGAATATATCGCCACCGAAAGCGGAAGCCGGCCGCAAGCCGAAAAGTTCATCCGTCAACTCAAGGCGCGTTGCGCCACACTCGCCGGCCTGCCAGGCACCCTGGGGCGTTCGCGCGATGAACTCGATCCGGGCTTACGCAGCGTCGCCTTTAAATCTTACGTGATTTTCTTTCGCTATACGGAAAATGCCATGGAGATTGTCACCATCGTGCATGGCATGCGCGACATCGATACCCTGTTCGATGACGATTCCACGCCTTCGTCGCATCCTTGAGGTTGTCCTCGCCATTCCACGCCGCTGGCCGGCTGCCGCGCGCATTGAGAATCCGCGAAACTGTCGTAGGCTGACCGCGACACGGTTTGCCGCTTCTGTCTGCATTTCGCCGGCGGGTCGCCGCCGTGGTTCGAAGTTTCAGCAGATGGAGGGGTAAAATGAAGCGTTTTATAGTTATGACCGCCCTGGCGGCAGTCGTGGCATGTCCTTCGATGGCGCAGGACTGGGTTGGCCAGCCTGTAACACCAACCTTGATCAACAATCTGCCAGGCGGTGTGGACTATACGCCCTCGACAGGTGGCGCGGCTGTTTCCACCGTTACCACGACCGTCCTGGCTTGTGTTGGCATTACAGCCCCGCATGCGCCGCCATGCGGACCGGGTGAGCGATACGACATCATGTCCCTTTCACACTACGGCAACGGGCAACTCACCGGATCGACTGTCGACCGGGTCTATAGCTTGCCCGCGGCAGCCTTCGGCGCCGATTCCGCCGTCGGAATTCCGGTGAGCGGACCGTACCGTGACCCGAATTCGCCATCGGGCGTTTCTCTGCTACAAGCCTCCGTTCCGATTTCGGCCTTCGCCACCGCTTCGTCCGTTGCCGGCGTCCAGACGTCGATCAACGGTCTCGACGCCCGCATCACGGCACTCGAAGGGCAATCCAGCGGCTCGACGGCGGCACTGAACGCCCTGACCGGGCGCGTGGACACTATCGACGGGCGGCTTACCGGTATCGATACCCGCCTGACCGGCATGGACGCCCGGCTGTCCGCCATCGAGAGCACGCAAGCCACCATCCTCGCCAACCAGCAGGCGTATTCAACCGCCCTGTGGACGGCGCACCAGGAGATGGTCAACGGCGTCGCCCTCGCCTCGTCGCTGAGCCTGCTGGGCCCGGCGCAAGGCATGCACAATCGCCTCGGCATCGGCACCAGTTCCTATGGCGGCGCCGGCGCGGTCAGCCTCAACTATACCCACGCCTCGGGCCGCTACGACTTCGGCGCGGCGGCGGCGGTGGCGCGCGGCGACACGCTGGCCAAGGCCAGTTTCGGCGTCAGCTGGTAGAGCTCGCGCCTACTTCTTCGTCGCGTCCTTGAGGTTGTCGGTGACGTTCTGCGCCGGCGGCTGGTCCCCCAGCTTGTCGGCGGCCTTGTCGAGCCCCTTGGGTGCGGCGGCGATGGCGTCGCCGACCCGTTCGCTGCCCGAGCGGTGATCCTGCATCAGCCAGAACGCGCCCATGGCGGCCAGGGCGATGACGAGGATGGCGAGGATGATGACGGCGGTGTTGTTGCCGGAGCCGGCGGTCGTGGTGGCCATGAGGTCTCTCCCGAAATGACCGGGCGAGGTTAGCCGAAAGCCTGCAAGGGTTCGCCGCGCAGCGGGCGGCTGAAAAGTAAGCGGAGGATAGCCGGCTCCTGAAGCGGGATAATCTTTGGATCGAACCGTCCCGCATCTTCCTTCCCCGCAGGCGGGGAAGGTGGCATTGAGCGAAGCGAAAATGACGGAAGGGGGAAACTCAATGTCCGCGTCCCCCTTCCGTCGTCGCTAAAGCGCCGACACCTTCCCCGCAAGCGGGGAAGGAAGATATGACCGACTCAATGCCATGCCATCCTGCTCTACTCGCCGAGCCGGCGGTACAGCTTCGCCGCATAGTCGGGATTGGACAGTTTCTTGTTGGTGAAGCCGTTGTCGCCGGCGCCGACGGCATAGAGCACGTGGTCGCGGATTTCGCCCGGCAGGTCGCCCGGCGACGCCTGGTGGCGCGGCATCTCGACCTCGGCCAGGACGAAATAGACGCGGCCCGCCCCGTCCTTCAGGAAATCGACCACCCATTCGGCGTCGCCGCTCTCCTTGACATACCTTGTCTTCTGTACGGATTCGACGCGCAGCGGCCACAACAGGTCGAAATCTTCGGCCGACAGCGCCGTCTCGATCTCGATCAGTTCCTGGGCCTGAGGGATCCAGCGCTTGTAGGTGAAGAGATAGTCCGCGTCGATCTGGCGGATGCGCGGGCCGTCGTCGAGATAGGCCTGGCGGATATCGTGCCGCCGCCAGTCCTTCAGGACAGCCGGGTCGAAATCCACGGGCAGGACATATTTCAGCTCGTTCTCGATCGGCATGGCTATTCCCGCCGCAGGATCTTGTCGGTCAGGAGCTTGCCCCACCACGAGGCGTGGAAGGTCGCCTTGATCGCCACCGGATCGTAATCGGGGCCCTGCGTCCAGTCGTAGAAGCTGACGCCCGTCGGTGCGACGTCGCGCAGGTACACTTCGAACAGGTAGTCGAGCACGCCGGTGTGGCCGGCCTTCATGTGCAGGTACTTGAACGACAGCTGCTCCCTGGCCTCCTCGATCGGCTGGCCGAGGTGGAAGTGGGCATAAAGCACGCTCATCATGCCGGCGCGGTCGGCGCCCGACTTGCAATGCAGCATGGCCGGATACTGGATGCGCTGGAAAAACGCCTTCGCCCGGCGGATTTCCTCGGCCGTCGGCAGGCTGCGCGAGGTCAGGCCGAAGTCTTCCAGCTTCAGGCCCAGCTTCTCGCAGGCGTGCTTTTCGAGATAGTAGAACGAGCCCTTGCCGCCGCGCAGGTTGATGACCGTGCGCACGCCCTGCTTCTTCCAGCGTTCGAGCTGGAACGGCCACGGCTGGTTGGTGCGCAGCATGTCCTTGCCCACCCAGTGGGCGTTGGAAAAGCCGAGGCGCAGATAGGCGTGGTCCGCCCACAGATAGTGCAGATAGGTGGTGAACAGCCCCCACGGCGTATCGGTGGGGAACGGCCGGTTATGGACCTTCTTTTTCAACAATTTGACCATGGGCCGTTAACACTTAAACACGCGACATTTGCGGGAAGTTGCCTATATAACGGCGATTGCACGATTTGCCAGAGCTAACCCCGCAATGCCGACCGATATCGAGACGCCCGCCGCAGAGATGAGCACCCAGGCTCTCATCGGACGCGTCTGGGCGGATTACCTGTCGAAGCAGAAGCGGCGGCTGGGCACGGCCATAGCCTGCGCGGTCTTCGTGGCCCTGACGACATCGGTGCTGGTCGGCTGGCTCGATCCGGCCATCAACCTCCTCCTGCACATCACGGCCAGCGACAAGGTCACGGCGGCGACACCGGCCTGGGTCAGGGCGCGGCCCCTGCTGTGGGTGCCGCTGGTCTTCGTCCTCGCCAGCCTGGTCCGCTTCGCCGCCCAGCGCGGCCTGACCCTGTCGCTCAACCGCGTCGGCAATACCCTGGTCGGCCGCATCCAGGCGCAGCTGTTCTCGCGCCTCGTCCACGCCGACCTCGGCCGCCTGCAGCAGGCCCATTCGGGCCAGTACCTGTCGTCGGTGCTCTATGACGCCGACCTGGTGCGCGAAGCCGCCTCGGCCGGCGTGGTGCAATACGTTCAGGGTTCGCTGATCGTCATCGGCAGCCTGGCCACCATGTTCGCCATGGACTGGCCGATGACCCTGATCGTGCTGGTCATCGGGCCGGTGCTGGCCCTGGTCATGGACCGCTATCTAAGCCTGACGCGCAAGGCCGCCAAGGGCGCCATGCTGGAAACCTCCAGCCTGTCGACCGCCGTCATGGAAAGCCTCGACGGCATCAAGATCGTCAAGATTTCCAACCAGGAAGCCTTCGAGGAAAACCGCGTCGGCGAGGTCATCGAACGGCGCCAGGCCCATATCATCCGCGGCTCGAACGCCCGCACCATGGCCGCCCCGGCCACCGAGCTGCTGACCGGACTGCTGCTGGCCGGCCTGCTGGCCTTCGTCGGCTGGCGCGCGCTGTCGGGCGGAATCACCGCCGGCGGCCTGTTCTCCTTCGTCGCCGCGCTCGGCACGGCCAGCCAGGCCCTGCGCCAGCTGGCCGGCCTGCAGGGCACGTTCGCGCAAGGGCTGACCGCCGCCCGCCGCCTCTTCGCCGCGCTCGACGTCCGGCCCGAAATCGTCGACGCGAAGGACGCAGTCGACCTGGCCGCCGATTTCAAAAATATCACCTTCGACCGCGCCAGCTTCGCCTACGGTGACGCTGCCGTCCTGAAGGATGTCGGCTTTACGGTCCCCGCCGGGGAAAGCGTGGCGCTGGTCGGGCCGTCGGGTTCGGGCAAGTCGACCCTGCTCAACCTCATCCCGCGCTTCTACGACCTGACCGGCGGCGACATCCGCTTCGACGGCACCTCGCACCGCCATATCGCCTTGAAATCCCTGCGCTCGCGCATCGCCCTGGTGACGCAGGACCCGTTCCTGTTCGACGACACCATCCGCGCCAACATCGCCTATGGCAATGCCGGCGCCACGCAGGCCCAGGTCGAACAGGCAGCGCGCGACGCCGCCGCCCACGACTTCATCATGGACCTGCCGCAGGGCTACGACACGCGCGCCGGCGAGGCCGGATCGCGCCTTTCGGGCGGGCAGAAGCAGCGCATCGCCATCGCCCGCGCCTTCCTCAAGGACGCGCCGCTGCTGCTGCTCGACGAGGCGACCTCGGCGCTCGACACCCAGTCGGAAATCAAGGTGCAGGAAGCGCTGGAACGGCTGATGCGGGGCCGCACCACCTTCGTGGTGGCGCACCGCCTGTCGACGGTGCGCAACGCGTCGCAGATCCTGGTGCTCGATGGCGGCGAGATCGTCGAACGCGGTACGCACGACAGCCTGATCCGGGCCGGCGGGCTCTATGCCCGGCTGGCGGCGGCGCAGTTCGACAGGACGCCGGCGGAGGCTTCCGCATGAAGAAGAAGCTGCTCGATAGCGATATCATGCAGGACCTGATCGCCGCCACCCTGGTCGGTTATTTGCGGTTCTGCTACGCCACCACGAAATGGCGGATCATCGACCAGGCGCCGGTTGAGGCCATCTGGACCGGCAAGGGGCCGGTGGTGCTGATGTTCTGGCACGGCCGCCTGCATCTCGGCCACGCCTCGTGGCCCCGGCATCGCGCCCAGCCGGTGGCCGTGCTGGCCTCGATGTCGAAGTCGGGCGACGTGTCGATGAAGATCAACACCGCCTTCGGCTATCATTCCATCCGCGGCTCCTCGGCCAAGAAGACCGACCCGTCCAAGAACAAGGGCGGCGCCCAGGCCTTCCGGGAACTGATCCGCTGGCTGCGCAGCGGCAAATGCGCCGCCATGACGCCCGACGGCCCGCGCGGGCCGGCGCGGATCATGACCGAGGGCTCGATCAAGATGTCGCAGATGGCCGCCGCCCCCATGGTCTTCCTCGGCCAGTCGACCAGGACCTTCATCCAGTTGAAATCGTGGGACGGCATGCGCCTGCCGCTGCCGTTCACGCGCGGCGCCATGGTGTGGGCGGTGCTGCCGCCCGTGCCGGCCGATGCCGATGACGCCGGCATCGAGGCGCAGCGCCGGCTGGCCGAGGACACGCTCAACGCCGTCACCGACCGCGCCGATATCGCGCTGGGCCTCGTGCCCCAGGGCCGGGCGTCATGACCCTGGCGCTGCGGCTGTACCGACGGCTGATGGGCGGGTTCCACGACTTCGTGCCGGGCATCCTCAAGGGCCGCGTCGCCAGGGGCAAGGAGGACGCGGCGCGCTGGCGCGAACGGCTGGGCGAAACGGCCCTCCCCCGCCCCGACGGCGGCCTAGTCTGGCTGCACGGCGTCTCGATCGGCGAAAGCGTGTCGGCCCTGCCGGTGATCGAGCGGCTGCGCAAGGAACGGCCCGACCTTGCCGTGCTGGTCACCACCGCCACCACGACCTCGGCCGAGATTTTGGCGAAACGCCTGCCCGCCGGCGCCTTCCACCAGTTCGCGCCGGTCGATACGCCGCAGGCGGTGACAGCGTTTCTCGATCACTGGCGGCCCGACGCCGCCATCTTCATCGAGAGCGACATCTGGCCGACCATCCTGACCGAACTGGCGGCGCGCCAGATCCCGCGCGCCCTGCTCAGCGCCCGCATCACCGACAGGACCTACCGCGGCTGGCAGCGTTTCCGCGTCGCGATGCGCGGCCTGCTCGGCGGCTATGCGCTGGTGATGGCCCAGGACAAGGCCAGCGACGACCGGCTCCGCGCCATGGGGGTCGATACCGCCGCCATGGCCAATCTCAAGACCCTGGGCGAACCCCTGGCCTGCGATCCCGAGGCTCTGACGGCGCTGAAGGCGCTGACCGGCGGCCGGCGTGTCATCGTCGCCGCCTCGACCCATTACGGCGAGGACAGCCTGATCGTGAAGTCGCTGGAGGCCTGCATCCGCGACGGCGACCTGCTGGTGCTGGCGCCGCGCCATCCCGTCAAGGCCGCCGACATCCGCCTCGATATCGAAGCCATCGGCCTGCACGTGGCGCAACGCTCGCTCAAGGAGCCGGTCACCTACGCCACGCAGGTCTACCTCGCCGATACGCTGGGCGAACTCGGGCTGTTTTTCAGCCTCGGCGACATCACGATCATCGGCGGCAGCTTCCTGACGCGCATCGGCGGCCACAACCCGCTTGAAGCCGCGCGCCTGGGCCGCAGCGTGATCACCGGCGGCGACACCGCCAACTGGGAAGGCGTGTTCGGCGACCTGATCGCGGCCGGCGCCGCCTGGCAGGTCTTCGGCCCGCAGGAACTGCGCTTCCTGGTCGAGCAGCTGCGCGACAATCCCGACGCGGTCAAGGCGGCCGACCGCGCCGCGCTGGAGGCCAGCCATAGCCAGGCCGATACGCTCGATCGCGTCTGGCAGGCCCTGCGGCCGCTGCTGCCCGAACCGGAGGCGGCCAATGACCGGTGAAACACGTTCTTCCACCTCTCCCCTTTTTCTGCACGCCTCTCCCCTTTCAAGGGGAGAGGACGAGAGGCGAGCACAGCGATGCCGATCGGGTGAGGGGGCCTACCGCCGGGAAAACCCCTCATCCGGCCTTTCAGGCCACCTTCTCCCCTTAAAAGGGGAGAAGTGAAGATGCTGAAAACGCCCGCCTGGTGGTACAGGCGCCATGCCGAAGGCGCGCCGTGGTGGCGCTTCGCCCTGTGGCCGCTGTCGCTGCTGTGGCAGGCGGTAGGCGCCGTCAAGGCGGCCACCGCCAGGCCCTACCGCTCCCGCCTGTTCGTCATCAGCATCGGCAACATCACGCTCGGCGGGTCGGGCAAGACGCCGATTGCCGCCGAAGTGCTGCGCCTGCTCGGCAATCGCGCGGTGGGCCTGTCGCGCGGCTATGGCGGATCGCTTGAGGGGCCGGTTCTGGTCGATCCCGCCCGCCACACCGCCGCCGAGGTCGGCGACGAGCCGCTGATGCTGGCGCAGGACCATGACTTCGTCGTCGCCAGGGACCGCGCCGCCGGCCTGCGCCTGATCGAGGCCGGCAATGCCGAGGTTGCCGTGGTCGACGACGCCCACCAGAACCTGGCCATCGCCAAGGACCTGCATATCCTCGTCGTCGACGGCGATACGACAAATGGCGCCTGGCCGTTCGGCGACGGCGGCATCTCACCCTACGGCCCTTTGCGCGAATCGCTGGCCGCCGGACTGGCCCGGGCGGATGCCTGCGTCATCTGGCTACCGGATGAAAACGCCGCGGCCGATCCCGCCCTGCTTGCCCTGCTGGCGCCGAAACCCGTCTTCACCGCCCGCCTGACAGCACGAAAACCGGCCACGCCCGGGCGCGTCCATGGCTTCGCCGCCATCGCCAAGCCGTGGAAATTCGCAGCCACCCTGCGCGCCCTCGGCTACGATGTCGCGGGCTTTCAAGGCTTTCCCGACCATGCGGCCCTGTCGGAGGCGCAGCTTCGGGCGCTTGAAGCCGCCGCTGACGGCGCGCAATTGATCACCACCGGGAAGGACTGGATCAAGCTCAACGCCGATTGGCGGAAATCCGTCGCGCAACTGCCGATCGCGGCCCGCTTCGACGACGAAAGCGCCTTTGCCGCCACACTTGAAAAAGCCGTGTCTTCGCGCTAGTCATAACGCAAATCAAAATAAGAAACGCGCCGGCCGGGGATGGGCGCGTTGTTGTTCGAGGAGACAATGGATGCACATTTGCAAGGGCCGCCTGCCCGGCGCCGGCCATGCTCGGCTTGGTGCGCCCTCTTCGATCCCCCCGCTTTTTCCAGCCGCTTTTTCCCGACAGTAAGGAGTCACATCCCATGCGCCTTCTCCCCGCCCTCGGTCAGGGCCTCGTCCTGGCCCTCGGTCTCCTGGCCCTCAGCGCGCCGGCCCACGCCCAGTTCAGCGGTCCGGAATACCAGACCGACGCCAAGAATTCGTCCGGCCGCGACCTCGACAACCTGAAGGAAAAAGTCGACAGCTACAATGAAAAGGTGCCGGCCAAGCCGAACGTCTATGTCATCGACGGCAATGCCTTCGAGCCGATCTCGGCGGCCGACCAGGCGGCTTCGATGGGCGCCGGCGTCAACCTGTTCGAAGGCGACGACGGCTATTTCGCCGGCAAGCCCTCGAAGTTCAGCGACGCCGACATCCAGCGCATCGCCGACGCCGGCTTCAAGACCATCCGCGTGCCCCTGTTCGCCTTCACCCACATCGCCGACACCCAGGGCAACCTCGACGAAGGCTACCTGAAGCGCATCGACCACCTGATCGACCTGGCGACGCAGGCCCACCTCAACATCATCCTCGACGAGCACAATTACAACGAATGCGCCAAGGACGCCGACGGCTGCGCCGTGCTGCTGTCGAACGTGTGGTACGACCTGGCCCTGCGCTACCAGAACGCGCCCAACAACGTCATGTTCGAACTGCTCAACGAACCCAACGGCAAGGTCGACGCCGATATCTGGAACGGCTGGATTCCCGACCTGGTGGCGCAGGTGCGCGACTTCAACAAGACGCGCAACATCATTATCGGGCCGGACATGTGGAACAGCATCGGCGAGCTTGACAAGCTGAAGCTGCCGGCCGACGACCACATCATCGTCACCTTCCACTATTACGAACCCTTCCACTTCACCCACCAGGGCGCCAGCTGGGCGGGCCCGGAGGTGCAGGCGCTGCGCGACGTGCACTGGACCGGCACGGCCGACCAGATGGCGGCGCTGAACGCCGACTTCGACAAGGCCGCCGCCTGGGCCAAGGCCAACAACCGGCCGCTGTTCCTCGGCGAATTCGGCTCCTATGGCCTGGTCAACAAGGACATGGACGATCGCGCCGCCTGGACGCGTGCCGTGTCGCAGGCCGCCGCCGACCGCGGCATCCCGCGCGCCCTGTGGGTCTATGAAGGCTCCGGCGGCTTCGGCATCCACGACGAAGACGGCAACACCTGGGTCGAACCGCTCAAGAACGCCCTCCTGCTCAAGTAAGGACCAAAGCCATGACCTTCCTCCGCCCGGGCGCGCTGGCGCCCATCGCCCTCGCCGCCGCCTTCGCCTTCGCGCCGGCCTTCGCCCACGCGCAGATGTCGCCCGGCGCCGGCATGGGTCCCACCATGCCGGAATATTCGACCGACTCGAAGAATTCGTCCGGCCGCGACCTCGACAACCTGCAGGACAAGATCAAGGGCTATAACGGCGACGACGCCGACCTCTACAAGCCGCGCAGCGGCGGCTTCGACGCCCTGTCGCCGGCCGACCAGGTCGCCGGCATGGGCGCGGGCGTCAACCTGTTCGAAGGCGACGATCCCTATTTCGTCAGCAAGTCGAGCCGGTTCAGCGATAACGATATCCAGCGCATCGCCGACGCCGGCTTCAAGACCATCCGCGTGCCGCTGTTCGTCTTCGCCCACCTGTCCGACGACCAGGGCAATCCCGATCCCTACTACCTGAAGCGCATCGACCACCTGGTCGACCTGGCCACCAAGGCGCACCTCAACATCATCCTCGACGAGCACAATTACGAGGAATGCGCCACCGATCCCGACGATTGCAGCACCAAGCTGACCAACGTCTGGACCGCCCTGGCCACGCATTACCAGAACGCGCCCGGCAATGTGATGTTCGAACTGCTGAACGAACCGAACGGCAAGCTCGACGCCGCCACGTGGAACGCCTGGCTGCCCGGCCTGGTCGCCGCCGTGCGCCAGACCAATCCGGACCGCAACATCGTCATCGGCCCGACCATGTGGAACAGCCCGGACCAGCTCGCCACGCTGCAACTGCCGGCCGACGACCACGTCATCGTCACCTTCCATTACTATTCGCCGATGGAATTCACCCACCAGGGCGCCAGCTGGGTGCCGGCGTTCACCAACACCTCGGGCGTGCGCTGGACCGGCACGGCGGACGAAGTGGCGGCGATCGACGCCACCTTCGACAAGGTCAAGGCCTGGTCGACGGCCAACAACAAGCCGGTCTTCCTCGGCGAATTCGGTTCCTACGCCAAGGTCAACCCGAACATCGACGACCGGGCGGCGTGGACGCGCGCCGTTTCCAAGGCGGCGGCCGACCGCGGCTTCGCCCGCGCCCTGTGGGTCTATGAAGGCTCGGCCGGCTTCGGCATCCACGACAAGGACGGCAATACGTGGGTGGAGCCTCTGAAGGCCGCGCTCCTGCTGCAATAAGGCCACGGCCGCGATCGTCGCATGTCGGCGGGACCGGACTTTTCAGACGGCGGACGGTCAACGTCCGCCGTCTTGCTTTTCCCGTCTTTACAGGAATTTTACAATGTGATTGCCCGTGACGCCGTTCCGGGTTACATCGGAAGCCTGTTTTTTGGGGGGCTAAAATGAAATCCTTTCTTCGTATGAGTCTGATTCTGTGCGGCGCCAGCCTGCTGCCGCTGTCGCAGGCCTATGCGTCATCGCCGCCGGTCGTGGTGGCCGAAAGCGCGCGTACCGTCGCCGGCGGGCGATCGGTCGAGGTGACGGTCGGCCAGGCCGAACTCAAGTCCAATATCAACAACGTGACGGCCGTCGTGCCGGCGGCGGGCGGCCTGCTCGGCGCCCTGATCGTGGCCGGCGTCGCGGCCAAGATCGAGGCCGACCGCGCCAAAAAGGCGGAAATCGCGATCACGCCGCTGCGCGACGCCCTGAGCGATTTCGATGCCGACGGCCTCGCCCTTTCCACCACCAAGGGCGCGCTCGACCAGGTCGACTGGCTGAAGACCGACAACGTCCAGTTCTCCAAGGACTCGACGCCGCTCGGCAAGAGCAATTTCCTCGATTCGGGCGACGCCGCCCAGGCCGCCTTCTTCGACTACACCTACGACCTGGCGCCCGACTTTTCGAGCATCCGTGTCAATGTCAGCCTGGAATTCGCCAACAAGGCCTCCGTCGGCAGCAAGCCGGAGGCGCGCCTCAATTACAACAAGCTGGCCTATACGCAGTCGATCACCACGGTGGTGCCCCTGCCCAATATGGGCACGGATATCAATGCCAACGCCCAGGCCTGGACCGCCGACCACGGCCGGCTGGCCCGCCTGGCCCTCACCACCGCCTTCGCCGATATCGAAAAACTGATCCCGCGCACGCTGGCCCTGACCGACGCCGACGTCAAGGCGATGAACGGCAAGGACAAGACCAAGCAGACCCTGAACGGCTATTTCGGCCGCACCCAGGAAAGCGACGGCAGCCATACCCTGCTGTGGGGCGGCGGCTTCATCGACGTCGAAGCGCTGCCGCCGGAAGCGCCGAGGTCCGTGGACGTGGTGGAATCGACGCCGACGGCGCCCGAAGCGCAGGCGCCCGCGGATGCGCCTGCGGCGCCGGCCGCCGACACGCCCGCCCCCGCGGCTTCCGATGCGCCCGCGCCCGCAACGCCCGACGCGCAACCGGAAACCCAGGCCCCGGCGGATCCCGCCGCCCAGCCGCAGGCTTCGGCGGATACCGCCGCACCGCCGCCAGCCACGCCCCAGGCGCAATAATGCCGGTCCTGTTCCGCAAGCTGGGCATCGCCGCCGCCGGCGCGATCTGCCTTGCCGCCGCCCTGCCCGCCGCCGCCAGCAAGCCGCCGGTGGTGCTGTCGCAGACCTTCAGCGAGGACGAAAGCGCCGTCACGGTGGCTCCGGCCAAGGGCGCGCCGGTGTGCACGGTGAACTTCACCGAGGTAACGGATGCCCGCCGCGACAAGACCACCGCCGGCGTGGTCTACGACCGGTCGGTGCAATCGCCGCAGGACACACAGGCGTGGATGCGTTCCATCCTCGGCGGCCTGTCGCGGCGCGGCATTACCCCGCAATTCGACGTCTCCTCTGCCGGCCCGGCCCTGCCGGCCGCCAAATTCTCGCTGCAGACAGTGTGGCTGTCGGGCGTCGGCGACAGCCTTTCGGCCAATGTCATCATGGCGGTCGACGCCGCCGGCCCGGGCGGGCAGACGCTGTCCCAGACCTATCGCGGCCGGGTGTCCAAGATGAACTGGGCCAGCGGCGCGGGCGAAATGGAAAAGGCGCTCGACGACGCCTTCAGCGACGCGCTCAACAGGATGGCGCCCGACCTGTCGAAGCTGTGTCCGGCCGGCTGATCCGCCTCTTCGCTTCCACCGACGTCTTTAAGCAAGAGCCTTGAGTCGAGACGCAGGAGGCGAGCGCCGCCTGTATGTTTATACAGGCAAGCAATGCCGACGCACGTATCGGCCAAGGATCGCCGCTTAAAGCTTAGAGGGCGCGCCAGGCGATGTCGGAGCGATAAAATCCCCCCGGCCAGTCGATCTTGGCAATGGCGTCGTAGGCGCGGTCGCGCGCTTCCTGCAAGGTCTTGCCGCGCGCGCAGATATTGAGCACCCGTCCGCCGGCGGCGCGCAGGCCCTTGTCGTCGCGCGAGGTGCCGGCGTGGAACAGGAAGACGTCGCGGCCGAAGTCCTGGTCGGCGCCACGGATGATCGAGCCCTGCAGCGGGCTGTCCGGGTAGCCCTTGGCGGCGTAGACGACGCAGACGGCGGCGTCGCCTGACCATTCGGGCGGAGGCAGGTCCTTGAGGCCGTCATTGGCAGCCGCCAGCAGGTAGGGCACGATGTCCGATTTCAGCCGCAGCATCAGCACCTGGCATTCGGGATCGCCGAAGCGGGCATTGTATTCGATCAGGCGCGGTTCGCCGTCCGCGATCATCACGCCGGCGAACAGCACGCCCTTGAAGGGGTTGCCCTCGGCCTTCATGCCGGCCAGCGTCGGATCGAGGATGGCGGTCTGTATCCGTTCCAGCACCGCCGCGCTGACCACCGGCGCCGGCGAATAGGTGCCCATGCCGCCGGTATTGGGGCCGGTGTCGCCGTCGAAGGCGCGCTTGTGGTCCTGGGCCCAGCCGAAGGCCAGCGCCGTCTCGCCGTCGCACAGGGCGAAGACCGAGGCTTCCTCGCCGGCCATGAATTCCTCGATCACCACCTGCGCGGAAGCCGGGCCATAGCGCCCGCCCAGCATGGCCTCGACCTCGGCGACGGCGTCCGGGTAGTCCGGCGAAATGGCCACCCCCTTGCCGGCGGCCAGGCCGTCGGCCTTGATGACATAGGGCGGGTCCAGGCGCTTGAGGAAGGCCTTGGCGTCGGCGACATTGTCGAAGGCGCGGTAGGCGGCGGTGGGGATATCGTGGCGTTGGCAGAACGCCTTGGTGAAGGCTTTCGACGATTCGAGCCGGGCGGCAGACTTCAGCGGCCCGAAGCACGGCACCTTGATGCCGGCCATGGCGTCGGCAATGCCTTCGGCCAGGGCGCTTTCGGGACCGACGACGACGAAATCGGCGGCGATCTCCTTCGCCAGTTCGACCAGTCCGGCGACATCGGTGGCCTTGACCGGGCGGCATTCGCCGATCGTTTCCATGCCGGGATTGCCCGGCGCCATGACCAGCCTGGTGCATAGCGGCGACTGGGCGATTTTCCAGGCGAGGGCATGTTCGCGGCCGCCCGAGCCGATCAGCAGGATGTTCATGGCTTTCCCGCTTCTCTCAGGCGGGCGCGC
>FTDB01000572.1_pt1 | contig 30772 bp, 32 predicted proteins | sample 1639741 | NCBI WGS metagenome assembly FTDB01 (sample SAMEA3914869, study PRJEB12502) | metagenome | biome: forest; material: soil | place: USA | collected 2012-03-12 | depth 0.1 m | reverse complement strand
CTTCCCCAAGCCAAGCTCGACCAGGTCATGGACCGTTTCCGCATGATCGAGGCGCGCATGGGCGCGGCCAGCGATGGCGGCGAAATCGTCCGCCTGTCGAAGGAGCACGCCGAAATCCGGCCGGTGGCCGAGGCGGTCGAGCGCTTGAGCAAGGCGCGCGCCCAGGTGCCGGAGCTTGAGGAGATGGCCGCCATGGGCGATCCCGACCTGTCGCCCCTGGCCGAGGAGGAATTGCAGGACCTGAAGGAAAAACTGCCCGAACTCGAACACGGCGTCGCCCTGCTGCTGGCGCCGCAGGACAAGGACGTCAACGCCTCCGCCATCCTGGAAGTACGCGCCGGCACCGGCGGCGACGAGGCGGCGCTGTTCGCCGGCGACCTGTTCCGCATGTACAGCCGCTATGCCGCGACCCAGGGCTGGAAGGTCGAGATCGACAGCGTGTCCGAAGGCGAAATGGGCGGTTACAAGGAAATCATCGCCTCGGTCACCGGCGACGGCGTCTTCGGCCGGCTGAAGTTCGAATCCGGCGTCCACCGCGTGCAGCGCGTGCCTGAAACCGAGGCCGGCGGCCGCATCCATACCTCGGCCGCCACGGTCGCCGTGCTGCCGGAAGCCGAGGACGTCGAGATCGAGATTCGCGACCAGGACCTGCGTATCGATACCTATCGCGCCTCGGGTTCGGGCGGCCAGCACGTCAACAAGACCGATTCCGCCGTCCGCATCACCCACCTGCCGACCGGCGTAGTGACGACCTCGTCCGAAAAATCGCAGCACCAGAACCGCGCCATCGCCCTGCGCAACCTGAAGGCCCGGCTCTACGACATGCAGCGCACCGCGCTCGACGACGCCCGTTCCTCGGCGCGCAAGAGCCAGGTCGGCTCGGGCGACCGCTCGGAGCGCATCCGCACCTACAACTATCCGCAGGGCCGCGTTTCGGACCATCGCATCAACCTGACGCTCTATAACCTGCCGCAGTTCATGGAGGGCGACATGGACCAGATGATCACCGCCCTGATCAACGAGGACCAGGCTGAACGCCTGGCCATGCTTGAGGAAGAACTGAGCTAGGATCCGATCGTTTCAAAGCGTGACTATCTGTTGCCGAAACAGAACGGCCACGGGTGTTCGCATGCGGGAACGCGCCGGCAGCTTGAGCCATCGCCCTACTGCCTCTAGGGTCAACGCCTTCACGGGGGAGGGCGCGTCCATGCTCAACAGTGTCTTTGTCATCACCGCGGTGGGCTGTCTCATCGCCTTTGTCTTCATGGCCGGGCAGGGCCTGGCGCACCACCTGAGCGTCGTCGACGTGGTGTCGGACCGCTGGTACCTGCTGGCCGGTTTCATCGTTTCGGCCGGCCTCGGCCTGGTGACGCGCGGCCGGCGCCGGCCGGCCTGACCGGCAACTGCGGGTGGCTTGAGCCAAACGGCATAACCACGTAAACTGGCGACAGACTCGGCCCCAGACCAGGAACCTCCGCCGATGCCCAAGCCGCTGATCCTGAAACTGCTGCTCCTGTGGGGCGGGCTTCTGGCCCTGCATGTCCTGGTCACCGCGATCCTGGTTTACCGCTGGGTGGAACAGGGCCAGCTGATCGCCGCGCCCCTGTTCGTCATCCAGCAGGCCGCCGCCCTGGGGTGCCTCGGGCTTTTCCTCTATCTCTGCAAACAGTACCGTGACACGCCGTAACGGCGTCTTGCATGTCGGCGGCGGCGCTTCTATGTAGCGGGCACGTGCAGCGAAAGGTAACCTCCCATGCCGACCCTCGTCCTTCTCCGCCACGGCGAAAGCCAGTGGAACCTCGAAAATCGATTCACCGGCTGGGTGGACGTCAACCTGACCACCAAGGGCGAGCAACAGGCGATCCGCGGCGGTGAACTGATCAAGGCCGAGGGCATCGAGATCGACCAGGCCTTCACCAGCGTGCTGACCCGCGCCATCCGCACCTGCAACCTGGCGCTCGAAGCGGCCGGACAGTCCTACGTGCCGGTGATCAAGGACTGGCGGCTCAATGAGCGCCACTATGGCGGGCTGACGGGGCTCGACAAGGCCGAGACCGCCGCCCTGCACGGCGAAGACCAGGTCAAGATCTGGCGCCGCTCGTACGACGTGCCGCCGCCGCCGCTGGAGGCCGGCAGCGCCTACGATTTCAAGGGCGACCGCCGCTATGCCGGCGCCGACCTTCCCGATACCGAAAGCCTGAAGACGACCCTGACCCGCGTCCTGCCGATGTGGACGGGCGAAATCGCGCCGCTGCTGATGGCCGGCAAGACGGTGCTGGTGGCGGCGCACGGCAACTCGATCCGCGCCATCATCAAGTCGCTGTTCGATCTCGACGACGCGGCCATTCTTGAGATCGAAGTGCCGACCGGCAATCCCTTGGTCGTGCACCTCGATACGGCGTTGAAGCCGCAATGGGCCAAGTACCTTGACGCCGAACGGGCCAATCCCCTGCCGGAGATGGTGTGACACCGGGGACGGCGTTCCGCCCCACTTCTCCCCTTTCAAGGGGAGAAGGTGGCCCGAAGGGCCGGATGAGGGGCTCTTTCTTGTCTTTCTGTATATGGCTCAGATCATGAGATCGCGTTCCAGCCTGACGTCCTTGGCAAAGACCTTGCGCAAAGCGGAGAATAATCCTGAAGCGCGACTCTGGCTGGCTTTAAAAGGACGGCAACTGGCTGGCCATAAATTCCGCCGACAGCTACCAATTGGCCCCTATATCGCCGATTTTGCATGCATTGAACTGCGTCTTGTCGTTGAGCTCGATGGTAGCCAGCATATGGATAGCGCCGTTGATGCTGTTCGTGATGTCGCCATGGCAAATGCCGGCTGGTCGGTGGCGCGCTTCCTGAGTGGTCACATGCTGTCGGCGCCTGAAGGTGTCATTGATACGCTTTTGGCGATTTGTGATGGTCGTATTAGCGAAGCTATTATTAGCCACGATTTTCAATTTCGGCCAGCGGTTCACCCCTCATCCGGCCCTTCGGGCCACCTTCTCCCCTTGAAAGGGGAGAAGTGGAGGGAAGCGGATATGGCCTTCATGCGCCAGGCGCTCCGTCTGGGTATGGCGCAGATGGGCAGGACCTGGCCCAATCCTACGGTCGGCTGTGTCCTGGTCAAGGCGGGCGCCGTCATCGCCGAAGGCGCCACCGGCGATGGCGGTCGGCCGCATGCCGAGGAAACCGCCCTCGATATTGCTGGTGATATGGCGCGAGGCGCCATGGCCTATGTCACCCTCGAACCCTGCGGCGAGCGTTCGAATGGCGGCTGTTCGTGCGGGCAACGCCTCGCCGAAGCCGGAGTGGCGCGAGTCATTTACGCTTGCGAAGATCCGTCGCCGTTCGCCTCGCACAAGGGACCGGAACGCCTGAAAGCCGCCGGCATTCCGGTCGAATCCGGCTTGCTGGCGGACGAAGCCGCGCCGCTGATCGAAGGTTTCGTCCACTGGCTGCGAACCGGTCGCCCGCGTGTAATCGAAAGCGATAGCGCGCACGTCGATGCCCTGTTCGATGCCGATCCAGACGCTGACCTTGCCGCTGAATTGCACGCCTGGGGCGAACGCGGTTATCGCACACTGGGCGTGCCGTTCGAATCCGATCTGGCCCACGCCTTGCGCCGGCAGGGCCTGCTATCTGAATAATTAAGCTTTTTGGGCTAGGCTTCCGCCGAGTCCTATGAGTGAAAGCGCAATCCTGCCATGAACGCCACGGCCGGCGGACATCGTTATAACAAGCTGTCCCAGGCGCAGGTCGACCAGATCTGCCAGAAGCACGAGCGTTTTGTCGCCTGCCGTCCCGGCGGTGCGCGCGCCTCGTTCGCCTGGTGCGACCTGTCGGGTCTGTCCCTGCGCGGCCGCGTGCTCGAAGACGCCGATTTCACCGCCGCCATCCTGACCGACTGCGATCTTTCCGGCGCCAAGCTCGACAAATCCAACCTCTATTGCGCCGATTTCCAGCTCGCCAACCTGATGGGCGCCAGCCTTCGCCGCACCGACCTGCGCGGCGCCTGCCTGCGCGGCGCCAATCTTTCCGGCTGCGACCTTTACGAGGCCGACCTGCGTGAAGGCGCCCTGGCCTTGCCCGACCGCCAGGCCGGCCTGTCCTATGTCGAGATCTCAATGCGGACCTCGGAAGCGACCTATGCCAATTTGCGCGGCGCCAACCTGGAACGCTCGAAACTGTCCGGCATCCAGGCCATGAAGGCTGACTTCACCGACGCGACCATGAAGTCGTGCAAGCTGATTCGCGCCAACCTCAAACAGGCGATCATGGACAATGTCGACCTGGCCGGGGCCGACCTGTCCGGCGCCGACTTCACCGGCGCTTCGCTGAAGGACGCCGTGCTGATCGGCGCCAAGACCGACCAGATGCGCACCGACCAGGCCGATCTGTCGGGCGTGCTGACCGACAAGGCCATCGGCACTGACGTCAAGGCGTTGCCCTATGGCGACATGCTGCACGACCACGCCCTGTGGGTCGATACGCTGGGCAAGCAGGGCAAGCCGTCGACCTTCGACAATGCCGACCTGCGCGCGCTGGGCTCGATCAAGGGGCTGAACCTGACCGCGCTGTCGGCCAAGGGCGCGGTCTTCTACGGCCTCGACATGGCGGGCGTGCAGCTCCAGGGTGCGCACCTTGAAGAGGCTGACCTGCGCAACTGCAACCTCAAGGGCGCCGACCTGCGCGGCGTGCGCATGGCCAGAGCCCGGCTGGACGGCGCCAATCTCGAAGGCGCCAAGCTCGGCGCGCTGCAGATCGACGCCACCCGGCAATTGCCCGCCGACCTGCGCGAAACCCGGTTGCGCGGGGTCAATTTCGCCGCCGCCGACCTGAAGCTGGCCCGCCTTGACGGCGCCGACATGTCGCGCGCCAATCTCGAAGGCGCGGTGATGAAGCTGGAGGCGCTGGAGCACGTCACCTGCGTCGGCCTGCGCGGGCGATTGGCAAGTTAACTTCTTGTCAAAATTTGGATATCATGGTTACTCTTTAAAAAGGAGATATTCATGATTGAGATGGTTAGATTTTCAGACGCGCATCATAAGGCGCATCTTGTAAACCCGCAGCAAGTGACTCAAGTGGTCGAAGTCGACCATTCAAAAACTATCATTCACTTAGCGGACGGTAGCTATATTGAAGCTTCGGGCGATGTATTTTTCAACATGCAAAGACTTGGAATGCGCGAAAAACATTTCGCGTAATGTGCGTGCAAAAGCATAATCCGTAATTTACCAGCCTCCTGACATAATCTGGCAGTATAGAGGCTATCCTGTTCACAGATCAAACTGTGAGAGGATGAGATCATGCGGGTCAAGGGAAGCTGCCATTGTGGCGCCACCAAGTTCGAAGTCGAGGCGCCCACCGAGGTGACGCGCTGCACCTGTTCCATCTGCAGCAAGAAGGGCGCGCTTTACGCCTATTATCCCGAAGCCGACGTCGCCATGGACAAGCCCGACACGCTGGGCGTCTATCGCTGGCAGAGCAAGACGGTGGAACATCACTTCTGCCCGCATTGTGGCTGTAACACCATGACGCGCGGACCGTCGTGGGTCGATTACAAGCCGGACTTCGCGCACATGCGCATCGCCATCAATGCCCGCCTGCTCGACGATTTCGACCTCGACGCCGTGCCGGTGACGGTCATCGACGGCAAGAACCTGTGGTGAGCGGCATGACGCACTATTGGCTGGCGGTCGCCTGCGCCGAGCACGTCTGGCGCGGGCGTAGCGAAGGTTTCATGCAGATCAATCACGGCAAGCTCGGTCCGTTGAAGAAGATGCAGCCCGGCGACGGCATCGTCTACTATTCGCCATCGCAGAAGATGGGCGCGAAGGACGGATTCCAGAGTTTCACCGCCGTCGGCCGCCTGAAGGACCGCGAGCCCACCAGGGCTTCATGTCGGCCGGCTTCCAGCCGTTTCGCCGTGATGTGGCGTGGATCGATGCGGAAGAACAGCCGATCCGGCCGCTGCTCGAATGGCTCGATTTCGCGCAAGGATCGAACTGGGGTTATGCCCTGCGTTTTGGCGTCATCGAGATCAGCGCCGCCGATTTCGAGTTTATCGAGCACGTGATGACGCTGAATTCTCCCTCGCCCCGTTTACGGGGAGAGGGCTGGGGTGAGGGGCATGCCCCGGTTGAAGAAGCCCCTCACCCGGCCTGACGGCCACCCTCTCCCCGTAAACGGGGCGAGGGAGAATAAAAAAGACCCCCGGCTTGTCGTCCGGCGCCGGCCTGCAGGGAGGGACAGGCGGCACAGCCGGAGGGGCCGAGGGTCAGGGGTATCCGGGAGAAACGCGAGCAATTCAGGAAAAGTGGTCGCCACTTTTCCGTTAAGAATTGCGATTACTCAAAACGCCCGGCGCGACGCCTATCGCGCCGGAAAGTGCAGGCGCTTATTCGGCGGCTTGCAGAACCGTGGCGCTGTCGTTCGCCGACTTGATGGCGATCGTCTTGGCCTTCTTGGCTTCCGGCACTTCGAGCTGCAGCGAGATCGACAGCAGGCCATTGGCCAGTTCGGCGTCGGTCACCTTGATATGGTCATGCAACTGGAAGCGGCGCTCAAACGAACGCTCGGCCAGGCCGCGATGCAGGAAGGTGCGTTGGGCGTCGTCGCCGTCCTTCTTGCCGGTGACGGTCAGCACGTTTTCCTTGACCTCGATGTTGAGCTGGTCGGGGTGGAAGCCGGCGACGGCCACTTCGATGCGGTAGGAATCGGAACCGTCCTGGCCTTCGGCGGCGAGGCGCTCGATGTTGTACGGCGGCCAGCCCGGGGCGGCGTCGGTACGCGCGGCGCTGTCGAGCAGGTTGACCAGGCGGTCAAAACCGACGGCGGAACGGTAAAGGGGGGAAAAATCGATGGCGGTACGCATAGGGCTCTCCTTGTCATAAGCGAGGCCTTGCGGGCGCGTCTTGGCAACCCGCAAAGGTTTGATTTGGTTGACATCTACACCCCCATATGGGCGGTGTTGCCAGCCAGAAGGCCCGGTCATCAGCGCCTTCGTCCTATGATTTGGTGGCGACTTTTTTCTTCGCAAGAGGCAGTTTGGAAAATTCTTCTTCCACCTCGGCGGCGGTCACCAGGGCGTGGTGGTGGTCCTCCTCGGCCAGCAGGCGCACCGCTTCCAGCGCCGCCTGGCAGCCCATGCCGGCGGCGGTGACCGCCTGGCGATAGACGTCGTCGGTGACGTCGCCGGCGGCGAACACGCCCGTGATCGAGGTTTTCGGCGTGCCGGGCTCGACGACGAGATAGCCGCCCGACTTGGTTTCCAGCTGGCCTTCGAACAGCTGCGACGCCGGCGCGTGGCCTATGGCGATGAAGACGCCGTCGAGATCGACGACGCGGTGCTCGCCGGTCTGGACATTTTCCAGGCGCACGCCGGTGACCGAAAGACCGCCGAATTGGTTCTGCTCGCCCAGGATCTCGTCGATGGCGACATTCCAGATGGGTTCGATCTTGGGATCGTGCATCAGGCGCTCGACCAGGATCTTCTCGGCGCGCAGCTGTTCGCGGCGGTGAATGAGGTAAACCTTCGAAGCGAACTTGGTCAGGAACAGCGCCTCCTCCACCGCCGTATTGCCGCCGCCGACCACGGCCACCGCCTTGCCGCGATAGAAGAAGCCGTCGCAGGTGGCGCAGGCCGAGACGCCGAAGCCCTGATAAGTTTTCTCGGATTCGAGGCCCAGCCATTTGGCCTGCGCCCCCGTCGCGATGATCACGGTTTCCGCCAGGAACTGTGCGCCGGACTCGGTTTCGAGCCGGAACGGGCGCTTCGACAGGTCGGCCTTTGTCACGATTTCGCTGATGATTTCCGTGCCCATGTGCCTGGCCTGGTCGCGCATCTGGTCCATCAACCACGGGCCCTGGATGACCTCGGCGAAGCCCGGATAATTCTCGACGTCCGTGGTGATGGTCAGTTGACCGCCGTCCTGCGGGCCGGTGAAGATGACAGGGCTGAGCAGGCCGCGCGCGGCATAGATGGCGGCGGTCCAGCCCGCCGGGCCGGTGCCGATGATGGCGCAGCGAACTGAGCGGGGAGCGGGCTTTTTGGTAACGGGCATGGCGGCTTTCGGGAATCGCTAAACGTTAACGCGTTAAACCACGCAGCATGTGGGGAGGGAAGGGGGAGATTGCCAGTCATCGGCTTCACAAGCGCTTGGCAAGGCAAGGCTGGAATGTTAGCGTTACCAAAAGCCGGACGTACGGCAGGGAGGTAACATGACGAAGGCGATCCTGGTGGCGGCGGGTATTGCGGCCATGGCGGTGCAACCGGGTATGGCTGCCGGCGTTGCGGCACCGAAAGCCGTGCTGGACGACGGCACTGGCGCTTATAAGACCGGCCAGTATCCCAATCTGTTCGTCGAGCGCCTGGGTCACACGCCGGCCGAAACCCAGGCCAGGGTCGAGGCTGCGTTCCAGAAGCTGTTCCACGGTGATGGCCAGGAGCAGCGCGTCTATTTCGAGACCGGCGCCAATGCCAACGGGCCTTTGGCCTATATCACCGACTGGGCCAATAACGACGCGCGCACCGAGGGCATGAGCTACGGCATGATGATCGCCGTCCAGCTCGACCACAAGCGCGAGTTCGACGCCCTGTGGAACTGGTCGAAGACCTACATGCAGACGACCGATCCGGATAATCCGTCGCTCGGCTATTTCGCCTGGTCGATGGGCACGGACGGTTCGCCGCGGGCCACCGGGGCGGCGCCGGACGGCGAGGAATATTACGCCATGGCGCTCTATTTTGCCGCCAATCGCTGGGGCAATGGCAAGGGCATCTACAATTACAGGGCCGAAGCGGACCGGATCCTGCGCGGCATGCGCCACCGCGCGATGATGACAAAGACAACGTCCTTCCGCATTCACCCCGGCGACGCGCCTTTCATCCAGCCCGATATGCCTTGGCCCAGTCCCAACAACAGGACGGCCCAGGCCCAGGCCATCCAGGCCGGCAAGCCGTGGCCGCCCTATCATCCCGACACTACGCCGCACGAGGTGACGGTGGGCCCCATGCTTGACGAAGCGTCGGCCATGGTCCGCTTCGTGCCCGAGACCAACATTCCCGGCACCGACGCCTCCTATCATCTGCCGGCCTTTTACGAACTGTGGGCGCGCTGGGGGCCGGTGGAAGATCGGGCGTTCTGGGCTCGCGCCGCCAGGGTCAGCCGTGACTTTTTCAGCCAGGTGACGGACCCGAAGACTGGCCTGGCGCCCGACCGCAGCAACTTTGACGGCACGCCGGCCACGGGCTGGGACGGCAAGCCGAGCCAGTTCGCCTATGACAGCTGGCGCACGGCCAGCAACTGGTCGGTCGATTACAACTGGTGGCGCAAGGATGCGCGCGAGACAATCTTGAGCGACCGGATCCAGGCGTTCCTTGACGGGCAGGGCATAGCGACCTTTGCCGATCGCTATTCGCTGGACGGCCAGCCGATGTCGGAGCGCCATTCCACCGGCATGCTGGCGGCGACCACGGTCGGTAGCCTGGCAGCAAGCGCCGGGCCGGTGTCGGATGCCTTTCTGAAAGCCCTGTGGGATACCCCGGTCCCCGAAGGCGAGCAGCGTTATTTCGACGGCATGCTGTACCTGATGAGCATGATGCACCTTAGCGGAGAATTTCGCGTGATCGAACCGAAAGGCGCGCGATAAAGCGAAGCGGGCTACGGCCGCGTGCTTCTGGTGGGGGTGTCCGGCGCCTGGCGCGGCCGCTTCAGCGCCAGGATGCCCACCGCCAGCGCCACCAGCGGCGCGGTGCCGCCCCACAGGCCGGTGGCCGTATAATAGGCCCAGGTTTTGATCATCGGCCCCATCAGGACCATGATGTGGACGGCGACGCATACCGCCTGGCAGGCGGCGGCGACCATAGCCCACAATCGCCGCGACACGATCGCCAGGATGGAGAGAGCGACAAAGGCGGCGATATCCGCCCAGAAGATGGCCCAGGTAAACGGCTGGTGATCGTCAAGCAGCGGCGTCGATATCCACGATAAGAACAAAATGGCGGCGCCCCATTTTTCAGGAGCACCGCCACGAAGAAGAGCTGCAAGGATGCAGAAGGCGAGAAGCGCCCTGCCGCCCCAAACCCATCCGAGATGCAAGACTGGATTCATGCCACCTGTCTGAGACCCTTGGGCGGTGTGACGGGTACGTCGTCGCCCTTGTCCTTGTCGTTGCCGCTGGCCACGGTGGCGCAACCGATCTTTGTCCTCACGCCGGCGAGGTGGCCATGGGCGTCGACGATAGCGCCTCGCGCCTCGGTGAGCAAGCTCATGCTTTTTGCCAGTGCCGTCAGGGCGTCCTGGCCGATGACGGCGGACAGGTCGGAGTCCAGGCGCATCCGGTACAGTCCGGACGTCAAGGCCGCCGTGGTACTCAAGGCGGCGTCGATCGCATCTTCCGCTTCGCTCAGCATAGCTCCGCCCTTGCGGGCCATTTCGGCTCTTTTCATCGTTGTTCCCCTGAAAATCCGGCGTGGACCGGTGTTGCCACCGGCCGGCCGTTTAACGGAGCGGGTGGAAAAAGCTGAAAAAGAAGTCGAGGGTTCCCGTCGCCAGCACCACGATGCCGAAAATCAGCAACAGTGACGCCATCACGATTACCACTCCGTTTACGAACCGTTCCCGGAAGCTTCCGCCCCGTCGTCTACGGATGAATCCAACCCATCGCCTGGCGACGGAGAAAGCTCCAGCTGGCTGAGATCCTCCGTCAGCCAGGCGATCCCCCCAACGAGTGTCAAGACGGCTCTTTCCGGCTCGACGGTCTTGTACATGGTCCTCACCGCCGACAGCGTATCGTGGATCCGGTCGGACTTGTCCGGGTTGCACAGAATTCTCAGTGCCGTCTCCAGCTCGCTGTAGCTGATGATCAGAAGGTCTTCGTTGGGGAGGTATGGTTGGCTCATGGGGTGGATCGTGGGGCAAGGTTTCCTCGCCGGCCATCCCCAAAAATGGGGCTCCCCCGTCAGGGGGGAGGCTTAAACTGGCCTCGTGGCCTTCGAGGATGCGGGCCGCCTCGCGCGCGGTCGAGGCGCGCAGCCGCCGCCGCGCCTCGTCCAGGTGGGTCTTGACCGTTTCGGCGCTGATATTAAGGATACGGGCCACTTCCTTGGCCTGGTGGCGGCGTGCGATCAGGCGCAGAATCTGCTTTTGCCGCTCACTCAGCGAAGCGGGACCTGAGGGTTTGTCGGTCAAGATCAGGGCTCCTCCATGTCGGGGAACCGGACTACATCATATGGCCGGACCAGCGACAAGCGTCTGCATCCAGGGGTACGCGCGCAAACCCGCCGGCCGACGGTTGCAAGGCGGTGCAAGGATACTGCGTCGCCGCGTTTGTATTTTTGAAATTTGAGGAATGCAGGCAGCGGGCGATGCACGCACCCACCACCGGCATGAGGACAAGGATGAACACGCGGAAAGGTTATGGCGGGCGGGGTTGAACTCGCCTTACGTATATAAAAAAGCCTCCCGGCGCGAACCGGAAGGCTTTTTATCCTTTAAGCGCTTGCGCTTACGGCTTCGGCGCCGCGGCCGGCGTCACCACCAGCGGCAACGGTACGTTGCGGCCGTCGCGGTTGACCAGCAGCAGGATCGACGGGCGCTTGGCCTTGGTGAACTCATCGATGATGGCGGCGAAATCGGCTTGCGTCGCCACCGGACGGTTGTCGGCGCGCACGATGACGTCGCCCGGCTTCAGGCCTTTGTCGGCGCCGTCGCTGTTCGGGTCGAGGCCGGTAATGACCAGGCCCGACACGCTGTCGTCAAGGCCGAAGGCCTTGCGCGTGTCCGGCGTGATCGCCTTCAGGCTCATGCCCAGGACCTGCGGGCTCGACGAATCGCTGGACGACGAGGTGCCGTCCGAATTGTCGTCGCCGCCGTTCAGGCCCTTGGCCAGGTCGTCTTCCGACGGCCGCAGGGCCGCGGTGATGGTGACATTGACGATCTTGCCGTTGCGCAGGATGCCCATGTTGAGCTTCTCGCCGACCTTGACGTCGGCGATGCGGCGCGTCAGGTCGGTCGGGCTCTTGACGTCGACGCCGTTGAGCGTCTTGACGATGTCGCCGATCTGCACGCCGGCCTTGTCGGCCGGGCCACCCTTGGTGGCGTCGAGGATATAGGCGCCGGTGGTGTCGGTAATGTTGAGCGCCTCGGCGGTATCGCTGGTCACCGGCGTGATGGTGACGCCGATGTAGCCGCGCTGGATGACCACGCCCTTCATCAGTTGCGACGTGATCTTGGAGGCGACATCGGCCGGGATGGCGAAGCCGACGCCGGCATTGGCGCCCGACGGCGTGACGATGGCGGTGTTGATGCCGACCACCTTGCCGTAGAGGTCGAAGGTGGGACCGCCCGAATTGCCGCGGTTGATGGCGGCGTCGATCTGCAGGTAGTCGACATAGTCAGCGCCGCCGCCGTCCTTCAGGTCGCGGCCATAGGCCGAGACGATGCCGGCGGTGGCGGTGTTGGAGAAGTCGAACGGGTTGCCCATGGCGATAACCCAGTCACCGACGCGCGGCTGGTGGTCCAGCTCGAACTTGACATAGGGGAAGTCGGTGCCTTCGACCTTGAGCACGGCCAGGTCGGTGGCGACGTCGCGGCCGACCACGGTGGCCTTCAGTTCCTTGTCGTTGGTCAGCTTGACGGTGATTTCCTCGGCATCCTCGATGACGTGGTTGTTGGTGACAACGTAGCCGTCCGGCGAAATGAAGAAGCCCGAGCCCGCGCCGCGCACTTCCTGAGACTTGCCGCCCGAGGCGCTGTCATCGTCGCTGCCGTCGCCGCCCTGGCCGAAATCGAAGCCGGGCAGGCTGAGGGTCGGCAGCTTCATATGGCCCTTGGTTTCGATCGAGACGACGGCGGGGGACACCTGCTCGATGAGATCGGCGAAGGACATCGGCGCGCCCGCCGGCGGCTTCACCGGCGTCAGGTCGCCGGTCCTGATCAGCTGCGCGCCGTCATAGCCCGCCTGGCCGTGGCCGGCCATGCCGGTGATGGCCGCGCCGGCCACGCCCGCGCCGAAAGCCAGGCCCACGACCGCGCCCACGGCGGCGGCCTTGTTCTTGACGACCAGGGTCTTCACGTTCCAGTTTGCCCAGAAATTCTGCGTCCCCATATGTACTACCTTGCATCCCTTCGGATTATTGTGAACCTGCCCAGACTATCTGAGCCTTTCGCGGCATGAACACAACCGTGACCGCGAAGATTTTCGACTTCGTGAAGTGTAACCAAACCGGTGAGGCAAAATCGTGACATTCAATCGCCTTTGTTCAGGAGTTCCTGAAGTTTTTTCTTTTCCTCGACGCTAAGCACATAAGATTTTGATTTCCGGCTTCTTTTTGCCGATACGAACAAGGCGGTGGCCCCGACCAGCACGATCAGCGGCGGCACGGCCCACAGCAGGATATTGCCCGGGGATACTCTTGGCCGAAAAAGAACATAATCGCCGTAGCGCCCGTAGAGGTCTTTGCGGATTTGCGCGTCGCTCTCGCCGGCGGCGATGTCGGCGCGGATCTGGCGGCGCATGTCGGCGGCGATGGCGGCATCGGAATCGGCGATGGATTCGCTCTGGCAGACGACGCAGCGCACCTCGGTGAACATCGCCTGCGCCCGGGCCTCATCCCTGGCCGGATCGGAATGGGCCGGCAAGGCGAACAAAAGGAGCAGGAGCGCCAACATCCCACCTCTTCCGGACGAGAGCCGGGGCGTAGCCGAAGCCGATCGGGTGAGGGGTTGCCTGTCCATGGTCAACCCTTCTTCCCCTTCGCCGCCACGCCCAGCCGCAAGCGCCGGTCGGCCAGCGACAGCACGCCGCCCAGCGCCATCAGCAGCGGTCCGAAGAAGATCAGCCGCACGAATGGATTGTAGAAAAAGCGCACCGCCCAGGCCGGCGCGCCGGGTGTGGCCGCCTTCGACGGGTTCATCACCACGTAGAAATCGTCGAGCGGGGTAAAACACAGCGCCACCTTGCTCTGTGCTTCGTCCGATGCCGGATAATAGCGGAATTCAGGTTTCGGCTGGCAGATCACCCGTCCGTTCACACTGGTCAGGTCGAACGCACCGACCTCGGCGTCGTAATTCTTGCCGGCGCGCTGCGTCACGTCATGGAAAGTCAGCTCATAGTGCCCCAGCTTCAGCGACTGGTTGAAATCGAGCGCCTGCATGACGGTCAACCGTTGATGGCTTTCCACCACCGCGCCCAGCACGAACACGCCCAGCCCGATATGGGCCAGGGTCATGCCGTGAAAGCTGAGCGGAAGGGCCGCGAAACGCCGCCAGAATCCCTTGATGCCTGTCCGGTCGAACAGGGTCTTCGCGGAACCCAACACCAGCCACGCCGCAATCGCGATACCGACGAAAAATCCGGCCTCGCTCAGGAAAGACAGCCCGTGCCAGGTCAGCGATCCCACCGCTGCCGTCAGCAAGGTCAGGCCGAAGGTCAGGGCCAGCCGCTGCAGGATGCCCTTAAGGTCGGCGCGCTTCCATGCCATGGCCGTCGAGATCGGCACCAGCGCCAGGGCCGCCACCATGATCGGTGCGAACACGCTGAGATAATAGGGCGCGCCGACGCTCATGGTGCGGTCGAACAGGGCCTGCATCAGGATCGGATACAGCGTCCCCAGGAACACCGAGCACAAGGCTGCCGAAATCAGCAGGTTGTTGACCACCAGCGAGGCCTCGCGGCTGATCGCAGCGAACAATCCGCCGGGCGCCAGGGCCGGCACGCGCCAGGCGAACAGGGCAAAGCCCGAGCCTGAGGTGACGAACAGGATGGAGGCCAGCAGGATGCCGCGCTGCGGATCGATGGCGAAGGCGTGCACGCTGGTCAAAAGCCCGGATCGCACCAGGAACGCGCCCATCATCGAGAAGGTGAAGGCGAGCAGGCCGAGGAACACCGTCCACGCTTTCAGGGCGTCGCGCTTTTCCATGACGATGGCCGAGTGCAGCAGGGCGGTGGCTGCCAGCCACGGCATGAACGAGGCGTTCTCGACCGGGTCCCACGCCCACCAGCCGCCCCAGCCCAGTTCGTAATAGGCCCAGAAGGCGCCCAGCGTGATGCCGACGGTAAGAAAACTCCACGCCAACAGTACCCACGGCCTTATCCAGCGCGCCCAGGCGCGGTCGAGCCGGCCTTCGATCAGGGCGGCAACCGCGAAGGAGAACACCACCGAAAAGCCGACATAGCCGCAATAGAGCATGGGCGGATGGAAGGCCAGGGCCGGGTCCTGCAGCGCCGGATTGAGCGACAGGCCCTGCACCGGCGCCTCGGCCAGGCGGCCGAGCGGATTGGAGCTGAACAGGGTGAAGCCGACGAAGGCCGCGCCGAGCGCGCCCTGCACGCCCAGCGCCTTGTGCTTCAGGCCTTCCGGCAGGCCGCCGCCACGCAGGGTGATCATGGCGCCGTACACCAGCAGGATGGTGCACCACAACAGCATCGAGCCCTCGTGCGAACCCCAGGCGCCGGAAATCTTGTACAGCAGCGGCTTGTCGGTATGCGAATGCTCGTAGACGTTCACCACCGAAAAATCCGAGCGCACGAACGCGACGATCAATATGACGAAGCTGATGACGATGCTGGCGGCGGCGGCCAGCGACACGCCTTCGGCATATTTCGCCAGCCCGCGCAGGCGCGGCAGTTGGCCAGCCGCCACCAGGGCGAATTGGCTCAGGGACAGCACGAACGCCGCCACCAGGCAGAAGACGCCGATTTCATCGATCATGCGCGGGCTCTCCACCTCTCCCCTTTCAAGGGGAGAGGACGAGAGGCAAGCGTTAGCGTGGCCGATCGGGTGAGGGGCTTGCCGTCAGTGGAATGACCCCTCATCCGGCCCTTCGGGGCACCTTCCCCCCTTGAAAGGGGAGACGTGAATTCAATCGAACGCGCGCCCTCCTTTATGCCTCCCCGATCTATTGGGGAGGGGGATCGCGCGAGATGCGGTGGTGGGGCGCCTTGCTTCACAACGTTCACGATGCACCGAACGGCTTGGCCGCCTCCGATGTACCCATGCCGCTGTCGGGCCGCCATTCGCCCTGGCGCTTCAGTTCGTCCTCGACATTCTTGGGAATATATTTCTCGTCGTGCTTGGCCAGGACCTGCGTCGCCCGCACCGTATCGCCCGATACCAGCACGCCTTCGCACACCACGCCCTGGCCCTCGCGGAACAGGTCCGGCAGGTCGCCGCGATAGCTCACCGCCACCGATTGCAGCTTGTCCTGGACGACGAAGCTGACGCTGCCGTCGGCGGCGTGGATCACGGTTCCGGGCTTGACCAGCCCGCCCAGCCGCACCGTCCTGCCGATATCGACATGGGCCGCCAGCAGTTGCGCCGGTGTGTAGAAATAGACCGCCGTGCCCTTGAGCGCATAAAGGCTCAAAGCCACCGCCGCCGCCAGAACCGGCGCGGCGATCAGGAACAGGGTCAGGCGGCGGCGCGCCTTGACCGATTTGGGCCAGAAACTCATTGCGCGCCTCCGGTGTCTTCCGCTCCCACCGCCGCCCGCGACCTGGCCAGGATCGCCGCCGCCTGGTCGGCCGGGAAGTGCGCCTGCACGGCCTTGACCGCGGCGTCATGACCCGCCGCATCGCCCAGCACGTCATACGACCGCAGCAACCGCGCCCAGCCGTCGGCATTGCCCGGATCGGCCTTCAGGGAGGCGGCCAGCGCTGCGACCATGCCGGTAATGCGCGCCTTCGCTTCCTCACCGGCCTTCTGCGCCGGTCCCACCGCAGCCAGCTCGCTTTCGAGCTGTTCACGCCTTACATCGCCGGCCGGCACATCGGCGAGCGCCGCCTGGAAATGCGCCCGCGCCGCATCGTACTGCCCGTCGACGACCGCCTGGCGGCCAAGATAATAATGCGCCCGCGTATCGTGCGGGTCGCGCTGCAGGGCCATGGCGAACACCTTTTGCGCTTCCGGCGTCGTTCCGCCCTGGCGCAGCGTCATGGCCTCGCCCAGCTCCGACCAGTGCGCGAACGCCGCCGGCCCGGCCACGGCCAGTTCGCGCTGATAGGCCTTGAGGCCCGCATAGGTATCGCCGGCCAGCATCTCGGCGCGGCCGAGCGCGTCCCAGTACTCCGGCCCGTTGCCGGGCTTGTTCATGTCCTGGCGCAGCACGGCGGCCACCACCGGAAACGGCAGGCTGGCCGGGTCGCTGGCGGCCATGTGCGACCACAGGCGCAGGCGCTGCGCATAGGGCTGGTCGTCCAGCGACGGATGGCCGAGCGCGAGATAGAGCGCGAAGGTCAGGCCGGCCACCGCTACTACCGTTGCCAGCAGCCATACCGGTTTGATCGCGCCCGCTTCGAGCGCCGGATCGCTGCTTGCCTTCAGCAGGGCCCGCGCCGCCTCGGCGCGCTCTTCCTGCGCCGCGTCGTCGTCGATATCGCCGCGCCCCAGCCGGCGTTCGACATCGGCGATGAAGCCGGCATAGAGCGCCTTTTCCCGGGCCAGGCCGCCCGGTGAGCGCGCATGGCGATGCCACAGGCTGACGATGGCGATCATCAGCACCGAGAGCACGGCGCAGACAGCGGTGAGCAGAAGCATGGCGCCTGATTAAACCAATTCGGCCAGAATCCAAGCCGAATCCAAGCCTCGTTCGCGGGGCGTGTTGCCGCAGCCCTACGCCGCGGTAGTGGCCGCCGGTGCGGCGTCGCGCGGCTTGTAGAGATCGGACGAGGCCACGCGGCGGCGCGCCACCTGCGCCTTGTCCTCGCCGAACAGCGCTTCCATCTGGTCGGTCACCAGTTCGAAGAAGCTCATCACCACCTCGGGATCGAAGGGCTCCGCGCCGTTGGCGATCGACAGCAGTTCGTCGTAGAAGCCGTCCATAAGGGATTCCAGCGCCTGCACCGTCTTGGCGTGCAGCGAGGCAAAGCCGCCGGCATTGGCGGTGTTGCGCACATGGCGGATGAAATTGAGCGTCTGCAACGCCTTGGTCACGGCTTCCGGCTTGGGGAAGCGGTCGAGGCGCGGCACGTCCTTCTTCATGCGGCCATACACGCGCTCGGATTTCATCGGCAGGGCGTCCTCGACGATGCGCTCGGCGCCCTTCAACTGGGCCTCGACCATCTCGGCGACGATGCGGTGGGCTTCGGCCACGCGCTTGCCCCACGGCCCGTCGCGCTGCAGGTCGATATAGTGCTCGAAGGATTGCAGTTGCCCCAGACTCTGGGTGATGCGGTCGCCGACCGCGCCCAGGTCGTCGCAGCCCCGGCCGCGCGGCCCGATGACGGCTTTCAGGTCTTTCAGCTGCGCCTCGATCATGGCCAGGATGCGCTCGCCGAAATCGGCCAGCTCCGACTGCGCCAGGAAGCGGTCGTTCGGCCGGTCCGAAACCGTGGCGACGAACTTCACCACCTGTGCGCCGTCGTCGAGATTGGCGAACAGGCTTTCGATGAAACGATAGCCGCCTTCGGAACTGATGGCGCAGGCGTCCTTGAACATCAGGCGCAGGGAGGCGGCCTTTTCGGCGTCGATCCGGCCCATGAATTCGGGCAGGCGATGCAGGACCGCGCGCAGGATGCGGTGCAGGTCGAGATAGTTGGCGAATTCCGCCACCGCCTCGGCGTCCTGGCTGCCGGCCCGGGCCGGCAGGACCTTTTCGGGTTCCTCGCGGCAGATCTTCGCCCCGGCGGTGACCAGTCGGAAAAAGACGACCGGCGTCGGGTCTTCGGTGCGCAGCCCGCGCAGCGCATAGCGCGACGACTTGTAAAGTTCGGGCTCGCTGATCTCCAGCGTCGCCCACAGGTTGTCGAGGATCCAGGTGTCGAACCGGACGCCGGCCAGACCGTCGCCGCGCGGTTCGAACAGGGCCATGAACGGTGAGAAGATGGCTTCCTTGACATAGCGGAATTCAAGCTCGGTGCTGATCAGTTCGCGCACCTCGAGAAGCGCCGCCTCGTTGGTGACGCCCAGCGCCAGCTCCAGCGAACGCAGCGACGGCTGCGGCAGCGACCGGACCAGACCCTTGATCAGACTCAGACGCTTGTCCGGGATTACACCCATCAGGCCACACTCGATCTCTTACCGGAGGCGATTCCCCGCGCCTCGAACAGGCATAATGGCTTGTTTCTGGTTAATTTTTCCTGACAGGTAGCCCATCACCCAAGGGTCGGTTGTTTTTGGCGATGAAAGGCAATCTTGTCACCGGTTACCAAAGATGGGTGACGTCCTTTCAACCTTTGGGTGCGACCGGCTAGACATTTCCTGGCAGCATGGCCGTGACCCGCAGGCCGCCCAGGGCCGAGCGCGAGAACTTCATCTGTCCGCCATAGGCGCGCACCAGTTCGTCGACGATGGAAAGGCCCAGCCCCGTCCCCGGTACGCTTTCATCCAGCCGGGCGCCGCGCTTCAGCACTTCGTCGAAACGCTCCTCCGGCATGCCGGGACCGTCGTCGTCGATGTTCAGCACCATCATCTGCGCCGCCGTATCGAACTCGGCCAGGATGCGCACGTTCTTGCGGCACCAGATGCAGGCGTTTTCGAGCAGGTTGCCGGCGATTTCCTGCAGGTCCTGGCGTTCGCCGCGGAATTTCAGCTCGTCGGGCGCCCGCCAGTCGATGACCACGCCCTTGTCGGCGAAGACCTGCTCCAGCATCACCGCCAGTTCGTCGAGCACCGGTTCCACCGGCGTGCGCTCGCCCATGGCCTGCGACCGCGCCGCCGCCCGCGCGCGGCGCAGATGATGATCCACTTGGGCGCGCATGGTCTCGGCCTGCTTGCGCACGGTTTCCGGCAGGGGCCCGGCCTCGTCACCGGCCGAGGTCAGCAGCACGGACAGCGGCGTTTTGAGCGCGTGCGCCAGGTTGCCGACGTGCATGCGCTGGCGTTCCACCACGTCCTGGGCGTAGTCGAGGAAGGCGTTCAACTGACGCGCCACCGGCGTGATCTCGGCCGGGTAGGTCTTCTGCAGCCGCTGCTGGTCGCCGCGCTGGATGTGGGCGATCTCGTCGGTCAGGTCGAACAGGGGGCGCAGGCCGACCCGCACCTGGAAATAGATGGCGACCAGCGAGCCGAGGGCCAGCACGACAAGCGCCGCCGCCGTGATCAGGGCGAAGGTGTGCACGTCCTTGTCCATCGGCGCCCGGTCCTCGGCGGCGATGAAGATGAAGTTGCGCCCCTGGATCACGGAATAGATGCCGGCCACGCGCACCAGTTCGCCCTGCGGGCCGGCGCTGTTGTAGAAGATTTTTTCGTTGGGTTTGGCTTCCATGGCGTCAAGCCGGATCTTCGGGATGGCCAGTGGCGCGGTATAGAGCGAGCGCGACCGTACCGGCTGGGCCAGGCCCGCCGGCGTCACCTCGGTGACCTGCCAGTAGAAGGGCGACGGCACCAGATCGCCGCGCGGATCGAGATTGGTCGGCGGCTCCACCGTGCCATCCTCGGCCAGGTCGGTGGCGGCCAGCAGGGTGTCGGCGGTCTGGCCCACCCTCAACTGGAAACGCTGCTCGGCCGTGTAACCGAAATAGGCGGTCAGCGCGATGCCGGTGATGACGAGCGCGAAGATGAACCACAGGGACGCCAGCCGGATCAGCCGGCCGACCAGCGAATTGCGCCGCACCGTCAGCCGCCGCCATAACGCCGCGGCAACGCCCTGGCCCGGTTTGGCGGGCAAGGACGGCGGCGCCGGACTTTCAGGGACGGATTCGTCAGTCACGGCTCATAAACCTGACTCATCCCTGCAAGTCGCCGATCTCGTCGTGCAGGGGCTTCAGCCGGTAGCCCAGGCCGCGCACGGTCTCGATGCGGTCGTTGCCGATCTTCTTGCGCAGCCGGCCCATGAACACCTCGATGGTGTTCGAATCGCGATCGAAATCCTGGTCGTAGAGATGCTCGACCAGCTCGGTGCGCGAAATCACCCGGTTCTGGTGCAGCATCAGGTAATGCAGCAGCCGGTATTCCAGCGAGGTCAGCCGCAGCGGCTCCCCGTTGACGCTGGCGCGCGCCGCCCTGGGGTCAAGGCGCAGGCCGCCGCACACCAGCATCGGCTGGGCATGGCCGGCCGCGCGCCGCACCAGGGCGCGCAGTCGCGCCAGCAGTTCCTCGGTATGGAAAGGCTTGGTGAGATAGTCGTCGGCGCCGGCGTCGAAGCCCGCCACCTTGTCGTTCCATGCCCCGCGCGCCGTCAGGATCAGTACCGGCGTCGCCTTGCCGGCGCGGCGCCACTTTTCCAGCACCGACACGCCGTCGATCTTGGGCAGGCCCAGGTCGAGGATGACGCAGTCATAGGGCTCGGTATCGCCGAGGAAGTGGGCTTCCTCGCCATCGGGCGCGTGATCGACCACATAGCCGGCGTCGGCCAGCGAGCTTTTCAGCTGGCGCGACAGGTCGGGATCGTCTTCGGCAAGCAGGATTCGCAAGGGCTTCTCGCTTTAGCTAGTGTTCGCTGACGATGCGGCCCGAGTCCGTATCCACGGTCAGGTCGACCCGGCCGCGATCGGTCGCGACTCGGACGCCGAAATAAGACCCGCCCATCGGCCAGGCGTCAAGCACCCGGCCCCGGCTCTGGGCAATCGCGATGGCGCGGTTGATATCGCCGCCACCGTTCTGGCCTCCGCCGTTGCGGTGGCCGCCGTCGCCATTGTTGCCGCCGTTATTGTCGCGCCAGTTGCCGTGCTGGCCGCCATTGTTGTTGTCGCCGTTATCACTATGGTCGCCGTCGCCGTGGTGCTTGCCCCAGCGCTGGTCGTCGAAAGCCGCCACCACCTTGACCAGGCCGGTCACATTCAGGCGCGCATGGGCCTCGGCCCCAACGGGAGCAAGGATCAGCGCAGCGCAGACAAGGGGAAGGATCGCTTTCATGACATCGTTATATGGCCGTCGGCATGAACCTTAGCTGAACGAACGCGCCGGAAAAAGTTTTTATCGCAAAAGCGAGACATTTCTCATAAACGCGTCGGTTGAGCGTCTTGCCCGGCCGGCCAAACCGCATTGCCAATTTTTAAGAAGCGAAGCGGGGCGAACTGGGCTATGGGTTGCGCTTATTGCGCAAACAAGACGGGATTCGTCATGAAGGTACTGATCGTCGAGGACGACATGGAAGCCGCCCTCAACATGCAGCGGGGCTTGAAGGAAGCCGGCATCGAGTCGCGCCTGGCCGGAGACGGGGCGCAGGGGCTGGAAGCCGTCAAGGCCGAATTGCCCGACGTCATCATCCTCGACCGCATGATGCCGGTGATGGACGGCGTCACCATGCTGCAATCCCTGCGCGCTGACGGCACCGACGTGCCGGTGCTGTTCCTGTCGGCGCTGGGCGAGCTGGAAGACCGCGTGTCGGGCCTGCGTGCCGGGGCGGACGACTACCTGGTCAAGCCCTACGCACTGACAGAGCTTCTGGCGCGGGTCGAAGCGCTGGGTCGGCGCAAGGACAAGGACGCCGTCGACACCACCCTGCGCGTCGGCGACCTTTCCATGAACCTGATCTCGCGCGAAGTGAAGCGGCAGAACCGGATCATCGACCTGCAGCCGCGAGAGTTCCAGCTGCTGGAATTCCTGATGCGCCACGCCGGCCAGAGCGTGACGCGGACCATGCTGCTGGAAAAGGTCTGGGCCTATCATTTCGACCCGCAGACCAATGTCATCGATGTGCATATCTCGCGCCTGCGCTCCAAGCTCGACAAGGATTTCGACAAGCCGATGCTGCATACGGTGCGCGGCGAGGGCTATCAGTTGAAAGCGTGATGGTGGAGCGGGCGTCGGCGGATTTGCGCGATCCTCTTCCTTCCCCGTTTACGGGGAAGGTGGCGCGAGTGAAACGAGCGACGGAAGGGGGAAGCCTAACCGTCCGTGTCCCCCTTCCGTCGTCGCTTCGCCCAAGGGCTCGCGCCGCCACCTTCCCCGTAAACGGGGAAGGAAAAGAAAAGGGTGCGAGGATAAAATCAGCATGAAGCTCCCCTTTGCCGCGCTGAACAGGCAGATCGACGGCGGGCGGCGTTTCGACCTGTTCAGCCTCAATGTCTTCAAGCCCAACTTCTTCCGCCAGACGCCGTTCCGGCTGACGGTGGTGTTCCTGTGCGTCTACGTCTTCGTCGCCGCCATGGTATTCGGCTACATCTACCTCGCCACCTCGACCGAGACCCAGGCCTTCGGCAATTCGGCCATCGACGCCCGCATCAAGGCGCTGAAGCAGCTCGACGACGACGAAGGCCACGCGGCGGTGGCCGGACGCATCCTCAATGACGACGCCGTCGAATGGATCTACGCCAAGGGCGTGTTCGACCACTCCGGCCAGGTGCTGGCCCAGAACGCACGCGCGCGGATGGAAACCAAGGCGCTGCCCGACACCATCATCGCCACCGCGCTGAAGACGCTGAACAGCAAGACGGGCGTCGCCTCGGTCAATTTCTTCACACCGTCGCCGTCCGATCCGCGCTGCTGCCGCTTCCAGGGGCGGGTGATGCGGCTCGACGACAATTTCTATGTCTACGTCGCCATGGACATGTCGTGGGCCGACCACAGCTTCCAGCAGGAGGTCAAGGCGGTGGTGGGCGGCGGCCTGGTCGTCATCATCCTGGGCCTGTTCGCCGGCACACTGATCAACCAGGAGGTTTCGCGCTCGGTGGCGCGGGTCAATGCCGTGCTGACCCAGGTACAGGAGGGCGATCTCAAGGCGCGCATCCCGGTGCGCGATACCGGCGACGAAATCGACGACCTCAGCTTGCGTATCAACCAGACGCTCGACCGCATGGAAAAGACCATGGGCAACCTGAAATACGCCGGCGACGCTATCGCCCATGACCTGAGATCGCCGTTGTCGCGGCTCAGGACCAAGCTGGAGGTGTCACTGCTCGACGTCGAGAAGGACCCGTCGAAGGCGCACGACGCGCTGGAAAAGGCGCTGGAGGAGACGGGGCAGTTGCTGCGCACCTTCCAGACGGTGTTTTCGATGTCGCGCCTGCAGGCGGCGGGCCAGGCGCCCGACCAGCAGATGTTCGACGCCACCGCCCTGGCCGACGACATGGCCGAGCTGTTCGAACTGGCGGCCGACGACAAGGGACTGGAGTTCGACGCCGAGGTCGAGCGCGGGGTCAAGGTCTTCGGCAACCGCGATTTCCTGGCCCAGGCCCTGTCGAACCTGCTCGATAACGCCATCAAGTATACACCCGCGGGCGGCATCACCTTCCGCCTGCGCCGCACCTCGCAGCGCGAGGTCGAGTTCTCGATCACCGACACCGGGCCGGGCGTGCCGGCCAAGGACCGGGCGAGGATCGCCGAACGCTTCGTGCGGCTGGAAAATTCGCGCTCGCTGCCGGGCGTGGGGCTGGGCCTGTCGATGGTCGAAGCCGTGGCGGTGGCGCACAAGGGCCGGCTTGTCATCGACGAAGGGCCGGGAGTCTACAACAACCAGGGGCCGGGTTTGCGCACGGCGCTGGTGCTGCCGCCGGCGGGGTAGGGCGGTGGGCAATGTGTCCTTGGTTTTGCCGCCGATTCAGGTGTAATAGCCGGACAAGTCACAACAGGGTGCGCAAACTCTCATATGGCCGATGTGCTTTTTTCCTCGCTGGTCGACCGGCTGCATCCCTGTGGGCCGGTATTGAACGCGCAGGCAGCCGATTACGCTATCGAGACGCTGTACGAGGTCGCGCGCGCCGAAGGCTGGCGCGACGTGCTGGAGCGAGCCGAGGCCGCCATCCGGCCGATCGTGGCGTCGTCGCCCTATCTGGCCGGGCTGATGCGACGCGACCCGCAGCGCCTGCGCGAGACCCTGATCAGCGCGCCGGAAGCGCGGTTGAAAGCGATCTTGCTCGCGGTCGAGGCGCTGGAAAGCCAGGCGGCCACGGTCGAGACGCTGGACCTGGCCGCTGCCAGGAAGATTCTGCGCCATCTCAAGGCCGATGTTCACCTGCTGACGGCACTGGCCGATCTCGGCGACGTTTGGAACCTCGACCACGTCACCGCCGCCCTGACGCGCTTCGCAGACGCGGTGACCGCCGCCGCCCTGGCCCTGGTGGTGCGCGACGAAACCGACAAGGGGCGGATCGTGCCCTTCGAACGTGGTGAACGCGGCGTCCTGCCGGGCCAAAGCCCAAGCGAAGCGCGCGGCGTCTTGCCGGGAATGTTCGTGCTGGCCATGGGCAAGCACGGCGCCGGCGAACTCAACTATTCCTCCGACATCGATATCACCTTCTTCTGCGACCTGGCCCGGTTGCCGGTGGCCGAGCACACCGACCGCCAGACCTTTGCCGACCGGGTGGCGCGGGCGGTGGCGACGATACTGAGCGAGCGCACCGGCGACGGTTACGTCTTCCGCGTCGACCTGCGCCTGCGGCCCGATCCGTCGTCGACGCCGACCGTGGTCAGCGTGCCGTTCGCGCTGAATTACTATGAATCGGTGGGGCAGAACTGGGAGCGCGCCGCCTTCATCAAGGCGCGGGCGGTGGCCGGCGACGCCGTCGAGGCCAAGGCTTTCATGAACGATCTGTCGCCTTTCATCTGGAGGCGCAGCCTCGACTATCCGGCCATCGCCGACATCCAGTCGATCAAGCGGCAGATCCATGTCTATACGGTCGACGAGCGGCTCGACGCGGCCGGCCACAACCTGAAACTGGGCGCCGGCGGCATCCGCGAAATCGAATTCTTCGTCCAGACTCAACAGTTGATTTTAGGCGGAAGAGATCCCTCCCTGCGCTCGAAGCGGACGCTGGACGCGCTGGATGCGCTCAGGCGTGCCGGCCACCTGGCGCCGGCCGTCGCCAAGGAGCTGAAGCAGGCCTATATCCGCCTGCGCAACTGGGAACACCGCGTCCAGATGATCCACGACGAGCAGACGCACGAACTGCCCGAGGACGAGGGCGCGCGTCTGAACGTGGCGGCGCTGTCGGGCTTCTCCAACCTGTCGCGTTTCGATCTGGCCGTGTCGCGCACCCTGCGGCTGGTCAACGCCCATTACGGCGAACTGTTCAGCGAATCCGAGCCGTTGTCGTCGTCGTTCGGCAGCCTGGTCTTCACCGGCGTCGAGGACGACCCGGAGACGATCAAGACGCTGAAGCGCATGGGCTTCGACCACCCGGAACTGGTGTCGGCCACCATCCGGTCGTGGCACCACGGCCGCATTCCGGCGACGCGGTCCGAGCGCGGGCGCGAGCTTTTCACCCGCCTGGTGCCGCGCCTGCTGGAGGCGCTCAACGAGACGGGCACGCCGCAGATCGCCTTCACGCGCTTTTCGGTCTTCTTCGCCACCCTCAATGCCGGGGTGCAGATCCAGTCGCTGTTCCTGGCCAATCCCAAGCTGTTCCGCGCCGTCGTCGAGATCATGGGCTTTTCGCCGCGCCTGGCCAACCTGCTGGCGCGCTATCCGACCTCGTTCGACGCCATGCTGGATGCCGGCTTCTTCGATCCGCTGGGCGAGGAGCTGGACGCCATCGTGGCGCGCGAGGTGGAACGCGTTCCCGATGACCTGGAAGCGGTGATGAACGCGCTGCGCCGGACAGTGCGCGAGCAGCAGTTCCGTATCGGCATGCAGATTCTCAGCGGCCGGCTCGGCACCGAAGCGGCCGGGGCGGCCTATGCGCGGCTGGCCGACGCCTGCATCCTGCACCTGGCGCCGCTATGCCTGGAGGACATGGTGCGCCAGGCGGGATCGCTGGGTGGCCATGTCGCCATCCTGGCCTTGGGCAAGCTGGGCGGGCAGGAGATGACGGCGACGTCCGACCTCGACCTGATGGCGGTTTACATGCCCGACGATCCCGGCGCGGTGTCGACGGTCAAGGCTTACGCACCGGAAACCTGGTTCGCCCGCTTTACCCAGCGCCTGATCGCGGCGTTATCGGCCCCGACGCACGAGGGATCGCTATACGAGATCGACATGCAACTGCGGCCGACCGGCGCCAAGGGGCCGGTGGCGGTGTCGCTGGCGGCGTTCGAGAACTACTACACCAAGGGCGCCGACACCTGGGAATTCCAGGCGCTGACGCGCGGCCGGGTGGTATGGTCGTCGTCGGCCGATTTCGCCGACCTGGTGCGGCTGAAATGCGAGACCATCCTGCGCCGGCAGAGGTCGCCGGGCGAAACCGCGCTCGACGTGCTGAACATGCGGGCGCTGATGGAAAAGGAGCGGCCGGCCAAGGGCTTCTGGGATTTCAAGCTCTGCGTCGGCGGACAGGTCGATTGCGAGTTCGCGGCGCAGTACCTGCAACTGGTCCATGCCGCCGACGGCGGGCCGCTGCGGGTGGGCACGTTGCCTGCCCTGACGGCTATGCAGCGGGCGGGACTGGCGCCGGCGGTGGAGATCGAGGCGCTGACGGCCGCATGGCGGGTGCAGCAGTCGCTGGCCCAGGTGATGCGGGTGTCGCTGACCGAGAGCGAGGATCCGTACAACGAACCGGAGGCTTTTCAGCGCAAGCTGGCGCGGGCGGTGCATACGCGGAGGCTCGATACGCTGGAGAAGAAGCTGCGCGATATCCGCAAGCGGGCGCGCACGGCCTTCGAGCGGATCGTCCGGCCGGAGTAGGGTTTCTGCGGTACCCGCATAACGGTGTTCGTAAAATTGTCGCGATCGGCGACGGAGATGCGTGACAAACGCGTGAAACCCTACAACTGGGGCGGCATCCATACGCGAAAACGCAAGGTTCAAGATGAGCAGGATTTTTTACGCGACGGCCCTTTCGGCCATGGCATTCGGACTGGCCGCCACCGCGGCGATGGCGCAGGGGTGGGGTGGGCCGCTGGGCATGCTCGGCCGCTACGACGCCGACAGCAACGGCCAGGTCTCGGCCGATGAATACACGGCCGGCCGCGGCCAGCAGTTCACCTCGATGGACAGCAACGGCGACGGCAAGGTCAGCCGCGACGAATTCACCGCCTACACCCAGCAGATGATGGCGCAATGGGGCGGCGGTAATGGCGGCGGCGGCGATCCGCAGCGCCAGCAGCATCGCATCGACGACTTCATGGCCGCCGATACGGACGGCGATGGCCTGGTTTCAGCCGACGAATACAAGGCCGCCGGCGATGCGCGCTTCAAGAGCATCGATACCAATGGTGACGGCATGATCTCGGGCGACGAAGCCCAGGCCATGATGCACCATTGAGTTTGCGTGCGTTTTCCCCGGGTTCATGCTAAAGGACACGCTTCCCATGGCGGACAGTTTATCCTTGACGGCCGCACCGTCCTTGAGCCCGGGGTTCCGGTTGACCAGCGATCCTGACGAACTTTTGCTGATACGCATCGGCCGTGGCGACATGGCCGCGGTGTCGACGCTGGTGTCGCGCAAGATGCCGAAGCTCCTGTCGCTGGCCCGGCGCATGTTGGGCGACGCGTCCGAAGCCGAGGACGTGGCGCAGGAGACTCTCCTGCGGACCTGGAAACAGGCGGCGAACTGGGTGCCGGGCAAGGCGCGCATCGACACCTGGATGCACCGGGTGGCGCTGAACCTGTGCTACGACCGGCTGCGGCGGCGGCGCGACAGTGTCTCCAGTGACGAGATCGAGATCGCCGACAGCCGCGACAGCGCCCACATCCAGATCGAGCAGGCGCAGTCGGCGCGGCGGTTGCAGGCCGCCATTGCCGCCTTGCCGGAACGCCAGCGCACCGCCATCACCCTGAGCTATTACCAGGAGATGTCGAATATCGACGGGGCGGCCCTGATGGGCGTTTCCGTCGAAGCCCTCGAAAGCCTGCTGGCGCGCGCGCGGCGTAACCTGCGCGACGCCATGAAAGACCACGATTCCATGAACCCTGCGAAAGCCACAAAGGCAGGGAGGACCCAATGACCGATCTCACTTTCGACCGTTTCCAGGCTATTGTCGAGGCCTATGGCGCCGAGCCGCAACGCTGGCCTGAAGCCGAGCGCGCCTCCGCCATGGCGTTTGCCGAGCACAACCCGCAGAGCGCGGAGATGTGCATGGCCGAGGCGCGGGCACTGGACGCCATGCTCGACCTGGCGCGCGACACTTTCACGCCAGAAATGGAAGAGGACCTGCATTACCGGGCGATGGCGCGGTTCACCCTGCCCCAACCCGTGCGGCGGCCTGAGCGCGGCCCGGTGATCTGGGCCGGCATCGGACTTGTGGCCTGCCTGGCTGGCGCGGTCCTGGGTGTCAATCTCAGCCTGAAGTCGATCGATGACGTGCGTGCGCAGAATGTGCTGGAACAAACCGCCATGCTCGATACGGAGTGACCTGAAGCGATGTCGACAAAATGGAAAATCCTGATCGGCCTGTCGCTGGTGCTGAACCTGTTCCTGATCGCGGTGATCGGCGGCGCAGCCTTCGTCATCCACCGTCACATGCACGATTTCCGCCGCACCTCCGGCCTGGCGGCGATCTGGGACGATTCGCGCGCCCTGACGGATGCCGAGCGCGCCCAGATGGCGGCGGTGGTCAAGGCGGCGGCGCTGACCGGCGAGCCGGACCTGGCCAAGGCGGCCGATATCCGTAACCAGGCGGCGCAACTGGCGCAGGTCCAGCCCTATGATGCGGCTAGGATCACAGCCCTGTCGGACGAGGCGCGTGGCTATGAGGATGACGCCCGTACCAAGGTCGAGAACACGCTGATCCAGAGCATGGCCAGCCTGACGCCGGCGGAGCGCGCCATCGTGGCCAACCATATCCTGCGCGCCAGCTTCCGCTTCCGGTACTTTACGATGAAGCCGGGGCAAGGGCTGGATGGCAATCCGATGGGCGGCCAGTCAGCGGCAAGCGCCAGCAGCCGCTGATATTCGGCAAAAACGATTAAGGAAATCGTCAGGGAACAGAGTGGCGGACGGTTTGTGTGCGGTTGCCGGCCTTGTCATATGTATAGGTCACATAGGAGCCGTCCGGATAGTCGGCCTCAATGACCCGGCAAAGGGCGTCATATTTGTAGGTCGTCGTTCCGGCAAACGCCGAGGTTGCAATCGCCAAGGCGATTGTTGTCAAAGTAACCACCACACCATGGCGTCCCATTGCGGCTCTCCGTCGATGTTTCCGGGCAAACCTACAGCAAATTTTCACGCCGGCAAGCCGATTTCTTGCCTTACGACAGTCCAGCCGACACCCTTAGGTAGAAAATCCAATGTCGTCAAAGGGATGCTGACGCTCCGGATCCGGGTAATGTTTTGCCTTGCGAAAACAACCAATTGGTGATTGTGTAACAGGAATAAATCGTCATCAGGGGGAAATCATGGCGTTTATCCGGGGAACTGGTGCGTGGCTGCGGCAGGTCGCGAACCATGTACGTCAAGCCAGGTCAATGACGTGTCAAGGTTTGCTATTGGTGGCGGCTGCCGCGGGCTTGGCGACGGCGCTGCCCGCGAACGCGCAGACGTTGCTTCAACCGCCCAACCTTTCCGTTAAGGACAGCAATGGCGTCAACCTCGCGACCGGCAAGTTCGATCTGCCCGGCATGAATGTTGCGATCGGGTCGAACGGCAGCGGCCTGAGCCGAGTCGCCTCCGGCACGCTCGACAACTATCTCGGCGGCCTTACGATCAATAACTTCCCCGACAACCCCATGGGAGGAAGCACCAGCAAATTCTATCTCAACGCCAGTTTCGACAGCCAGACCTATCGTTTTCTGATCGCTACCGACAGCGCCGGCCACGTTACCATGGTGAACGGACCTTACACGGCCATGGGCAGCGACGTCACGCTCACTTGCTCGGTGACCGGCATGGGCATGCTGAGCGATCCGGGCACCTGCGTCATGACCTTGCCCGATGGGCGCCAGGCGACCTTTTCGCAAAAGCTGCTGCAAACCATCAACATGCCGGACGGTGAAACCATCACCATGTCGTACTATACGACCACCGCCGCGCTGAAGAGCGTCAGCAGTTCCCTCGGCTGGATGCTGAAATATGAAATCGACGG
>FTDB01001758.1_pt1 | contig 31564 bp, 22 predicted proteins | sample 1639741 | NCBI WGS metagenome assembly FTDB01 (sample SAMEA3914869, study PRJEB12502) | metagenome | biome: forest; material: soil | place: USA | collected 2012-03-12 | depth 0.1 m | reverse complement strand
GTCCTTGTCGAGGCCGTAGGCGAGCGCGGCCGCCGTCGGCTCGTTGATGATGCGCAGGACTTCGAGGCCGGCGATCTTGCCGGCGTCCTTGGTCGCCTGACGCTGGGCGTCGTTGAAGTAGGCCGGAACCGTGATGACGGCCTGCGTCACCGTTTCGCCGAGATAGGCCTCGGCCGATTCCTTCATCTTGCCGAGGATGAAGGCCGAGATCTGCTGCGGCGAATAGTCGGTGCCGTGGGCCTTGACCCAGGCGTCGCCGGTCGGACCCTTGGAGATGTCGTAGGGCACCATGCCCTTGTCCTTCTGCACCATCGGGTCGTTGTACGGGCGGCCGATCAGGCGCTTGATGGCGAAGAAGGTGTTGGACGGATTGGTCACCGCCTGACGCTTGGCCGGCTGGCCGACCAGGCGCTCCGAGTCGTCCAGGATGGCGACCACGGACGGGGTCGTACGCACGCCTTCGGCGTTTTCGATGACCTTCGGGTTCTTGCCGTCCATGACGGCCACGCAGGAATTGGTCGTTCCCAGATCGATACCGATGATTTTGGCCATGAGTTTACAGTTGTCTCCGTTGAGGCGAATGGGTTTGGCGGCCTTCAATAACGTCAAGCACCGCGCGGTCCATCCCCGTTAAGATGAATTTGCAGGGATTTTCAAGCCCCCCGTTCTACCGGTCGGCCTGAAAGCTGGACCGGATATGGGAAATTGACTCCTTCACGCAAGAGCAATGGACTCACTTTTTTTAAGGATATAGCGGGCGCGCCGTAGCCGGGCGGCGCCAGGTGTTAATCAAAACTTGCCATACCGCCCCGTTGGGGTAAAACCGCGTGAGGAAATGTCAGGAAGGCAACCGGAAAAGGTTGCCAGACGCACTGAATGCCCGGAAAGGCCGAATTGCCATGAACATCCGCCCGCTCAATCTGACCCGTCCCGAAGGCTCGGAGCCTGAAGATTTCCACGTCAGCCGCCGCGCCATCGCCGCGCTGTTTTTTTCCGGCTATGCCGTGTCGACCCTGCCGGTCCACGCCCAGGCGATCACTACGCCCGCCGATGGCCTGCTGGCCAAGGACCTGACCATACCGCCGCTGCAACCCGAAGGCGACTACCGAATTCCCGCCTATATCGCCATGCCGGAAAAAGCCGATCACGCGCCGGTGGTGCTGGTGGTTTCCGAGGTCTTCGGCCTGCACGACTGGATCCGCGATGTCTGCCGCCGGCTGGCGCACCAGGGCTATGTGGCGCTGGCCATCGATTTCTTCGCCCGCAAGGGCAATGCCGCCGCCGCTCAGGATTTCGACACCGTCAAGGCGCTGGTCGAGGCGGCGTCCTACAAGCAGGTGATGGGCGACATCCAGGCCCAGCTCGACTGGCTGAAATCCAACCCCGACGTCGGCCAGGGCCACGGCTTCTTCGGCGGCCCGCGCAAGTTCGCCGATATGACCCACGTCGGCATCACCGGTTTCTGCTGGGGCGGCACGCCGGTATGGATGGCAGCGGCCACCATGCCGGAAATCCGCTGCGGCGTGGCTTGGTACGGCCGGCTGGAAAAGCCCAATTCCGACCAGTTCATGGGCGCCGAGGACCGGCCGTGGCCTTCGGATATCGCGGCGTCGCTGACCAAGCCGGTGCTGGGGCTTTATGCCGATGGCGACCAGGGCATCACGCTCGATTCGGTCAAACGCATGAACGACGCCCTGGCGGCTTCGGGCAAGACGCCGTCGCACCTGGTGGTCGAGCCCAATTCGCAGCACGCCTTCTTCGCCGACTATCGCCCATCGTATAACGAAGCGGCGGCCAAGGACGGCTGGGCCCGGCTGCTCGACTGGTTCGACCGGTATCTTTAAGGCGTCGGCTTGCCGCCCGGCTTCCAGTCGGGTTTGAAGTCGCTGTTGGCGAGATACTGGACCGGCACGATCAGCGACTGGATGGCGCTGGTCATGAACGGGATGTCAAGATTGGCCAGGGTGTCCGACGGGTCATGATAGGTCGGGGTCACCGCCCAGCCGGAGATGGTGTGGGCGACGATGCCCCTGAGCGCCAGCGAATAGTTGTCCGAACGCTCGAAGAAGTGCTGGTCGGGATAGATGTCCGGCGCCACCAGAGCGCCGTGCGCCTTCAGGGTTTCGCCGAGGTTGGAGCGATCGAAGCCGGTCATCATCATGACGCCGGGGTCCATCTTGGGATCGTGGGCGCCGATCATCTCGAATTCGAGATTGGTGACGATCTGGTCGAGCGGGATCGGCGGATGCATGCCGAAATAGGTCGAGCCCAGACCGCCGATTTCTTCCGAGCCGTAGCCGACGAACAGGATGCCGCGCCTGGGTTGCGGGCCGGCGGCCATGGCTTCGGCGATTTCGAGCACGGCCGTGGTGCCCGAGGCATCGTCATTGGCGCCGTGCATGATGGTGCCGTCGTCGCGCACACCGAGATGATCCATGTGGGCGGTGATCAGAATGACGCCGGCGGAGGGATCGCTGCCAGGCAGGAAGGCCATGGCGTTGGTGGTGGTCGATTTTTCGAGGGTGGCGTTGCCGAGGTCGAGCGTGACCTGGGCGCCGTTGGCCTTGGTCGCGGCATCGAAGGCGGCCGGCGACAGGGTGGCGAGGTCGGGCCGCGCACCGCCCATGCCGGCGCCGCCGTCTTCCAGGCCGACCGAGACGCCGGTCTTGCCGCCGAAGCGCTGGACGTAGGCCTTGGTATCGTCGCCTTCGGGCAGGATCAATAGCTTGATGCCCTTGGCGCGGGCGGCGCGCCACCAGGTGCCGGCCGCCGTCTTGCCGAGGCTGGGCACCAGGACGATATCGCCGGCCGGCAGTTGCGCCGGGTCGTCGAAGCCGGCCACGGTCAGAGAGCCCGTAATCGGTTTGACGTTGGAATAGATCAGGGTCAGGCCGGCGCCCTCGTCGCTGGCCGTATCGCCGACGGTCAGCCTGGCGTGGCCGGACGGCTTGGGCGTCACCACCGTGGCCGTCTGCAGGTAGCTGTCCATGCCGGGAGGCGGCTTCAGGCCATAGCTTTCGAATTCGGAAGCGACATAGACAGCGGCGACGCCTTCGTCGGGCGTGGCGCTGCCCCGGCCGCGCAAGGCATCGCTGGCCAGGAAGGATTCGTGGGCGCGCACCGAATCGGCGCGCACCTGCCACGGCGTTTGCGCCGACGCGGTCACCGCCGATAACGCGGCCGCCATGGCCAGGATGGAAATACCGACGCGCATGGGACCCGCCCCTCCGTTGTTGATTGTGCTACAGTGTAACGGGTAGGCCGGAAACGTCAATTGACAGCCGGCGGACGGCATGAAAATTACATTCGCAACCTGATTATGGAGCGCGCCATGAAACTTTCCTCCCTGTTCGTCATGGCGGCGGTGCTGCTGGCCGGAGCCGCTCAAGGCCAGACGCCGGCACCAGCCTCGGCCTACAATCCGCGTGAGACCTTCGCCGAGCGCGCGCCGGCCTTTCCGCCCAACAGCTTCCGCTCGTCGAACGGCCTGCCCGGACCCGATTACTGGCAGAATGAGGCCGATTACGTCATCCACGCCAAACTGGACGAGAACGGCCCGGTGTTGTCGGGATCGGAAGTCATCACCTATACCAACAACAGCCCCGATCAGCTCGATATCCTGTGGCTGCAGCTCGACCAGAACCGCTATCGCCAGGACAGCCGCGGCAATCATTCCGGCGACGGTTCGCGCAGCACGGCCGGCCAGTCGAGCGACGGCTATACGATCGAATCGACCGAAGTGCTGGTCGGCAAGACGTGGCAGAGAGCCGAAACCCTGACCGACGACACGCGCCTGCGCGTGACCCTGCCGCGCGTGCTGGCGGCGAAGGGCGGAAAAGTGCTGGTGCGCATCGCCTGGCATTTCACCATTCCCGGCGAGTGGGGCGGGCGCATGTCGTGGGCGCAGGACAAGGACGGCCCGATCTATGACATGGCGCAATGGTATCCGCGCATGCAGGTCTATGACGACGTGCGCGGCTGGGACACCCTGCCCTACCTGGCGCAGGAGTTTTACCTCGAATACGGCAATTTCGACTATTACATCGACGTGCCCGGCGACATGCTGGTGGCCGGCTCGGGCCGGCTGGTGAATCCGAAGGACGTGTTGACGGCCGCCCAGCAGGCGCGTCTGGCCAAGGCGGCGACCAGCGACACGACCGTGATGATACGTTCGCCGGACGAAATCAACGATCCGGCGTCGCGCCCGAAGGCCGACCGCCTGATCTGGCACTACCATATGAACGATACGCGCGACGTCGCCTTTTCGGCGTCTAAGGTCTTTGCCTGGGACGCCGCCCGTATCAACCTGCCCGGCGGGAAAACCTCGCTGGCCGAGAGCTTCTATCCCGCCGAAAGCCAGGCGCCCGACTCGTGGGGCCGTTCGACCCAATATATGAAGGACGCGGTCGAGAACTTCTCGAAGCGCTGGTACGCCTATCCGTGGCCGGCCGCCATCAATGTGGCCGGGCCGACCGAGGGCATGGAATATCCCGGCATCGTCTTCGACGGGCCCGAGGAAACCGGCGCCGTCACCTTCTGGATCGCCGCCCACGAAATCGGCCACAGCTGGTTCCCGATGATCGTCGGTTTCGACGAACGTCGTGACGCCTGGATGGACGAGGGCTTCAACACCTTCATCGACACCTACGAGTCCGATGACTTCAATCACGGCGAATATGGCCCCAAGCGCGATTCCGAATATGCGCCGGGCGGCGGCAATCCGGTCGATGAAATCCTGCCGGTGATCGAGGACCCCGACGCGCCGCCGATCCTTTCCCGCGCCGATACGGTCATCGACAAGTACCGCCATCCCGTCACCTATTTCAAATCGGCCCTGGGGCTGCACATCTTACGCGAGGATATCCTGGGCCCTGACCGCTTCGATCCGGCCTTCCGCCGCTTCATTGCCGCCTGGGCGTTCAAGCATCCCAAGCCCGACGACTTCTTCCGCGCCATGGCCAGCGAAGGCGGCGAGGACCTCGATTACTTCTGGCGCGGCTGGTACGACAACAATTGGACGCTGGACTATGGCGTCGATTCGATCGGGCCGATCCCGGCCAACAAGCGCACCGGCGTGGTGACGCCCGGCACGGCGATCGTGGTCGGCGCACACGACAAGCTGATCCTGCCGGCCACCGTGCGCGTCGATTTCTCGGACGGCACGCACAAGGATGTGCGCCTCGAAGCCGACAGCTGGATCCGCAATCCGACCACCACGGTCTATATCGGTCCCGACAAGACGGTGACCGGCGCCGAGGTCGATCCCGATCATCGCCTGCCCGACAAGGACCGGACGAACAACGCGCTGAAGGTTACGTCTTAATCGTCGCAGGAATCGAAGGCATCGTGGACCATGCGGTCGACGGCGATATTTGCATCGGATTGCGCGGTTGCGGCCGGCAGCCTGTAGGCGGTGCCGTAAAGCTGGACCAGGCCCGCCGTGGCGGTCGCGATATCCTTGGCGTGGGCCATGCGGAATTTGGCGTCGCTGCGCGCGGCCTTTTTGCCGGCCGGCTGGACATTTTTGCCGGCCGGCTGGACATATTGCATCTGGTGCAACTGGATTGCTGTCTCCAGCGCGTCGAAATCGCGATAATAGCCGAAGCGGATAGTGCCCTCGCAATCGGGCTGGGCGTCCCACAGGGCGGAACCCAGCGCATTGAGGCCGGCGGCCTGAGGCAGCATGGCGCCGCAATCCGACATCGGCGCCATCGAATCCATCGTGCTGCCGAACTTGGCCTGCAGGGCCGTGGTCAGGCCGGGCCTGCGCGTCAGGGCGCCGCACGGCAGGCTGAGGTCGGCGCCGTCGGTCTGCACCACCGTATTGATCAGGTAATCGCCGAAATCCTGGTCCGAGGCGAGCGCCGCCGTCACCGCGTCGGGATCGTCCTTCGGCAGGGCATCGGTCACCGCGGCGTTGCGTTTGGCCAAGTCGTCGATGGTGGTCCAGGCGTAGAGCGCGTTATAGAACGGCACCGCCGCCGGCGAATGTTCGGACAACACGCGCATGGCCAGGTCGTGGTTGCTGTAGAAGGCGGCCACCGCCAGTTCGGCCAGGCGCTGGTCGGTGCGCCACGTCATGCAGGCGGCGGCGCTGGCGTCGCCGTTCTTCTGCCAGGTGCCGTCGGCGCACGAGGTGGCGCGGTCTTTCAGAAAGGCGCGCTGCAGGTCCTGCTGGCCCGATGGCCCGGCGCCCAGAATATCGGTGCGGCTGAGCGGATAGAGCGCCGCCATGTCGCGATCCATCGCCGACAGCTTGGCGTCGTTGCAGATGGTGGTTTCGACATAACCCGGACTGGGACAGGCAAAGCTTGGGCCGTTGCCGGTTTGGGCGTAGGCCGAAAAGGCGGCAAACAGGCCCGTTATGACGGCGGCGCACGGCAGGTTGAGCTTCATGACGGATTCCCTCCTCGGTTTGCGCCAGCTTAGCCGAGTGCGAAGGGACTGACTAGCGGCTCAGCACCGGAGCCGTGCGGCCGGGGCCGACACCGCCGGGCACCGGCACGCCCGAACCGGCATAGCCGGAATTGATGACCAGGACGGGGTTGTGGTCGAGCTTCAGCGACGAGGCGACGATGATGCTCCAGGCCGAATCCTGCGCGACATTGCCGGCGGTATCGACGGTAAGCGTGGCGTTCGGGATGTAGATCGTCCCGAGCAGCTTCGAGACGTGGTCCGACGCGATGGTGAAATCTTCGTGGTTGTCGCGCGTGGTGACGATCAGGAAGCCGGCGAACGGCCCGCCCCTGCGCGCGCCCAATGCCACCGAAGCCTTGTCGGCGAAGTCGATCTTCTTGGTCGAACCGAAGATGAGCACGACGTCGTCGCCCTTGATGACGGCGTTGTTGCTGGCCTTCAGGTCGTCCATGAAATAGTGTTCGCCAGGCTGCAGGATCAGGGTCGCGTCCTGGTCGATATCGTACTCCTCGCAATGGACACCCGGCGGCAGGGAGACCACCGTGCCTTTCTCCTGCTTGATGGCCTTCGCCTTGCCGGCGCAATCGTTGGGCGGGCTGAGATTCATGGCGGCAAAGGGATCGTCGATGGCGACGGCCCCGGCATCGCCGGCGGGACTGACCGGGCCGCGGATCGCGCCGACGGCCTGGATACGGTCGGCCTGGATCATGGCGCCGGTATCGACATTGATGTCGCTGTCGGCATGAATGGCGCAGCCGGTGGCGCGAATGCGCGCCTGCGCCCTGAGGTCGATATCCCCGGAGCCCGTTTGAAGGATGCACAGGGGTACGGACGCCAGGGTATCGGCGGTGGCCGTGACCGAGATCGGCGCACCGCCGATCAGGCCGGTCATGGCGTGGTGATCGGCCGTCGCCGCCAAGGTGAAACTGGACGCATCGCTGGCGACGGTGAAGGTCACAGGGGCGTGGATATGGCCTTCATCCAGCACGCGACGCGCCGTTTGAGTGGCGATATCGGCCGCATTGCTGCCCGCGCCGGAACTGCCGGCAACCGTCATGCGCAGGGCGCCGGCCAGGGCGCCGGCATCGACGGCGTCCTGCATCAGCGAACGTTCGTTGACCATGCTGCCGTACGCCAGGGCGCCGCCGACAGCCAGCAGCAGCGGAAGCGCGCACAGCGCCGCAATCGTCGTCACATTGCCGCCGGTTGCGCGTCCGAAAGTCGACAGACGGTAGTATATTCTTGCAAGCACTTGAAATGGCTTCCCTTTCCGAAAAGGGTGCGCCTCAAAGCCTAACAGAGGGTTGATGCCGTGAGCGCCTTTATTTTCCAGGATGAGATCCCAACCGGATTTTTATGTCCAAAGACAAACAAAAAGCCTCCGGAATGAACTCCGGAGGCTGAATTGCAAAGCGCTTGTCTGGCCGTCCTCAGGCCTGGGTGTCGATGCTGGCGCCGGTGTCTTCGGCATCGCCGTGGTCGTAGCCGTTCTTCACGGGCGCCGCCTGTGCGGTCGCGGTCTTGGCGGCCACCGCCACCATGGCCGGGCGGATGACGCGGCCGAACAGCTCGTAACCGGCCTGCATGACCATCAGCACGCTGCCGCCCTCGACCTCGGTCGACGGCTGTTCCATCACCGCCTGGTGCAGGTGCGGGTCGAACCGGTCGCCCTTCAGCGGCGCGATCTTCTTGACGCCGTTCTTCTCAAATGCGCCGGCCAGTTCCTTTTCGGTCATGTCGATGCCGGCGACGAAGTTCCTGAACGCCGGATCGGCGATCTCGGCCGGCGCCGACGACAGGGCGCGCGTCAGCACGTCGGCCACGCCCAGCAGGCTGGAGGCAAAGCGCTGGATGGCGAAGGCGCGGGCGTCGTTGCCTTCGCGCTCGGCGCGGCGCCTGGTGTTTTCGGCTTCGGCGGCATAGCGCAGGGCCTGTTCCTTCAGCGCGGTGTTTTCGGCCTGCAAACGCTCAAGCTCGGCGTTCAGCAATGCGGTGGCGTCGCCTTCCAGATCGTCTTCGGGCACGTCGTTGTCGTCACTCATGTTGTAAAAAATCCTCGTCGTAAAACGGGCCGGCTACTCCAGCAGGCGGCCCAGAATCCTGGCGGTGTAATCCACAAGTGGGATGATCCGCGCATAATTCAACCTGGCAGGCCCGATCACGCCGATCGCACCGACCACTTTCGGCCCGCCGCCCTTGGGCTGCGACACCATGTAGGGCGCTGCAATAACAGCGGAGCCCGATAAAGAAAACAGTTTCGATTCGGCGCCGATGAAAATTCTCACGCCCTGGGCCTGGCGGACGTCTTCGAGCAGGTCGATCAGCTCTTCCTTCTGTTCGAGATCCTCGAACAGGGCACGGACGCGTTCGAGATCATCGAGCGCCGAGGCTTCGAGCAGGTTGGCCTGGCCGCGCACGATCAGGGCGCGCCGATCCCTGCTTTCACCGCCGGCGTCGCCCCCCGCCCAGGCCGCCAGGCCGCCTTCGATCAGGCTGGCGGCGGCCTCGTCGAGCCTCTCACGCTCCTGGTCCAGTTCGGTCTTCAATTCGACGCGCGCTTCGCTGAGGGTACGGCCCTTGAGGCGGGCATTGAGATAGTTGGTCGCCTGGCTGAGCGCCGACGGCGTCATGCCGGCTTCCAGCGCCATCAGCCGGTTTTCCACCCGGCCGTCATCGAACACCAGCACGGCCAGGGCCTGGTCCTGCGACAGGGCGATGAACTCGACGTGCTTGACGCCGGCCTCGAACGACGGCGTCATGACGACGCCGGCGCCACCCGCCAGGCCTGACAGCAGGTTGGAAGCTTCACGCAGGGCGCCGTCGAAACTCATGTCGCGCGCGGTCAGCCGCGCCTCGATGTCGCGCTTGGCGTCGTCAGGCACATCGCCGATTTCGAGCAGCCCGTCGACGAACAGGCGCAGGCCCTGATGCGTCGGCAGGCGACCGGCCGAGCTATGGGGCGCCGCCAGCAGGCCCAGGGCCGACAGGTCCTGCATGGTGTTGCGGATCGAGGCCGGCGACAGATGGACGCCGCCTTTCGACAGGGTGCGCGAGCCCACCGGCTCGCCGGTTTCGAGATAGGTTTCGACGACGTGGCGGAAGACGTCGCGGGCACGCTGGTCGAGCTCGCTCAACGACGCGGCGGAATTCATCAGGCCGGACAGGTTATAGGGAGGCTGGACCATGGCGGCTTACGTCTAGCAAAGCTTTGCCGCCGACACCAAACGAATAAAGAGTTGCTTCGCGGCGGCGCTTTCCTGTAGGCAGGGCCGATCTTTGTGAGGTCCCTTCAAGGTTTTTTGGCATGTCCCAGTTCGATGCCCTGTCGTCGCTCAAATCCATCCGTCCGTCGGACCGTCGCCCCGAGCAGTTGCGCGAAGTGACGCTGGAAACCGGCGTGACGCGCTATGCCGAAGGCTCGTGCATGGTCAGCTTCGGCCACACCAAGGTCCTGGTCACCGCTTCGGTCGAACAGGGCGTGCCGGGCTTTCTCAAGGGCAAGGGCCAGGGCTGGGTGACGGCGGAATACGGCATGCTGCCACGCGCCACCCACACGCGCGGCCGCCGCGAGGCCGCCGCCGGCAAGCAATCGGGCCGGACGCAGGAAATCCAGCGCCTGATCGGCCGTTCGATGCGCGCCATCATCGACCTGAAGGCCCTGGGCGAACGCCAGATCACGCTCGACTGCGATGTCATCCAGGCCGATGGCGGCACGCGCACCGCCTCGATCACCGGCGCCTGGGTGGCGCTGTCGATGGCGTGCGACAAGCTGGTGGCCGACAAGGTGATCGAAAAGTCGCCGATCCTCGACCAGGTGGCGGCGATTTCGTGCGGCGTCTTCAACGGCACGCCGGTGCTCGATCTCGATTACGATGAGGATTCGAACGCCGAGACCGACGCCAATTTCGTCATCACCGGGGCGGGCGATTCGGTCGAAATCCAGGCGACCGGCGAAAAGCGCGGCTTTTCGCGCGACGAATTCAACGCCTTGTTCGACCTGGCCCACGCCGGCTGCAAGACGCTGTTCGACCTGCAAAATGCGGCGCTCGGCCGCTAATCATCGACAACCTCAAGCAATTCGCCGGCGTTACAGTTGAGCGCCCGGCACAGCGCTTCCAGCGTCGTCATGCGCAGGGCCATGGCCTTCTGGTCGCGCAGCACTTCCAGGTCACGCACGGCGATGCCGGTGCGGTCGGAGAGCTCGACGATCGACAGGCGGCGGCGCGCCAGGGCCTCGGCCAGTTTGAAGCGGATCATATCGTCAGGTCCGCTTCGTGGCGCAGGCGCGCGCCTTCCTTGAACACCTCGGCCAGCACGAACACCACCATGACGGAAAACCACGTCGTCACGGCGCGCAGGCCGTAGACCGGCTCGAAATGCAGGTGATAGACACCCTCGGCGAAGGCGCGGGCAAGGTAACCGAAGATTTCCAGCCCGCCGAGGCCGAAGCCGATCCAGCGCAGGCGGCGGGTGTTATCGGGATGGAAGACATCGCCTTCGGCCAAGGTATGAAAGACCTGCCGGGTCCAGTGCATGATCAGCAGGTAACCGCTTAAGGAAACGCCAAAGGCCAGCAGCATCGCCGCCTGCGAGCCGGCGCCGAGGTCGGGCGATACGTTGAGGCGCTGGACGACTTCGGCCGCCAGATTGGGCACCGACAGCAGGCAGACCGCCGCCACGACGACGAGGAAGACGAGGCTGAACAGACCGTAATAGACGACGTCGAGCGCGGTCTTCAAAAGGCTCGAAATCGAGCGCGGCCCCAAAAAGCGCATGGTACATCCTCTGTTCCGAATTGCCTGCAATTCGGCAAGCACGAAGTGCGCCCGAGCTTTTGCGAGGAGCCTCGCGGCGCTTGAGCGCTAAAAATATACACTTTTTCTCACAAGGACCGCCATATTGCCAGTGAGGACTTTGTAATCTAAACAGCCGCATGTCCCTTTCCCTGATCCCCGGCCAGAAACTGATCGCCGCCACGCACAATCCCGGCAAGGCGGTCGAGATTTCGGCCCTGCTCAACGGCCGCTTCGATATCGTCACGGCTGGTTCGCTCGGCCTGCCCGAGCCGGAGGAGACCGAGGTCAGCTTTATCGGCAACGCCATCCTGAAGGCGCGCCATGCAGCCGAAAAAGCCGGCCTGGTGGCGCTGGCCGACGATTCGGGGCTCAGCATCGACGCCCTGGGCGGTGATCCGGGCGTGCTGAGCGCGCGCTGGGCGGGGCCGCACAAGGATTTCGACCGCGCCATGGAGGTGATCGAGCACAAGCTGCGCAGCGCACGCGACCAGCTTGGCGATGCCTTTACGCTCAGGGCGCACTTCACCTGCGCGCTGGCCGTGGCGTGGCCGCAAGGCGGCGCGGCGGTGTTCGAAGGCCGCATCGACGGCGAGATCGTGTTCCCGAAGCGTGGGGCAAAGGGTTTCGGCTACGATCCGATCTTCCGGCCCGACGGCTATGATGTGACGTTCGCCGAGATGGAACCGCAAGCCAAGGACGCCATCAGCCACCGTCACCTGGCCTTCGAGCAGCTCAGGGCGGCTTTGTTTTGAAAGACGTAAGTCTTTATATTCATTGGCCCTATTGTTCGCGCATCTGCCCGTACTGCGATTTCAACGTCACCCGCGACCGCAGGCAGGCGAGCCAGCGCACGCTGTTCGACGCCATGATACGCGATGTGCGGACGCAGGCCGCCATGATCGGCCCGCGCCGCCTGGCCAGTGTGTTTTTCGGCGGCGGCACACCGTCGCTGCTGCCGCCGGAGTGGGCCGGCGAACTGATTTCGGAAGCTCGAAGCTTATTCAATCCGTATACGGATGATGTGGAAATTACGCTCGAAGCCAACCCGACCGACGCCGAGGTCGCCCGCTTCGAAGGCTTTCGCGCCGGCGGCGTCAATCGCCTGTCGCTGGGCGTGCAATCGCTTGACGACGCGGCGCTGAAATTCCTCGGCCGCAACCATTCCGCCACGGAAGCGATCCACGGTATCGAAACGGCGCAAAAGGTCTTCGGCCGCGTCTCGCTCGACCTGATCTACGCCCTGCCCGATCAGACGATCGCCAGCTGGCGCGACGAACTGAACCGCGCCGCTGGCCTGGGCGTCGAGCACATATCGCCCTATCAGTTGACCATCGAACATACGACCGCGTTCGGCCGTGCCGTCGCGCGAGGGCTATGGTCGCCTCCGGACGAAGACCTGGCCGAGGCCTTCTATTTCGCCACGCAGGAAACCCTGGAATTGCTGGGCTTCGAGGCCTACGAAATTTCCAACCACGCGCGTGGCTCAGCCGCACGCTCCGTTCACAACGTTTTTGTCTGGCAAGGCATCGATTACATCGGCGTCGGGCCCGGCGCGCATGGCCGCCTGACGATTGATGGCGTCCGCCATGCCACTACCGCGATCGGCGACCTCAAGGCCTATGCCGCGCGCGTTACGGCCACGGGCATCGGCCATGATCGCGAAGCCCTGCCACTTCTGGAAGCCGAGGAGGAAGCCGCCATGCTGGGCCTGCGCATGGCCGAAGGCATAGCGCTCGACCGTTTCAGCCTCCTTGACCTGCCCGCCCGCGCCGCACCCTTGATCGAAGACGGCTTCATGGCCATCGCCGCCGGCCGTCTTCGCGCCACCGCCAAGGGTCGCGTCGTGCTGGACCGCCTGCTGGTGAACCTGCTAACCTGAGCCATGGAATCGCTGTTCGCCCCGCCGCCAAAGCCCGTCAGTCCCGGCCTCTATATCGTCGCCACGCCGATCGGCAACCTGCGCGACATCACGCTGAGGGCACTCGACGTGCTGCGCGCCGCCGACGTGGTCCTGGCCGAGGATACACGCGTGGCGGCCAAGCTTCTGTCGGCCTACGACATCAGGAAGCCCCTGTTGCGCTACGACGACCATGCCGGGCCGAAGGTGCTGCCCGAGATCATCGAGCGCCTGCATGCCGGCCATATCGTGGCGCAGATTTCCGACGCCGGCACGCCGCTGATCTCCGATCCCGGCTTCCGCCTGGTCGAAATCGCCCGGGAAACCGGCGCCAACGTCCATCCCATTCCCGGTCCGTCGTCGGTGCTGGCGGCGCTGTGCCTGGCCGGCTTGCCGACCGACCGCTTTCTCTTCGCCGGTTTCTTGCCGAACAAGCAGGCCGCACGAAAGACGTTCCTGGCCGAACTGGCCAGCCAGCGCGCCACCCTGGTGTTTTTCGAGACTGGTCCGCGCCTGCATGACGCCCTGGGCGACCTGCTCGATGTCCTGGGCGACCGCGACGCCTGCGTCTGCCGCGAACTGACCAAGCTCTATGAAACCGGCCATCGCGGCCGCCTGGGCGCGCTGGTCGCCGACCCGCATCTGGCCGAGCCGAAGGGCGAAATCGTCCTTGTCGTGGCGCCGGCGCAAGACGATGTTCCGTCTACGGACAATCTGGATGAAGCCCTGAAACTGGCGCTCACGCATTATTCGCCGTCGGATGCCGCCAGGCAGCTGGCCGCTGTCTTCGGCCTGTCGCGGAAGGATATCTACCAGCGCGCGCTGGAGCTGAAAAGCCATGACGAGGGATAGGTCCGAGACCGGCCGGCGGGCGCGCCGGTCGGGCCGGCTGGCCGAATACGTCGCGCTTGTCCATCTGCTGCTCAAGGGCTATCGCATCCTGGGCTTTCGCCTCAAATTGCCGCAGGGCGAGATCGATATCCTGGCGCACAAGGGCCGGCGGCTGGCCATGGTCGAGGTCAAGTCGCGCCTGACCCTGGAAGCGGCGCGGGAATCGGTTTCGGATACCCAGCAGGTCCGGCTGTGGCAAGCCGGGCTGGCCTTGCAGGCCCGGCGCAAGGCGCTGCAGGCGCTCGATCTCAACATCGATCTCTACACCCTCGCGCCCGGCCGCTGGCCGGTGCATGCCATCAATGCTTTCGAGCGTAACGAGCGGTTTTAACTTGTCACGACCGGCTTCAGGCCACATATGGGCGGAAACCGGAGAACCCCGCCATGTCCTTGCGCGTCGCCGTCCAGATGGACCCCATCGAAAAGGTCAATATCGCTTCCGATACGACCTTCCTGCTGATGATGGCGGCGCAGAATCGTGGCCACGAGCTGTGGGTTTACGAGCCGCGCCACTTGAGCCAAGAAGACGGCCGCATCTTCGCGCGCGGCCGCAAGGTGACGATCCGGCCCATCAAGGGCGATCACGTCACGGCGGGCGATTACGAAAAGCTCGACCTGCACAGCGACATCGACGTGGTGCTGATGCGCCAGGACCCGCCGTTCGATATCGCCTATATCACCGCCACCTATCTGCTCGAAGCCATCCATCCGAAGACGCTGGTGGTCAATGATCCGAAAAGCGTGCGCGACGCGCCGGAAAAGCTGCTGGCCACCCGTTTCGAGGGCCTGCAGCCGCCGACCCTGATCAGTTCGGATTTCGAAGCGCTCGACGACTTCTTCCACCGCCACGGCGACTGTATCCTGAAGCCGCTGCACGGCGCCGCCGGCAATGGCATCATCAAGCTGAAAGCCGGCGACCGCAATCTCGATTCACTGGTCGAACTGTTCGGCAACATCTCGAAAGAGCCGGTCATCCTGCAGAAATTCATCCCGGCGGTTTCCAGGGGCGACAAGCGCATCATCCTGATCGACGGCGAGATTGTCGGAGGGCTCAATCGCGTACCGGAAGACGGCGCCGTGCGTTCCAACCTGCGTGTCGGCGGCCGCGCCGAGCGCTTGGAACTTACAAAACGTGATCGCGAGATCTGTGCGGCGATCGGCCCGACCTTGAGGGAAAAAGGCCTTATGTTTGTGGGTATTGACGTGATCGGAGACTACCTGACCGAAATCAATGTCACCTCGCCCACCGGCGCCGTGCAATTGAAGGCGTTCGAAGGGATAGACGCCGGGGACATTTTATGGGATCGGATTGCGGACAGGTTACGCGCGGCGGCTTGAGGACGAGGCCAGACGCACTTCCTAAAAACTTATAAAGTTCATGGCCTTACAAAAGTTAACGTAAGGTTAATATATTTTATTGTTATTTTGTTCGATTTTTGTTCTTGATTTGTATTTTTCACTGCTATAGCTTGTGGATAATTTCCGGCGTTTGCCACCAGACCTAGATTCCCTACCGGAGCCTGTGCCATGCCCGCACGGATCACCACCATCGCGTTCGAGGGCGCGGAAGCGCGCCGGGTCGAAGCCGAGGTCGTGCTGACCAAGGGCCACGTCGCCTTTTCCGTCGTCGGCCTGGGCGACAAGGCGGTGGCGGAAAGCCGCGAACGGGTGCGCGGCGCCTTTGCCGGTCTCGGGCTTTCGCTGCCGGGCAAGCGCATCGTCGCTAATCTTTCGCCGGCCGATTTGCCCAAGGAAGGCACGCATTTCGCCCTGCCGATAGCGCTGGCCTTGATGGCGGTGATGGGCATTATTCCGCAGGACGCGCTCGATGGCTATGTCTGCGTCGGCGAGCTGAAGCTCGATGGCTCCATCGCCGCCATTTCCGGCGCCCTGCCGGCGGCGATTGCCGCCAATGCATGGGGCCTTGGCCTGATCTGCCCGCACGACAATGGCGCAGAGGCCGCCTGGGCCGGCGACCTCAATATCCTCAGCCCCCGCTCGCTGGTTGCCCTGATCAATCATTTCAAGGGTCATTACCTGCTGGAACGGCCCGTGGCCGGCGAAGTGGCCAGCCCGGCCAAGGCCTACGACCTGCGCGAGGTCAAGGGCCAGGACATGCCGAAGCGGGCGCTCGAAATCGCCGCGGCCGGCGGCCACAACCTGCTGTTCGTCGGCCCGCCGGGCTCGGGCAAGTCGATGCTGGCCCAGCGCTTGCCGGGCATATTGCCGCCCCTGACCTCGCGCGAACTGCTCGAAACCTCGCAGATCTGGTCGATGGCCGGGCTGATCGCCAAGGGGGAGCTGACGCGCGAGCGGCCGTTTCGCTCGCCGCACCATTCGGCCAGCATGGCGGCCCTGACCGGTGGCGGCCTGCGCGCCCGGCCGGGCGAAGTGTCGCTGGCCCACAATGGCGTGCTGTTCCTGGATGAGCTGCCGGAATTTTCGCCCCAGGCGCTCGACAGCCTGCGCCAGCCGCTGGAGACCTCGGAAGTCGTCGTCGCCCGCGCCAATCACCACATCCGCTATCCGGCACGGGTGCAACTGGTGGCGGCGATGAATCCCTGCCGCTGCGGCCATGGCGGCTCGCTCGGCGGCCTGGGCAAGGGCGCGTGCGGCAAGGCGCCGCGCTGCCTGCGCGATTACCAGGGCCGGGTCTCCGGCCCCCTGATGGACCGTATCGACCTGCAGATCGACGTACCGCCGGTCACCGCCGTCGACATGGCCCTGCCCGCGCCGGCCGAGGGTTCGAAGGAGGTGGCCGCGCGTGTCGCCGCCGCGCGCGACGTGCAGGCCGAGCGGGCGCAAAAGCTGGGACTGCCGGCGGAAAATGCGCTTAATGCCACCGCCTATGGCGCCGGCCTTGAGAAAATCTGCGTGCTCGACCCGGCCGCCACGGCGCTTCTCACCAAGGCATCGCAGCAGTCCGGATTGACGGCGCGCGGCTGGACGCGGACCCTGCGCCTGGCCCGCACGATCGCCGATCTCGAGCAGCAGGGCAGCGTGCTGCGCCGCCATGTCGCCGAGGCGCTGGCTTACCGCCGATCCGGCCCCATGGCAGAGGGTAGCGGCATGGCCGATAAACCTCATTTTAATCAAGTCTTTGAGCGGCCTTAACCTTTGCCTGCTAGGGTGGTTTCCCAACACCGAAGCGACGGGCGGACTTGACCCCATATGACTGACGATGCGACCCATACGCCGCAAAGCCGCGAAGACCGCCTGAAGGCACGCGAGGATTTCTTCCGCCTGATGAGCCATGAAATCCGCACACCGCTGAACGGCGTCGTCGGCATGCTGTCGCTGTTGTCGAAAACCAGCCTGACGCCCGACCAGGAATCCTACGTCACCACCGCACGCGACTCCGGCCAGCATCTTTTGACACTCGTCAATGACCTGCTCGACTATGCCCGCATCGATGCCGGCCGCATCGAACTGGAAATCAGCGAAGTTCATCTCGAACCCCTTTTGCAGAGTGTTGCCGAACTGCTGTCGCCACGCGCCCACGCCAACGGCATCGAAGTGGCGTGGAGCCTGGATCCGCGACTCGACTATATCCGCGCCGACGAAGGCCGGTTGCGCCAGATTCTGTTCAATCTCGCCGGCAACGCCATCAAGTTCACCACGCAAGGCGGCGTCCTGATCCACGTCGGGCTGACGGAAGCGAACCTCGTCCGTTTTTCGGTGCGCGACACCGGCCCCGGCATTCCGCCCGAGGCGCGCGAACGCATTTTCGAGGAATACGGCCAGGTTCACCCCACCCATGCCACGCGTTATGGCGGCGCCGGCCTCGGCCTCGTCGTCGTCAAGAAGCTGGTCCAAGTGATGGATGGCGACCTGACGCTGGAAACCGAAATGGGCAGGGGATCGACCTTCGCCGTCGAATTCCGCGCGCCTTACGGCTTGCGGCAGGCCAGGACGGCGGCCCAGCATCCGCAGGTCGTCAGCCTGGTCAGCGCCAACCCCGTCCTGGCCGAGGCGGCGCGGGGGCATCTGTCGGCGCGCGACTGCCGCCTGCGCACCTTCGATGCCCTGGCCGAATGCCACGATCGCCACGCCATCGTCCTGGCCGACCGCGCCACGGTGGGTGTGCCTTTGAAAGCGCCGTCGTCGAAAAGTTTTATCCTGCTGGCGCCGGAGGAACGCGATGAAATCGATGCCTGGCGCGAACAGGGCTGGGCCGGCTACTTCATCAAGCCACTGCGGCGGGCCTCGCTGTTCGAGCGGCTGGAAACCCTGCACGGCCGCGATACCAAGCCGGCGCCCCATAGCGATGACGAGCGCATCGTTTCCGAAGCGGCTCCGGACAAGGCGGTGCTTCTGGTCGAGGACAACCCGGTCAACGCCCTGCTGGCGCAGATCCTGCTGCAACGCGAGGGTTGCCGGGTCGAGCGCGCCTCGTCGGGCGAGGAGGCCATCGATATCCTGCGAAAGCGCGCCTTCGACCTGATCTTCATGGATCTTGGCCTGCCGGGCCTCGATGGCCTCGGCACCACGCGCGAAGTGCGCGCACTGGGCGTCACCACGCCGGTAATCGCCTTGACAGCCAATGCCTACGAAGAAGACCGCCGCGCCTGCCTGGCGGCCGGCATGAACGATTTCCTGACCAAACCCATCGAGCTGGTCGCCCTGAAAGCCCGCTTGCAGAGCTGGACGGGGCCGGAGCACGCCAGGGCCAGATCGGCCTAAGCGCAATCCGACAGGGTGGGTACCACTTCTGGCTTCGCCGAACTTCGTTTCGGATAAATTGCGCGTCGAATAAATGTCGAGAGCAGGACTTTTGAACCATCAAACTCCTGCTCTAGACGAAAGCCCCAAAGCCGCTTAGCGTCCCCGTAAACAGGGGAGACGCCCATGGTGGACGACGACGCGACAGCCAAGCCTTCGACGTTTCAGGCGATCGCCGCCTATGCCAGACCCAAGCCGCTTCTGCTGCTGGCGCTTGGCTTCACCACCGGCATCCCGTTTCTGCTGATCGGCGAAACCCTGACGGCGTGGCTGCGCGTCGACGGGCTGTCCTTGTCGATCATCGGCTTTTTCATCCTGGTCAGCTTTTCCTACACCCTGAAATTCATGTGGGCGCCGCTGATCGACCGGCTCGACATCCCGTTTCTGACGGCAAAGCTCGGCCATCGCCGCAGCTGGATGGCGCTTTTGCAGGTTCTGATCGTGCTTTGCCTGCTATGCGTGGCGATGACCGATCCCAAGACCAGCCTGGCGTGGCTGGCCTTTTTCGCGACGGTCGCCGGCTTCCTCGGCGCCTCGCACGACATCATCCTTGACGCCTACCGCATCGAAGTGGCCGACGACCAGAAGGAACTGGTGGTGATGACCGCTGCTTACCAGTGGGGTTACCGCATCGCTTTTATCGTTACCGGTATCGTGCCGCTGATGCTGTCGACGCGCATCGGCTGGCCCCTGGCCTACGGACTGACGGCGGCGATGATGGTGATCGGCTGGGTCGCGCTCATCTTCGCACCGAAAGGGCCTGTGCATGCGCCGCGACCGATCCACTATGAAGGCTTGGCGATCAGGCCCTTGAGCGAAGGCATCGAATGGCTGGGCCGCGCCGTGTTGATCATCGCCGCTGCCGTGATCATGGGTTCCGGCCTTACCGGCAATGCCGACCTGCTCAACGGCGTCTTCGGCCATTTTGGCGTCAGCGCCGATGTCCAGGCCGCCTTCAAGACGGCATGGACCTCGAAGACAACCGGCCCGTTTTTCCAGGTGCCGGCGGTGCTGGCCGGCCTTGGCCTGATGCTGGTGTCTTGCCTGCCCTTGCCGTGGGCGACACGGCCGGGCGCCTATTTCAAGGGCGCCTTCATTGCCCCGCTGGCCGATTTCTTCCAGCGTTACGCCCGCTGGGCGGCCTTCATCTTCATCCTGATCTGCGTGTACCGGGTCAGCGAGTTTACGCTCTATATCGCCAACGCCTACTATATCGACCTCGGTTTTTCGCTCGACGCGGTGGCCGAGATGCGCAAGGTCTTCGGCGCGTTCATGACCATGATCGGCTTCATCATTGCCGGCGGATTGATGGTAAGACTGGGTATCCGCCAGGCGCTGGTCGTGGGCGTCGTGGTCGGTCCCCTGAGTCATATCGGCTTCATGATCCTGGCTTGCACGGGGCATAATTTCAACAGCCTCGGCCTGGCGCTGGCGCTCGACAACATCGCCGCCGCCATCCAGGGCACCGTGCTGATCGCCTACATGTCGACGCTGGTGTCGCCGCAGTACACCGCCCCGCAATACGCCCTGTTTTCGGGCATCTACGGCATCCTCGGCAAGCTGGTGGGCTCGCAGTCCGGCCGCGTTGTCGAGGCCATCGCCAAAAGTTCGGACAGTGGCGGCTTCGGCGCGTCGTTCAAGGCCCTGATGACGCATCTGACGCCCGACTCCTATGTCGCGGCGGCACAGAAACTCAGCGTCAGCCCGCAGGCCATGGGCGCAGGTTATTTTGCCTTCTTCGCCTATACCATCGTCATCGGCTTCATCGCCATCGCCATGGTGCTGTGGCTGGTCATCCGCAAACCCGATGTCTCCGCGCCTGTCGCCGAGTCAGGCCCGGTTGAGGTTTGAGCGGATGTCGTAGGCGGCGAAGGTCGCCATGGTCAGGATCTTGGTCACCGAATCCGACAGCTGGCAAATCTGCACCGGCTTCGACAGGCCGAGCAGCAGCGGCCCCACCACCGTCGCTCCGCCCAGAGCCTCGATCAGCTTGGTCGAGATCGAAGCCGACTGGATGGCGGGCATGATCAGCACGTTGGCCGGCTGGGTCAGGCGCTGGAACGGGTAGTTGGCCCACATCTCCGGATCGAGCGCCACGTCGGGCGGCATCTCGCCTTCGAATTCAAAATCGACGCCGCGCCTCTCCAGCAAGGCCACCGCCTGCTTGACGCGCTCGGAACGTTCGCCCGACGGATTGCCGAAGGTCGAATAGCTCATGAAGGCGACGCGCGGGGTATGGCCCATGGCGCGGACGGCCATGGACGCTTCGACGGCGATATCGCCCAGCTCTTCGGGTGACGGCGTTTCGGCCACGGTGGTGTCGGCGATGAAGACGGTGCGGCCCTTGGCCAGGACGATCGACAGGCCCATGATGCGGCCGCCCGGCGCCGGATCGATGACGCGCAGCACTTCGTCGAGCGACTTGTCGAACGAACGCGTCACGCCGGTGACCATGCCGTCGGCGTGGCCCGAAGCGACCATGGCGGCGGCGAACGAGTTGCGATCGAGATTGACCAGGCGGTCGACGTCGCGCTTCAGGTAGCCCTGCCGCGCCAGGCGGGCATAGAGGAGCTGCGAATAGGCGGCATTGCGGTGCGACTTGCGCGAATTGACGATCTCGATGCCTTCCTCGGCCGGATCGATGCCGGCGGCGCGCATATTGTCCTCGACCAGGTTTTCGCGGCCGCACAGGATCGGCGTGCCGAGACCCGACTGCTTGAAGGCGTGGGCGGCGCGGATGACGCTGACGTCCTCGCCTTCGGCAAAGACGATGCGCTTGGGTGGACGCGACCGGACGTGCGAGGCGATGTTCTGCAGGAAACCGGCGGACGGGTCGAGCCTCTGTTCCAGCCGCTTGCGATAGGCGTCCATGTCGGTGATCGGCTTCCTGGCCACGCCGGTATCCATGGCGGCCTGGGCCACGAACGGCGGCACGTACCAGATCAGGCGCGGATCGAAGGGCGACGGGATGATGTAGTCCTTGCCAAACCTGAGGTGGCGGCCCTGGTAGGCGGCAGCGACCTCGTCAGGCACGTCCTCGCGCGCCAGCATGGCCAAGGCTTTCGCGGCAGCCAGCTTCATTTCGTGGTTGACCCGCCGGGCGCGGACATCGAGCGCGCCGCGGAAGATATAAGGGAAACCCAGGACATTGTTGACCTGGTTGGGATAATCCGAACGGCCGGTCGCCACGATGGCGTCGGAACGGACCTTGGCCACGTCTTCCGGCGTGATTTCGGGGTCGGGATTGGCCATGGCGAAGATGATCGGGTTGGGCGCCATGGTCGCCACCATGTCGGGCGTCAGCACGCCCTTGGCCGACAAACCCAGGAAGACGTCGGCGCCGACCATGGCTTCGGCCAGGGTCCGTTTGTTGGTTCGGGTGGCGTGGACGGCCTTCCACTGGTCCATGTCGATCTTGCGGCCTTCGTAGGCAACGCCATGGATATCGACGACGATGGTGTTCTCCTTGCGCACGCCCAGGGCTTTCACCAGCCCGAGCGAGGACAGGCCGGCGGCGCCGGCGCCGCACAGCACCACCTTGACGTCCTCGATGCGCTTGCCGGTGATTTCGAGCGCGTTGATCAGGCCGGCGGCCGAAATGATGGCCGTGCCGTGCTGGTCGTCATGGAAGACCGGAATATCGGCCATGTCCTGCAGGGCCGACTCGATGATGAAGCATTCCGGGCTTTTGATGTCTTCGAGATTGATGCCGCCGAAGGCACCGGTAATGTTCTTGACCACGGTGATGAATTCGTCGGGGTCTTGCGTCGCCACCTCGATATCGAAGCTGTCGATGTCGCCGAAACGCTTGAAGAGAACCGACTTGCCTTCCATGACCGGCTTCGAGGCCAGCGCGCCGAGATTACCGAGGCCGAGGATGGCGGTGCCGTTGGTGATGACCGCCACCATATTGCCCTTGGCCGTATAGTCGTAGGCCGTTTCGGGGTTTTCGGCGATCTTACGGACCGGAACGGCCACGCCGGGCGAATAGGCCAGGGCCAGGTCGCGCTGCGTCGCCATCGGCTTGGTCGGCATCAGGGCGATCTTGCCCGGCACGGGGAATTGATGAAGGGCCAGGGCCTCTTCGTCGCTGAAGGTCTGCTTTTCGGTCATGTCGGGCACTCGGGAGCCGGTATGTGGCGGTTTTATATTATGATTATGGACGGGTCTTGGCCGAAACTAATAGAATCCATTCAAGAAGTTATAAAGACCGAAGGCCCCTGGGCGCGAATTTTCTGCGAAACTTGACCCAAGGTGTGCTTTGCCGATGACTCCCGGCAATAATGTTCTTTTTTTGTTCCAGTTATCTTGCGCGAAGGCCGAAGCTTTGCCACGGTCGAAACCTTAACGAATGCTGTTTGTGCACACCTTCCTTCGCCCTGGCTCTTCTCCGCGCCGTTAAGACAGGTTAATTTCGCGCCTTCAAGGAACCTGACATGAACGCCCCCGCCACCCTCAGCCCCGAGCCCGGCATCTTCGACGGCGCGACGCCGGTCATGGCGCAGTACCTGCAGACCAAGCAGGACTATCCGGGTGCGCTCATCTTCTTTCGCATGGGCGATTTCTACGAGCTGTTCTTCGAGGACGCGGTCACGGCGGCCGGCGCCCTGTCGCTGGCCCTGACCAAGCGCGGGCAATACCAGGGCAAGGATATTCCGCTGGCCGGCGTGCCGCACCATGCCGCCGACGCCTATATCGCCAAGCTGATCCGCTTAGGATTCCGCGTGGCGGTGTGCGAACAGCTCGAAGACCCGGCCGAAGCCAGGAAGCGCGGCTACAAGGCGGTGGTGAAGCGCGGCATCGTGCGCGTGGTGACGCCGGGGACACTGACCGAGGACACGCTGCTGGAGGAACGCGGCGCCAACCGGCTGGTCGCGCTATCGCAACGCGGCGGCGTCATGGCCCTGGCCTGCGTCGAACTGTCGACCGGCGATGTCGAGGTCTTCGAGATCGAGCCGGAATCTTTAAGCGCCCACCTGTCGGCGCTGCGTCCGTCCGAAAGCCTGGTCGCCGAAAGGATTTTGCAGGACGAGAACGTCTATGGCCTGCTGAAGGTATGCGGCGGCGTCATCCAGCCGCAGGCGCCGTCGCTGTCCGATCCTGCTGCCGGCGAGGCGCGCCTGCTCAAGCTTTACGGCGTCCAGACGCTCGACGGCTTCGGCCGGTTTTCGCCCGCCGAGGTTTCGGCCATGGGCATGCTGGCGGCCTATATCGACCTGACCCAGGCCGGCAAGCGCCCGGTGCTGAAACCGCCGGCGCGGGTGATTTCGCATAATTACCTGTCGATAGACGCGGCGACGCGGGCCTCGCTCGAAATCGACCGCACGCAACAGGGCAAGCGCGAGGGTAGCCTGATCGCCTGCCTCGACGAGACGGTGACATCCGGTGGCGGGCGCCTGCTGCTGGCGCGCCTGTCGCGGCCGCTGTTCGATCCGGATGCCATCAATGCCCGGCTGGATACGGTGGCATGGCTGCTGCCGCGCCGCGATTTGCGCGAGCACCTGCGCGGCCTGATGCGGGCGCTGTCCGATCAGGCGCGTGCCCTGTCGCGCCTCAGCCTCAATCGCGGCGGACCGCGCGACTTGAACATCATCCTGCAAGCCTCGGTCATTGCCGATCTGCTTGGCGACAGTTTGCGCAACGCCATCACCGAGCAAGCCATCGATCCGGCGCCGCCGGCCGAGATCGAGGGCATATTGACGGCGCTCAAGGCCTCGCCCGAACTCGAAGCCCTGAAGGAACGGCTGGCCATCGCCCTGGTCGACGAACCGCCGCTGACCTTACGTGACGGCGGCTTTATCCGCGACGGCTTCCACGACGGCCTCGACGAGGCGCGGGGCCTGCGCGACCACAGCCGCCAGGTCATCCTCGATCTCGAAGCGCGCCTGGGCGCCGAAACCGGCATCGCCATCCGCATCAAGTTCAACAATGTGCTCGGCTATTTCATCGAGCTGTCGCAGAAGCTGGCCGACCAGCTGGTGGCGCAGGATTCGCAGAAGCATTTCATTCACCGCCAGTCTCTGGCCAACCAGGTGCGTTTCGTCACCGCCGAACTGGTCGATCTCGACGCCCGCATCCAGCGCGCCGCCTCGCAGGCCCTGACGCTGGAACTGGAAATCTTCGAAAGCCTGCGTGAACAGGTGCGGACGCTCGGGCCTGAAATCCAGGCCGCCCACGACGCGGTGTGCGGGCTCGATGTCGCCTGCGCCAACGCCACCTGGGCCGAAGATTGCGACGCGACGCGGCCCCGGGTCGACCATTCGACGCGGCTGGAGATTACGCGCGGCCGTCACCCGGTGGTGGTCGCGGCGCTGAAAAGCCAGGGCAAGCCGTTCACGCCCAACGACGTCGATCTCGATGCCGACGGCGTCGCTTCAGCGCGCCTCAGCCTGGTCACCGGACCAAACATGGCCGGCAAGTCGACCTTCCTGCGCCAGAACGCCCTGCTGATCATCATGGCCCAGGCCGGCCTGTTCGTACCGGCCAAGGCGATGCACCTCGGCGTGGTCGACCGGCTGTTTTCCCGCGTCGGCGCGGGCGACGACCTGGCCCAAGGCCGTTCGACCTTCATGATGGAAATGGTCGAGACCGCGGCCATCCTCAGCCAGGCCAGCCGCAAGTCCTTCATTATTCTCGATGAAATCGGACGCGGTACGGCCACCTATGACGGCCTTGCCATCGCCTGGGCCTGTGCCGAAAACCTGCACGACGTCATCGGCGCCCGCACGCTGTTCGCCACGCATTACCACGAACTGGCCGCACTCGAAGGGCGGCTGAAGCACGTCAACAACCTCAGTCTGACGGCGCGCGAGCACAATGGCGAGCTGATCTTCCTGCACGAGGCGGTGCGTGGTTCCGCCGATCGTTCCTATGGCGTCCAGGTGGCGCGTCTGGCCGGCATGCCGTCAGGCGTGGTGGCGCGCGCCCGCGATATCCTGCAGCGGCTTGAAGAGGATAACCAGACCAAGCTGCGCCTCGACGACCTGCCATTGTTTTCGCATGCCCGGGCGCCCGAGCCCGTCAAAACCGAGCCGTCGAAGCTGGAGGCCCTTGTCAAATCGCTCAATCCTGACGATTTAAGCCCCAAAGAAGCCTTGGACGTCATCTATAATTTACGCAAGATGCTTAAGGATTAAGGCTTCCGCGCTTTCATGAGCCCTGCTGCCACTATGCTGAAACCCGCGCAGACCACCGTACCCGCCTATCGCATCGACGGCGTGGACCTGCGCCGCCAGCTCACCGAAGCCTATGAAGACTCGACCGGTGAAACCTCGGACCTGCGCCGGCGGGCTGTCGACATCCTCAAGCCGGCATGGGAGATGGGCCGCGCCCACATCCTGGCGCAACTCGACAGCCAGAAGGGCGGCCACGCCACGGCCAGGTCGCTGGCCTGCGCCGCCGACGAGATCGTTTCGGCCCTGTGGGATTTCACCCTCACACACGTCTACCGCGCCCGCAACCCGACCGAGGGCGAGCGCCTCGGCCTGCTGGCCGTCGGCGGTTATGGCCGCGGCGAACTGGCGCCATGGTCCGATCTCGACCTTTTGTTCCTGCGCGCCTGGAAGGAAACCTCGCACTCGGAATCGGTCATCGAGTTCATCCTCTACACCTTGTGGGATCTCGGCCTGAAGGTCGGCCACAGCTCGCGCACGGTCGACGAGACGATCCGGTACGCCAAGGGCGACCACACGATCATGACCGCCGTGCTGGAAAACCGCCTCATCGCCGGCGATCGCGAACTGGCGCAAAATCTGCATGACAAGCTGGCCCACGACGGGTTGAGACAGGCCTACGAATTCACCGCCGCCAAGCTGGAAGAACGCGATGTGCGTCACGTCAAGGCCGGCACGACGCGGTTCGTCGTCGAGCCCAATGTCAAGGAAGGCAAGGGCGGCCTGCGCGACCTGCATACCCTGTACTGGATCGCCAAGTACCTGGCTGGCGGCACGGACGAGAACAAGGACGTCCTTAACGCCATTCTCACCGACCAGGAGCGTGGCATCTTCATGCGCGCCTTCGACTTCCTGTGGAAGGTGCGCATCCTGCTGCACGTCCTGGCTGGACGCGCCGAGGAGCGCCTGAGCTTCGACCTGCAGCCGGAGATCGCCCGCCGCATGGGTTTTGTCGATCGCTTCGGCGAGCCCAATGTCGAGCGCTTCATGCGCCGCTATTTCGTCACCGCCAAGGAGGTTGGCGCCCTGACCCGCGCCTTCTGCGCCACCCTTGAAGCCCAGCAGGCCAAGCCCCTGACGCGGCTGTCGAACATGATCCAGTCGGGCCTGATGAACCTGACCAAGGCCGACCATCCCGGCTTTACCGTCACGGCCGGCCGCCTCAGCGTGACCGATCCCGACCTGTTCAAGACATCGCCGGTGGCCATGTTCCTGCTGTTCAAGATGGCCGATCGCCTGGACCTCGACCTGCACCCCGGCGCCTTCACGGCGATCGCGCGCAATCTCAAGCTGGTGACGCCGTCCCTGCGCCGCAATCCCCAGGCGGCGCAGCTGTTCCTCGACCTGCTGGCGCGCGGCAAGAACCCCTATCGCACGCTCAGCATGATGGCGGAAACCGGCTTGCTCGGGCGCTATATCCCCGAATTCGGCCATATCGTGGCGCAAACCCAGTTCAACATGTACCACGCCTATACGGTGGACGAGCATACGCTGCGCGCCGTCGACATCATCCACGGCATCGAAACCGGGCGCTACAAGGAAGACCACCCGCTTTCCAGCCTGATCATGCCGCAGATCGTCGACAAGGACAGTCTTTATCTCGCCATGCTGCTGCACGACACCGGCAAGGGCGGCGAATTCGGCCAGGAGATCAGCGGCGAGATCGCGGCGCGCAAGGCGTGCGAACGGCTGGGCCTGCCCGACTGGAAGATCGACCAGGTGGCCTGGCTGGTGCGCCACCACCTGGTGTTCAGCGACTACGCTCAGAAGCGCGACGTTTCCGATCCCGAAACGGTCGCCGCCTTCGCCAATATCGTCGAGACGCCCGAGCGCCTGCGCCTGTTGCTGGTGCTGACCGTCGCCGATATCCGCGCCGTCGGACCGGGCGTCTGGAACGCCTGGAAGGGCCAGCTGATGCGCGACCTGTTCGCCGCCACCGAAAGCGCCTTCCGCGGCGGCCGCGATTCCGACGCGGTGGCCAGCGTCCGCCAGGAACTGTCCGACCGCGCCGATGCGCGCCGGGTCGCGCTCAGCGAAAAGAACGACGACATGGCGGCGTGGCTGGAGACCATGGACGAATCCTACCTGTTCTCGTTCTCGCCCGAGGATATCAGGATGCATGCCCAGCTCGTCTGGTCGACCTTCGGTTCCGAACCGGCGGTCAGGGCGCGCGTCGATAGCCAGCGCAACGCCACCGCCTTCTCGATTTCCGCCGAGGACAGGCCTGGCCTGTTCGCCGATCTCGCCCGCGCCTTCGCCAATCTCGGCGCCAATGTCGTCGGCGCGCAGGTTTTCACCTCCCGGGACGGTCATGCGCTTGACGTCTTTTATGTCCAGGATGGCCAGGGCGCGCCGTTCGGCCATGACGCGCCCGGCCGCCAGAAGCAGGCCGAACAGGCGCTGGAACAGGCGGCGCAGGGCCAGTTGCCGGCCAAGGAAGCCTACCAGTCGCCGATGGCGGCGCGCACGGCGGCCTTTGCCATCGCGCCGACCGTGATGTTCGATGACGACGCCAATGCCAATGTCACCATCATCGAGGTCTCCGGCCGCGACCGGCCCGGCCTCCTGGCCGATATCGTGGCGGTAATGGCCAAGGCGGGCGTCGATATCGCTTCCGCCCATATCGATTGTTACGGCGAGCGCGCCGTCGATGCCTTTTACGTCAGCGACCACGCCCACAAGAAGCAGTTGTCGGGCAGCCAGAAACAGGGCCTGAAGCGGCAACTGACGGCCGTGCTCGACCAGCCGGTGCAGCCGGCCAGGCGCACTCTGGCGCGGGCGAAGGCCAGCCTGGCGCGGTAGGTCTGCGCGTTAACCTATAAGGCCTTGCGGCAAGCCGGCGTCCGGCTTAAAGTGGAAGCTTATCTTTTATTGGTCGCGCAATTTATCCGAAAAGTGCCCATAAGCTTCCATGGCACTTTATCGGATTGCGCTCTAGCCGAGTATCTCCGTGTCCGAAGCCCCCGCCGCCGCGCCGCCAGTCCGCAAATCGACGGGACTTGTTCGCGCCTCGCTGATCAATGCCGCCTTCACCTTGATCTCGCGCTTCGCCGGTTTCGCCCGCGACCTGGTGCTGGCCGCCTATCTCGGCGCGTCGAGCAACATCATGGCCGACGCCTACAACACCGCCCAGGCTTTCCCCAACCTGTTCCGCCGCATCTTCGCCGAGGGCGCCTTCTCGGCCGCCTTCGTGCCCGCCTATTCGGCGGCGCTGGAACGCGATGGCCGCGAAGCCGCCGACAAGATGGCGCACGACGCCATGGCGACCCTGACCTTCATCACGGTGATCTTCACAATCGTCTGCGAAATCGCCATGCCGTGGCTGATGTACCTGATCAAGCCGGGCTTCGCCGCCGATCCCGAAAAGCTCAGATGGGCGGTGATTTTTACCCAGATCACCATGCCCTACCTGCCGTGCATGGCCATCGTGGCCCACCTGTCCGGCGTGCTGAACGCGCGCGGCCGCTTCATCGTGTCGGCCGGCGTACCGATCCTGCTCAATGCCGTGACCCTGGCCTGCGTCATTCCGACCCATTCGCCGCTGCAATCGGCGCAGTGGGGGTCGATCGGCACCATCATCGCCGGCGTTTCACAGGCTGGCCTGCTGCTATGGGGCGCGCGCAGGAGCGGTGCCCACGTTTCGCTGTCGATCCTTCCTGTGTTCACCAAGGATATCAACCGGTTGCTGATGCTGGCTGTGCCCGGCGCTTTGGCGGCGGCGGCGACCCAGATCAACGTCTTCATTTCGCAGAATTTTTCCTCGACGATTGCCGGCGCCACCTCGTGGCTGGCGGTCGCCGACCGCTTCTACCAGCTGCCGCTCGGCATGGTGGGCGTGGCCATCGGCACGGCGCTGTTGCCGGCCCTGTCGCGCGCCGTCCATGCCGAGGACCACGAACAGGCGCAGAAGACCATGGACCAGGCGGTCGTCTTCGCCATCGCCTTCGCCCTGCCCGCCGCCGTCGTGCTGCTGTCCATGCCCTATTTCCTCGTCAACGGCATCTATACACGCGGGCAATTCAACCACGAAGACGCCATCCAGACGGCGCGCTGCCTGTTCGAATATGGCTGGGGCGTGCCCGCCTTCGTGCTGACGCGCATCCTCAATCCGGCCTTCTTTGCCCGCAAGGACACCTTCGGGCCGATGAAGTTCGCCATGGTCTCGGTGGTGGTCAACCTGACCGTCGGCCTCAGCCTGTTCAACGGCGTCACGCTTCATGACACGGCGATCGTGCCCCGGTTGGGCGCCGCCGGGCTGGCCGTCGGCACCTCGGCCGCCGCCTGGGTCAACGTCCTGCTCATGGTTTTCACCCTGGCGCGGCGAAAAGTCTGGATCATCGACGGCCGCGAGGCGGCAAAGCTCGTCCTGTTGCTGGTGTGCGGCGCCGGCATGGGGGCGTTGTGCGGATGGTGCGCCTGGAACCACGAGGCCGTCGAGGCGGTGGTGGACCAGGTCCTGCCTCTGCATAACGGCGTCCATGCCCTGTCGATCCTGGGCCACAAGGCGCTGGGGGGCAAGGAAATCGCCGCCGTGGGGGTTTGTTTTGCCGGCCTCTTCGTTTATATCGCCCTGCTGTTCGGCACGGGCGCGGTCAAGCCCGCCGAACTCAAGGCGGCGCTAAAGCGCCGCTGATTTTTTGCCGCTCAAGCGCCGCTGGGCTCCTCGCAAAGGCTCGGGCGCACGCTTGTGCTTGCCGAAGGGCCAAGGCCCTTCGGAGATTGAGAATGGGACGAAACATGCGCGTACTTTCCGGCGTCCAGCCTTCGGGCGCCCTGCACCTCGGCAACTATCTCGGCGCGCTCAAGAAGTTCGCCAAACTGCAGGATGAGGCCGAGTGCTTCTATTGCGTCGTCGACCTGCACGCCATCACCGTCTGGCAGGACCCCGCCAAGCTGAAGGACCAGACGCGCGAGATCGCCGCCTGCTACCTGGCGTCGGGCGTCGACCCCGCCAAGGCCGCCATCTTCGCGCAATCGAGCGTGCGCGCCCATGCCGAGCTGGCGTGGATCTTCAATTGCGTCGCCCGCCTCGGCTGGCTCGACCGCATGACCCAGTTCAAGGACAAGGCCGGCAAGAACGCCGAGCGCGCCAGCGTCGGCCTCTACACCTATCCGGTGCTGATGGCCGCCGACATCCTGACCTACAAGGCGACGCACGTGCCGGTAGGCGAGGATCAACGCCAGCACCTGGAGCTGGCGCGCGACATCGCCACCAAGTTCAACCACGACTACGAGACCGAGTTCTTCCCGCTGCCGGAAACCCTGTACCAGGGGCCAGGCGCGCGCGTCATGAGCCTGCGCGACGGCATGGCCAAGATGTCGAAGTCGGACCCGTCCGACAATTCGCGCATCAACATGACCGACGACGCCGATACCATCGCCAGCAAGATCAAGAAGGCCAAGTCGGACGCCGAGGTGCTGCCCGAAACCGAGGACGGCCTGAAGGAGCGCCCGGAGGCGCGCAACCTGGTCGGCATCTATGCCGCCCTGGCGGGTGTGACGGCGCAGGACGTGCTCAATGACTTCGGCGGCAAGGGTTTCGGCGCCTTCAAGCCGGCCCTGGCCGAGGTCGTGGTCGACAAGATGGCGCCGGTGTCGGCGCGCCTGCGCGAACTGCTGGCCGATACGGCACAGATCGACGCCATCCTCGACGCCGGCGCCGAACGCGC
>FTDB01001803.1_pt1 | contig 32097 bp, 20 predicted proteins | sample 1639741 | NCBI WGS metagenome assembly FTDB01 (sample SAMEA3914869, study PRJEB12502) | metagenome | biome: forest; material: soil | place: USA | collected 2012-03-12 | depth 0.1 m | reverse complement strand
GGGCAAGACCGACCAGGCCTTCCAGTTCATCCAGGACTTCACCGGCTTCTTCACGCCGGCGATCGTCGTCATCTTCGCGCTGGGCATGTTCTGGAAGCGCTGCTCGACCGCCGGGGCCTTCGCCGCGGTGGCGGGCGGCTTCCTGTTCTCGTGCTTCTTCTACGTCGCTTCGTACCTGCACACCCACCCGAGCTTCGCCGGGTTCAGCAACAGCTTCATGGCCACCCAGGTGCCGGACATGCCGTTCATGAACCGCGTCGGCTGGGTGTTCTGGATCGCGTTCGCCCTGTGCGTCCTGGTGTCGCTGGTCATCCCGAACAAGCGCGAGGTCTCGACCCTGACGCTGGAAGGCGTCAGCTTCAAGACCACGCCGGTGTTCAACGTGCTGGCCGTCGGCGTCATCGTCATCCTGATCGCCCTGTACCTTGTCTTTAAATAGGCAGGGAGGATGCCGCACGTCACGATTTGCGACTGCTTCGCACTTTAACTTGACGGCGGCGCGCTTAACTAATAATCATTCTCAACACGGCGGCTCGGGGAACCGGGCCGCCTTTTTCTCAGTTTAACGGGCCGCCGTTGATGACCCTGTACCAGCTCAAGACCCACGCCCCCGCCATCGTATCGGGGGTCGAAGACCGGTCGGAGCACGATCCCATCAGCCGCCGTCTGCGTGAACTCGGCTTCGTGCCGGGGGAATCGGTGAAGGTGGTCGGCCAAGGGCTGATCGGCCGCGAGCCGCTGCTGGTCCAGGTCGGCTTTACCCGTTTCGCCCTGCGCCGCGCCGAAGCCGAACGCGTCCTGGTGACCGCATGAACGCCCATACCCAAACCATCGCCGGCCATCCCGTGATGCCCGACAGCCTGCGCATCGCCCTGGTTGGCAATCCGAACTGCGGCAAGACGGCGCTGTTCAACCGCCTGACCGGCTCGCGGCAAAAGGTCGCCAACTATGCCGGCGTCACCGTCGAGCGCAAGCAGGGCACCTTCGTCACCCCGGCCGGGCGCAGCATCAAGGTGCTGGACCTGCCGGGCACCTACAGTTTCGACGCCATGGGGCCGGACGAGGTCATCACCCGCGACGTCTGCCTGGGCCGCCACCGCGACGAGCCGGCGCCCGACCTGATCGTCTGCGTCGTCGACGCCACCAACCTGCGCCTGCACCTGCGCTTCGCGCTCGAGGTCAGGGCGCTGGGCCGGCCGATGGTGCTGGCGCTGAACATGTTCGACGCCGCCCGGGCGCGCGGCATCACCATCGATGTCGCGACGCTGAGCCGGGAGCTGGGCGTGCCGGTCCTGACCACGGTCGCCGTGCGAGCCGATGGCGCCGCCGACCTGATCGGGGCGCTGGATGGCGTCCTGCCGCCGGCGCCGCCGGCCGTCGATGTCGCCGACCAGCACGCCGAGACCCGCCGCCTGCTGGCCGCCGCCGTGGTCATGCCCGAAGCGACGTCGAAGATCGACGATTTCGTCGACCGCATCGTGCTGCACCCGGTACTGGGCATCGTTCTGCTGTTCGCCATCATGTTCGTGGTCTTCCAGGCGGTGTTCGCCTGGGCACAGCCCATGATGGACGGCATCACCGCCGGTGTCACCTGGCTGGGCGCGACCACGACGCAGCCGTTGCCGGACGGGCTGCTGAAGAGCTTCCTGACCGACGCCATCTTCGGCGGGCTGGGCAGCGTCATCGTCTTCCTGCCGCAGATCCTGATCCTGTTCTTCTTCATCCTGTCGCTGGAAGAGTCGGGCTATTTGCCGCGCGCCGCTTTCCTGCTCGACAAGCTGATGTCGGTCGCCGGGCTGACCGGCCGCTCCTTCATTCCGCTCTTGTCGTCCTTTGCCTGCGCCATCCCCGGCATCATGGCGACCCGGTCGATCCATGACCAGCGCGACCGGCTGACCACCATCCTGGTGGCGCCGCTGATGACCTGTTCGGCGCGCTGGCCGGTCTATACCCTGCTGGTCGGCGCCCTGATCCCGCAGCGGACCCTGTGGGGCTTCGTCAACCTCCAGGGCCTGGTGCTGTTCGCCCTGCTGGTCGCCGGCATCGTCAGCGCCTTCGTCGTGTCGTGGGTGATCAAGCTGACGCGCCGCGACCGCAGCGAACATCCGCTGATGATGGAGCTGCCGTCCTATCGCATGCCGAACCTGCGTAACCTGGCCATCGGCCTGTTCGAACGCGCCAAGATCTTCATGCGCCGCATCACCGGCGTCATCTTCACCGCCAACGCCGTGCTGTGGGTGCTGACCACCTTCCCGCGGCCGCCGGCGGGCGCGCCCGGCGCACCCATCGACTATTCGATCGCCGGCATGGTCGGCCACGTCATGCAGCCGGCCTTCGCCGCCATCGGCTTCAACTGGCAGATCTGCGTGGCGCTGATCCCCGGCATGGCGGCGCGCGAAGTCGCCGTCGCGGCGCTGGGCACCGTCTATTCGGCGCAAGGGTCGGAAGACGCCGTGCGCGACCAGCTGACCCACCTGATCGCCGCGCAATGGACCCTGCCGACGGCCCTGTCGCTGCTGGCCTGGTACGTCTTCGCGCCGCAGTGCCTGTCGACCCTGGCCGTCATTCGCCGCGAAACCAATGGCTGGAAATACGTCGCCATCACCGCCGGCTACCTGTTCGTCCTGGCCTATGCCGCGTCGTTCGCCACCTACCAGATCGCCATAAGGATGGGGGCATGACCTACGCCGTCTTCCAGATCGCCGTCATCGCGCTGATCGTCGCCTTCAGTGTGGTGCAACTGTTCCGCACCCTGTTCCCCGCCACGGCGCGCGCCTGGTCGGGCGGCATGGCGGCGGCCCTTCGCCGCGAGGCTTTGCCGCCGGTCCTGCGTCATATCGGCGTGTGGCTGACGCCCAGGGACAGCGGCAGCGAGGGCTGCGGCTCGGGCGGGTGCACGTCGTGCAAGAGCTGCTCGACCTTTACCTTCGACCCGGCCGCCGAGCCCGTGCCGCCTGTAAAGCGCTGATTCCGATTGCGGCGCCGCAAAAGCCACGATAGCGTCAGCCCATGCGGGGCTATATCACTTTCCTTTTTACGGGCCTTCTTGCGAGCTTGGCCATAGTCGCGGCGCCGGCCGCCCGGGCCGACGATGTGGCGCGCATCGCCGTCATCTCGGCCTTCGATCCGGAATGGCAGGCTTTAAAGGCCCAGGTCCACGACGCGAAGACCGAGACCGTCGCCGGCAATGCCTTCGTCACCGGCACGCTGTCGGGCAAGCCGGTGGTGCTGATGCTCAGCGGCGTGTCGATGGTCAATGCGGCGATGAACACCCAGCGCCTGCTCGACCACTACCACGTCCGCGCCATCGTCTTTTCCGGCATTGCCGGCGGGGTCGATCCGTCGCTGCACGTCGGCGACGTCGTCGTGCCCGAGCAATGGGCGCAGTCGCTGGAAAGCGTCATGGCGCGCAAGACCGGCGACAACAGCTACAGCCCGCCGCCGTGGCTGTGGGGTGTGACCGACCTGCCGGGCTACGGCATGATCATCCCGCGCGGGGTGCAGATCGGCAACGCCGCGACGCCGGCCGCCATGCACGAAACCTTCGCTGCCGATCCGCAGCTGATCGCCCTGGCGCGCCGGATCGCGCCGGCCATCCATCTCAAGGTCTGTTCGACCGCCAGGCTCTGTCTCGACCACGCCCCGCAGGTCGTCGTCGGCGGGGAAGGGGTGTCGGCGCCGGCCTTTGTCGACAATGCCGAATACCGCGCCTATCTTGCCACGACCTTCCACGCCCGCGCCACCGACATGGAAAGCGCCGCCGTGGTCCAGGTCGCCTATGCCAACCAGGTGCCGGTGATCGTCTTCCGTTCGTTGTCCGATCTGGCCGGCGGCGATGCCGGCGCCAACCAGATGGCGACCTTCACCGCCCTGGCGTCCGAGAACTCGGCCGCGGTGGTCACGGCCTTCGTCGCCGCCATGCCTGATAAATAGGGCCGGAGCATTAGGATGGACAAGTTCTTCGGCCTGACCGCCAACAACACCTCGATCCGTACCGAGATCGTCGCCGGTTTCACCACCTTCCTGACCATGGCCTATATCATCCTGGTCAATCCGGCGATCCTGTCGCAGACCGGCATGCCGATCGCCGCGGTGGCGGCGGCGACCTGCGCCTCGGCGGCCCTGGCCTCGATCCTGATGGGGCTGTTCGCCAACTATCCGCTGGCGCTCGCCCCCGGCATGGGGTTGAACGCCTATTTCACCTTCAGCGTCGTCAAGGGCATGGGCGTGCCGTGGCCGGTGGCGCTGGGGTGCGTCTTCATCTCGGGCGTCTGTTTCCTGATCCTGACGGTGGCCGGGGTGCGGCAGCTGATCGTCAACGCCATCCCCAGGCCCTTGTTCGCCGCGGTGGCAGGCGGCATCGGCCTGTTCATCGCCTTTATCGGCTTCAAGGACGCCGGCCTCATCGTCGCCAATCCGGCGACCACGGTGGCGCTGGGCGACCTGCACCAGCCCGGGCCGCTGCTGGCGCTCGGCGGCCTGATCGTCATCGCCGCGCTGAACGCCTGGCGCGTCAAGGGGGCGGTGCTGATCGGCATCCTGCTGACCACGGCCGCGGCCTGGGCGCTGCACCAGGTCACCTACACGCCCCAGCCCTATAGCCTCTCGGCCCTGACCGAGACGGTGGGCAGGCTTGATATCAGGGGCGCGCTGAATCTCGGGAAGGGCGGACTGGGTATCCTCGAGGTCATCTTCGTCTTCCTGTTCGTCGACCTGTTCGACAATGTCGGCACCCTGGTCGCCGTGTCGAAAAAGGCCGGCCTGGTCGACGCCGACGGCCGGATTCCGCGCCTCAACCGCATCCTGACGGCCGACTCGCTGGCGACCATCGCCGGTTCGTTCCTGGGCACCTCGACGGTGACCAGCTATATCGAAAGCGCCGCGGGCGTCGAAGCCGGCGGGCGCACCGGTCTGACCGCCATAACCACGGGCGTGCTGTTCCTTATCGCCCTGTTCGTCGCCCCCTATGCCCAAATCATCCCGGCGGCGGCCACGGCGCCGGCGCTGATCATCGTCGGCTCGATGATGATGAAGCCGCTGACCGAGATCGAATGGGACGATCCGGTCGTCGCCATCCCGGCTTTTCTGACCCTGATCGGCATTCCGCTGACCTTTTCGATTGCCAACGGCCTGGCGTTCGGTATCACCGCCTATGCGCTGCTCAAGCTGCTGCGCGGCCAGGCGACGTGGCGCGACGCGCTGCTGCTCGGGCTGGCCGGTCTGTTCGTCCTTCGCTCATCTATCTGAACGCATAAAAAGCCGCCCTCATGAAGACCCTGAACATCGTCGATTTCGGCGCCCGCGACGGCGCCGTCTGCACGGACGCGATCCGTGCCGCCGTGGCCGCCGCCCAGCCGGGGGACACCGTGCTGATCCCCGCTGGCCGATACCTGAGCTTCTCGGTGCCGCTGAAAAGCCACCTGCATATCCACCTGGCCCAGGGCGCGGTGCTGGAAGCCGCCGATCCGGCGACCCATGGCGGGCGATATGACGAGGCCGAGCCCAATCATTGGGACCTCTATCAGGACTTCGGCCACAGCCACTGGAAGAACAGCCTGCTCTACGGCATCGATGTCGAGGACATCCGCATCGACGGCCCGGGCCTGGTCCACGGCAAGGGGCTGACCCGCGAAGGACCGGGTTCGCGCTGGCGCAAGCAGGCGGGCGAGTTCCCGGAATCGATGCGCGGCATGTCGGCGGAAGAAATGGCCATCCTGTCGCCCGAGGTCGAGGCCATGTCGGGCCTGGGCAACAAGACCCTGGCCTTCTGCCGGGCGCGCAACGTCGTGCTTCGCGACTTCACCCTGCTGGAAGGCGGGCACTTCGCCCTGCTGGCCACCGGGGTCGACGACCTGACCATCGAGAACATGCTGATCGACACCAATCGCGACGGGCTGGACATCGATGGCTGCCGCCGCGTTACCGTGCGCGGCTGCCGCGTCAATACGCCGAACGACGACGCCATCGTGCTGAAGGCCGGCTTCTCGCTGGGCGAGCGCCGCCCGACCGAGGACGTGGTTGTCGAGGACTGCGCGGTGTCGGGCTTCGATCCCGGCACGCTGTACGACGGCACGAAGGGCCGCACGCAGCAATTCTCGCCCGACCGCGACCGCGTCACCGGCCGCATCAAGATCGGTACCGAATCGAGCGGCGACTTCCGCCGTATCCGCGTCAGTGACTGCACCTTCGAACGCTCACGCGGCCTGGCGCTGGAAACGGTCGACGGCGGGATCATCGAGGACGTGGTGTGCGAGAACCTGCATCTCCGCGAGGTCACCACGGCGCCGATCTTCCTGCGCGTCGGCGGGCGGCTGCGCGGGCCGGATGGCATCGTGCCGGGCGGCCTGCGTAAGGTCATGATCCGCAATGTCGAGGCGACCGGCGTGCTGGGCGATTACGCGGCGCTGATCGTCGGCATGGCCAGCCATCCGGTCGAGGACGTGACGCTGGAAAACGTGCGGCTCAGCTATGAGGGCGGCGGCACGGTGGCGGACGCGGCGCGCGAGGTGCCGGAACTGGACGATGCCTATCCCGAGCCGTCGATGTTCGGCCGCACCCCGGCCTGGGGGCTGTGGACGCGGCACGTGCGCGGTCTGACGCTGAAAGGCGTCGAGGTGAAGACGGTCGGTGACGCCCGTCCGTCGACGCGCTTCGACAATACGACCTTCTCCGGAGAGAGCGACATCCGCTCGGTGTAACCATGGACGAAACGCACGAGGAGCGGCGTGAGCGCTGGCTGCGCGAAGAGGCCGTCAAAGGATACGAAGACTACAAGGCCGATCCATCGAGCGGGCTGACGGTGGCGCAGTCGCGCGCTGCGCTGGCGGCCTATATCGCCAGGCCGAAGGCGCAATAGGGTGGGCCACCGGGTCGTCGTCTCCCGCCGCGCGATGGAACAACTCCAGCGTATCCATGACGACCGGTCCGCCCTGTCTTCGCCGGCGGAGGCCGGGCGTCTGGTCAACGGTATCCTGGACTATTGCGCAGGCCTCGATGTCGGCCCGGAGCGGGGCACGCGCCGCGACGACCTGGCGCCGGGGCTATGGCTGATCGGCCGTCGCGACCTGACCATCGCCTTCGTGGTGGAGGGCGATGACGTCATCGTCTCCGGCATCGCCTACGAAGCGGACATATAAAAACGGCCGGGGATGCCCCGGCCGTTTTCGTTTGGATGCCTGATCGGCGGTTACTTCCCGCGGCCCCACAGGGTCGCGTACTTCCATCCCGTCAGATCCTCGACGACAGCGCCGCTTTCCGGCGTCGCCGGCTCGGTCGCGCCCTCGCGCAGGCGGGCGATCTCGCCCATCAGCACGGCATGCGTCGTGCCGTTCAGCCGGAAGCGCAGGGCGACCAGGAAGCCCAGCAGCATGACGACGATCGGGCCGATAACCAGGATCAGGGTCAGGGTTTGCAGGGCGTGCGGCGTCTGGGTCTTGGCGCCCGAAACGAAGCCGCCGGCGCTGATCGCCCAGCCCGTGCCGGCGATGGCCGCCGCCTGCGACAGCTTGCGCACCAGGGTCATGACGCCGGCGAAGATGCCTTCGCGGCGCTGGCCGGTGACGGCTTCGTCGACGTCGGGCAGGTAGTTGTAGACGCTCCACGGCACCAGGTTCAGCGTGCCGCGGCCCAGGCCGGCGAAGATCACCGGCACGAACAGCCAGAACAGCATGATCGGCTGGACCTTGCCCGACAGCGCGCCGCCGAAGATGTTGTGCTCGATGCCGGCGATGGCCGCGCCGTAGCCGGCCGGCTGCAGCACGAAGAAGCCGTAATAGAGCAGGCAGCCGATGATGAAGGCGCAGATGGCCAGGCTGTAGGCGCGCACCGGGCCGGCCTTCATGATGATCTGGATGGCGATGGCCACCGAGATCAGCTGGAAGAGGTACATGGTCGTCATGATCTGCGAGATGACCAGGGTCGAGCCCAGCATCACCGCGCCGACGAACAGGGCGAAGGCGCCGTTGAAGATGTCCTGCGAGATATAACCGCCGAGATAGACGCACAGGTGCTGGCGGAAGGCGCGGATGCGCAGGGTCGAGAACAGGTCGGCGAACATGCGGAACGGGATCATCAGGGCGTTGCCGATATCCAGCGGCGGCGGCGTGATCAGCTTTTCCTCGTCGGTATAGGGCCGCTCCCAGGTGCAGATGACCGAGATGAGAATGACCAGCGAGGCCAGGACGCCGAAGATGGCGCCGTTGATCAGGAAGGTGTTCGGCGAGTTCTTGCCGAGGGTGTTGATGATCAGGGCCGGCAGGAGCGAGGCCAGGATGGCCGACGACTGGGCGCACAGCATGCGCGCGCCGGCGAACTTGGCCTTTTCCTTGTAATCCTTGGTCATTTCGGCCGGGAAGGTTTCCCAGGGGATCAGCACGAAATTGTAGGTGAGCTCGAAGAACAGGTAGGTCAGCAGGTAGTAGAGATAGGTCTGGCCCGACACCCACATCAGGGCGAAGGACGGCAGCAGCGGGATGGCGATCATCAGGAAGATCTTGCGCCGGCCGATGTGCTTGCCGACCCAGGTATGGCGCAGATTGTCCGAGACATAGCCGATCAGCGGGCAGGTGAAGGCGTCGAAGAAGCGCGAGATGGCGAACAGGCCGCCGGCCTCAGCCGCGGTCAGGCCGCAGAAGGTAGTGTAGAAATAGATCAGCCACCCGGAGGTCACGGCGGTGATGCCGGCCCCCACGAGGTCGCCCGAGCCCCAGCCCCAATAGTTCAGCCAACCGGTCTTGCGTTCTGCGGCCACGCGATACTTCCTTTATGTCTTCACCTCCCCACCGGGTTCGATGGGGAGGTGGCAGCCGGCGCGCACGCCGGATGACAATGGGCGCGCCCGTGGACGCGGCCCGTCTCGCAACGCTATACAGCGTCCTAGATGAAGCGATACATGAATTCACCCATGGCCAGAAGCGCCATGGCCTGACCGAACGGCATGCTGGTCAGTGGAATGTCCTTGTATTCCTGGATCGAGTTGAACACCGGCGTGCCGAACGACACCTGGGTCAGTTCGCCTTCCGGCGAGATCTTTTCCCGGACGGCCTTGGCGGCCTTGATGCCCATGGCCTCGTATTCCTTGGGCAGGTAGCCCTTGCGCACGCCCTTCAGGATGCCGTAGGCGAAGCCGGCCGAGGCGGCGGCTTCCTCGTACGACGTCTCGTCGTTGAGGATGGTGCGCCACAGGCCCGACGGCGTCTGGACCTGGGCCAGGGCGGCGACCTGGGCTTCCAGCGTGTCGACCAGGAACTGGCGCACGGCGTCGTCCTTGGGCAGGTCGAGCAACTCGATGAATTCCGGAATGACGATCGTGACCCACGAATTGCCGCGGCCCCACAGGGCGTTGGCGAAGTTGTGGCGGCCGTCGAAGGTCCAGCCGTGGAACCACAGGCCGGTCTTGCGGTCGGTCAGGTACTTGATGTGGATCAGGAACTGGCGCTTGGCTTCCTCGACATAGTGCGGGCGGTTCAGCAGCAGGCCGATCTTGGCCAGCGGCAGGACCGACATCATCAGCGTGTCATCCCAGAGCTGCTGGTTGTTGACGCTGTTGTAGACGATGTGCTGGAAGCCGCCCTCTTCGGTGCGCGGCAGGCTGGAATAGACCCACTCGCCCCAGACGTCGAGATAGGGCAGGTAGGTGCGGTTGCCCGTGCGCTCATAGAGGTAGGCCAGGGTCAGGAACGGCGCGACCGTGTTGATGTTGCGCGACGGCGAGCCTTCCTTGAAACGCTCGTCGAACCACTTGGTCATGATCGACCAGGCCTTGTCGTCGCCGGTCATTTCCCAGACCTTGTACATGCCGTACAGGCCCACGCCCTGGGTCCATTCGAAGCCGTGCCATGCCTTGGTGTCGATGACGCGGCCGTCCTCCAGGCGCAGCAGGAACTCGCCGGTCTCGTCCTTGATGTTGACCAGGTTGTTGATCAGCAGGTCGATGGCCTTGCGGTAGTCGTCGCGGTCGGCGTCGAGCGCGGCCGACTGGTGCTGCAGCAGCGGGTGGATGTTGAACGGTTGGAGCGGCTTGAGGATTTGCTTGGTCATGACTTTTAGCGTTGGGTACTGGAGGGGGAGGAAACGGGTTCTACGGCGACGCCACCGCGCGCCGAACGGAGGACGACCAGTTTGACCGGTTCGAAGGCATTGGCCGCCTTGCCGTCGCTGGTCACCGCCAGGGTGATGGTGTTGACGCCGTGGCCGTTGAGGATGCCCGGCGGAATGACGAAGGTATGTTGCGGGCCGACATTGGCGATGTAATGGCCGATATGCCAGCCGTTGACGAAGATCAAGGCGCGCGTGACGTGATCGGACTGCGGCTTGTCGGGATTACCGATCTGCAGGCCCAGTTGCGTATCCTGATCCCTGGGCAGGTCGAGCGTCACATTGGTGCGCAGCCAATAGGTGCCGGGCGCGGGCGGGGCGTCGGTTGTCTTCGCCGGCGTCCAGTCGGCTGTGGCCGCGTCCTTGACCGGCAGGTACCAGCCCATGCGTTCGCCGTAGAGGCCGCCGTTGTTGACCGGGCCGCGCACCAGGTCGGCCAGGTCCTCGCCGCCCTTTTCGCCCTGGATCTTCCAGTCGATAGCGGTCGGGGCGCCGCCGGCCTTGCTGAGCGACAGCGAGATCAGGCCGCGGCCTTCCTTGTGTTCGTCATTGGCGCCCAGGTCCCAGTTGTGGGAATTGTTGATCACCATGGCCGAGATTTCGTGCGCGCCCGGCATCAGGCCACTGATTGCGAACTTGACCTTGTGCGTGCCCTGCGGCCGTGCCGTGCCCGACGGCACCTCGTCCTGGCCTATGAACTTGCCGTCGATCCACAGCTGCATCATGCCGGCGCCACCGCCGCCATAGAAGATGTCCGCGGTATCCGGGCTGTCCTTGGTCACGGTAAAGCGGCCGCGGTACCAGACGGCGCCGTGATAGAAGCCGTAGTCGGTCATGTTCAGCACGGGCTGGCCCGGCTGGGGCTGGGTCGCCTTGAGCGCGGTCGAGTCCTTGAGATCCGCCTTGAGCCACCTGGCATCGTCGAAGGCCGGATCGGCCTCGGGCGAATCCTTGCGCATGCCCCAGGCCTGGGTCGTCAGGTCCGGCACGGTGACCGCGTCGGGCCCCTTCATGCCATCGCCGCGGACCTGATAATGTCCGTTCGGCAGGTCCTGGCTGATGGGGCGCAGGCCAAGGTCTTCGCCGTTGACGTCGATGCCGCTGATCACCCGGTCGAACCAGATATCGACCGTGCCGTCATCGGTGGCCGTCACATCGGCCGCCAGGCTGAGCCGGTTGGGTTCATCCTTCGCGGCGAACGTGGCCGAGCGCAGCAGCGACTGCGACCGGGCCAGCACGCGCCCCTTGGACGTATCCAGCACCCAGAACTGCTGGGCAGTGGCATCGTCGCCGATCAGCAGCAGCAGCGGGGCCTTGCCGCCGGTAAGGCTGAGGCTGATCAGGCCCTTGTGGACATAGGCGATTTTCAGGTCGCCGGTTTTGGCGTCCCAGGTCGTAGTGGCCTCGCCGCTCAGCACCTTGACGACCGGCTTCTTGGCGAAGCGCAGTACGGTTTCGCCCGCTTCGCCGGCGCGGCCATAGAGCAGGGCGAGATCGCGCTTGCCCTGCTGGAAGAAGGTCTGCGTGTCCGAGGTCGTATAAACCAGGTGCTGGCGCGCCAGCGGGTAATTGGCCAGCAGCAGCTTGGCGTCCTGGCCGTTCAGCTGCGTCCTGACGTCGTAGGCGCCGTCCTTCGTCGTCAGCTTGAACGTGAAGGCGTCGTCGGTGACGGTGTTCGACGGATTGTGGATGGCGAAGATCAGGTCGCCTTCGCCCTTGGCGCCGACGTCGTGATACAGCTTGACCTTGTCGGTCGACGCCGTCAGCGGCTCGCCCTTGTCGAGGTCGGTGAGCAGGGGCGTTGCCGCCTGCACGAACTGGCCGATCTGCTTGAAGGTATATTGCTTGGGGCGCAGGCCACGCGCCTCGTCGATGCCCGAGCCGTAGTCGTAGGACGAATAGACCACCGTCGCCGGCAGCCAGCCCCACGACGTCCCGCCGAACGCCATGTAGACGCTGTGCATCGTCAGCCCGTTGATCAGGCTGGAACCGTAATCGGTGCGCACATATTCCGAGCCGACGCGCTTCGACGTGCAGTCATAGGTGCCCTGGCTGCCCCAGTAGTCGAACCAGCCGCCGCCGATTTCCGCGGCGAAGCCCGGCGTGTTGGGCGAGGACAGGGCCCCAACCTTAACTACTCCCCCCTTGACCGCGCCGGTCTTGTCGGGGGTGGGGTCGCCGTACATCCCCCAGTTCGGCACGATATTAGGCTTGCCGATTTCCGGCGTGCCGTTGCAGCCGCCGCCGGGATAACCGTCGAAGGCATAGAGGTCGGTCGGGCCCGACACCGCCCACGGCGCGGTCGACGACGGCGGCGTCCAGTTGGGCAGGCGGCCGGCCGAATTGTGGAACAGCGGCACGGTGATGCCGTCGGCGTGCACCTTGTCGGCCAGGTGCTGCATGTAACGCTTGCGCGATTCAGACGTGTCGCCCAGCTCGTTTTCGATCTGGTAGGCGATGACCGTGCCGCCGCCGGTGGTCAGCTGGTGGCGGGCGATGATGGCGTCGATCTGGGTCTGCCACTCGTCGACCGCGGCGATATATTCCGGGTCGTCGGTGCGCGCCATGGCCTTCTGCCGGGTCACCCAGCCGGGGAAGCCGCCCATGCTGAGCTCGGCGTTCACATAGGGGCCGGGGCGGATGATGACGTAGAGCCCTTCGGCCTCGGCCATCTCCAGGGCGCGTTCGATATTGCGCACGCCGGAGAAGTCATAGTGGCCCTGCTTGGACGTGTGGTAGCCCCAGTCGATGTACAGGGTGACCGTGTTGTAACCGGTCGCCTTCATCTTCTGCAGCACGTCCTGCCACATCGATGGCGAGGGAATGCGGAAGGGTTGGAACTCGCCCGACCACACCATGGTGCGCTGGCCGTCGATCATCAGCGAGTGACGGTCCCAGGTGATCTTGTGCGCCGGCGCCGTGGGCTTCAGCGCGGCGTCGACCGTGATCGTCGGCTGCGAAAGGACGGTGAAATGGCGCACCGCGCCGGACACGCCGCCCAGTTCCTGCTTCTTCGACCAGGTCTTGAAACCGTCGTAGCTGTCGGAATACCAGTAGGTCTTGCTGCGGTAGTCGTCGAAATAGATGCGCCAGCCCGGCGTGCCGTCGGGCTTTTTGATGCGCACCACGGCCGGGCCTTCGATCCAGTCGCCCCAGCCGGCCCAGTCGCCGGTCTTGACGATCGTCCACGGCCCGCCCAGCGACTTGGCCGTGGCCAGCTCGATGGTCTTGGTCGTCTCGTTCTTGGTGAAGACGTAATAGGTATCGCCGTCTTTCACCGGGAAGGTGTCGATATGGTTGTCGCCCAGGCCGGTCATGGCCGTGGCCGCGCCGAACTTGCCGGTGGCGACGTCGGTCGCCTTCAACAGGTAGGCCGCGAACGGCCCCTTGGTGCCCGACATCGACAGCGAGACGACGATGGAAACCGAGCCGTCCGTGTCGCGGAACCATTCCGGCGCCCAGACATTGGTCACGCCTGCCACACCGATGTCGACATCGGTGACGTGGTCCCAATGCTTCAGGTCGCGGCTCCTGGCGATGCCGAAGGTGGTGCCGCCCCAGCCGGTGGTATAGGTGACGTAGTAGGTGCCATCCGGCATCTGCATGATCGACGGATCGCGCAGCAGGCCGGAGGCCGGCTTGTAGGCTTCCGACGCCGTCGAGGTGAAGGTCGCGCCGTCGTACGAAGAGAAGATCGACAGCTCGTTCTCGCCGGTGGCGTTGAAGGCCGACATCAGGAAGGTGGTGTCGCCCTTTTGCGGGGCGACCTTCAGCGTGGCGTTCGACGCCGTCGCGGCCTTTTGCGACGTCAGGCCGGCATTGTCCATGAAGGCATCGCCGGTTTGCTGCGCGAAAGCAGGGGCGGAGATAAGGGCGATTGCCGCCGCGCATCCCATCAGCCGTGTTACTGTCTTCGTCCGCATCGTTTCCGCCCGAGATCGCATCCGTGGGCGCCACCGCGCGGGCGCCTTGTTTTGCTCGCGGAATTTGACATTGACAGTCGGGGAGGGCAATGAAAAAATATCAAAATCAATCATAAATCCGCCCAAAACAAGCAGGGAGTCCAGCAAATTGATCAATACTGATCACGCGGCTCGAGGCCTTATCGCGCTCGCCGCCGGTTCCCTCGCGTTCGGTGCCGCCGCGCACGCCCAGACCTTCATGCCTCAGACCTTTACCCTGTCGCCCGTCGCTACCGGCGCCCAGGGCACGCCGGTATCCGCCGAGACCGTCTACGATAAGACGCGCGGCTACGGCTTTGCCTCAATCCCCGGTGGCAACGAACGCGCCTTCGCGGTCAAGCTTTCGCCCGGCGACTATGCCGTGACGGTGACGCTGGGCGGCAAGGCGGCCAGCCGCACGTCGCTGTGGGCCGAGGACCGCCGCCTGCTGGCCGCGCCAGTGGTGCTGGCCGCCGGCAAGACGGCGACCCTGACCTTTATCGTCAATGTCCGCGACACGTCCCTGGTGCCGCAGGAAACCGACGCCGTCACCCCGCCGCAGGTCAGCCTGCGCGGCGACGACGCCATCGGCCGCGACTGGGACGACGCTTTGACGATTTCCGCCTCGGGCGCGGCGCCGGCGCTGGACGTCGTGTCGGTCGCCCCCGTCCAGGCGCGCCGCGTGCTGATCGCCGGCGACAGCACCGTCACCGACCAGGCCGGCGGCGACTACGCTTCGTGGGGCCAGATGCTGCCGCGTTTCCTCGACGGCGTGTCGGTGGCCAACCACGCGCGTTCGGGCGAGACGATGAAGTCGTTCCTGACCTCGTTCCGCTGGGACCGGCTGATGCAGGATACGCGCCCGGGCGACGTGGTGCTGATCCAGTTCGGCCACAACGACGAAAAGAAGCAGTGGCCACGCACCTATGCTGCCGCCGACGGGGCCTATCCCGCCTATCTTGCGGCCTTCGTCGCCGACATTCGTCAACATGGCGCCTTGCCGGTCCTGGTGACGCCGGTGGCGCGGCTGACCGTCAAGGATGGCAAGGTGCAGAACAGTCACGCCGGTTACGATGCCGCCGTGCGCGATGTCGCCAAGCGGCTGAACGTGCCGCTGATCGACCTGACGGTCGAAACGATGACGCTGTACGAGACCCTGGGCGCCGAAGCGTCGATGGCCTTCGCCAATGGCGGCAAGGAAAAGACCCACCACAATGCCTATGGCGCCTATGAGATCGCCTGCTTCGTGGCGCATGATCTTTCGGGTTTTGCCGAACTGAAGCTGAAGACCGCCGCGGACATGCCCGCCTGCGCGCCGTCGCATCCCGACGATCCGAAGCATTGGGCGATCGAGCCCGGCGACTGGCCGATCATGCGCGTTGTCTCAACCCAGAAAGCCGAACCTGTTCCGGTTAAATAAAGGACTTAAAATGCAGATCCATGCCTTCACCATGCAGCTCAAGCCGGGCTTCGAAGCCGAGTACCAGAAGCGCCACGACGAGATCTGGCCGGAGCTGTCCGACCTGCTGCACGCGGCCGGCGTTTCGGACTATTCGATCTTTCTCGATGAAAAGACCCTGGTGCTGTTCGGCGTGCTGAAGCGCACCGACAATCACACCATGGACGACCTGCCCAACCTGCCGATCATGAAGAAGTGGTGGGCGTACATGGCCGACATCATGGACACCAATCCGGACAACTCGCCGGTGGCGACGGATCTGAAGCCGGTGTTTTATATGGCGTAAGACTATCATTCCTCCCCGGCTTGTCCGGGGAGGGGGACCGCGCGCCTTCTTAGGCGCGTGGTGGTGGGGTTTCTTGCTTGCGGTGCACCGAAAGTAAGATTCCCCTCCACCACGCCCCTTCGGGGCGCGGTTCCCCTCCCCAGCAGAGCTGGGGAGGCATGATTAGATTACTCCGCCGCCACCGCTTCTTCGACGCCGATTGTGGCGATCTTGACGTCGATATCGTGGGCGCTCAGCCAGCGCAGTGCCTGCGGGTCGATCTTCTCGTCGGTGATCAGCACGTCGATCTGCGACAGCGGGCACACCGACAGCGAGGCCGGCGCGTTGATCTTGCTGGAATCCGCCAGCACCACGACTTCGGTCGCCCGTTCCATCAGCCGGCGCTCCGACTGCACCAGCAGGGTGTCGGTCTGCATCAGGCCGTTCTTGGTCAGGGCCTGGCAGCCGATGAACATCCGCGCCGCCGCGAAATGCTGCAGGATGCCGTCCTCGTACGGATTGAGAATGATGCCCTGTTCGCGGAACAGCTCGCCGCCGGGCAGGGTGACCTTGACCTTGGAGCGTTCCAGCAGGCACTGCAGGATGGGGATCGACGTCGTCAGCACGTGATAGGCCTCGTCGGCCATCATCGACGCCATCATGAAGGTCGTCGTGCCGCCGTCGATGATCATCGAAAGGCCCGGCGTAACATAGTCGAGCGCCAGGCGGGCGATGGCGCGCTTGGCGGCCGAATTGGTGATCACGCTGTCGACGAAGGGGGCCTGGCCCTTCAGCCCGTCGCTGCGGCGCTCGTCGCCCCGGCCGCTGTACAGCTTGCCCTCGACGCGCATGGCCCCGCCGCGGACGCGCAGCAGATGGCCGAGTTCATGCAGTTCGTTGAGGTCGCGGCGGATGGTCGCCGGCGATACGCCCAGGCGCTCCGTCAGTTCGTCGACCGAGGTGACGCGTTCGCTGCTCAACTCGTCGATGATCAGTTTCCAACGGTCCTGAAGGTGCATGGTCCCGCGCTTCCCTGAAATGTCTGTGTCCGGAACGTGCCGTCACGTTCCCCCGGCCGGTTACACTTTTACGCAGTGATTCGCGCACGCCTGTCGCGTGCACGTGATCGCTGTTGATCGAATCTTATAATGTGGAATTTTCGGCTTGTCGAGCCGGTCGCGATGTTATCGCTAACAAAGCGAATCCGCGCGGCGGTTTACGCCCGGTGCGCGCGGTGGCGGCCTATGCGGCGACGGCGTCGTCGACGGCGGCGCTCCACAGGCGGCTATAGGCGCGCATGTCGTCGGCCAGCAGGGGATTGCAGCGGCGATAGGACAGTTTCGGCGCCGGCGCCTCGCCGCGGAAGGCCAGGGCGGCGGCGCCCAGGGTGACGCCGGAAACGTCGGTATTGACGAAGACCGGGCCGTCGTGCAGGGCGGCGATCAGGCCGCACAGGGTCGGGTTGCGCGCCGCCATGCCTTCGATCAGCAGCGGCCGGCCGGACTGGATCAGGTCGAGGCAGGTATGGCTGACCAGGGCCTGGTACAGCAGGCCTAGCGCCGCGCGGGTGTGCGGCGTATCGCGGCGCAGGCCGCGGATCTCGCCATGATGATGGGGATAGGGGCCGCCGGCGTCGAGGAAGCTGGGCAGGGCCAGGGCGGCGTCGTGCATGACGGCGCGCAACAGGCCGGCATCGACGATGGGCGCGGAGGCGCCGAGTTGCGTGCCGGCCGTGCCGGTGATCATTTCGTAGGCCCGTCCGCCCATGAAGCGGGCGCAGGCCACGGGCCGGCCGAAGACGTCGACGGCGCCCAGGCAGTCGCGTTCGGCCTGAAGGTGGGTGAGCGGCGCGCCGGGCGCCATGGCGATGAACCAGGTGCCGGTCGACAGCAGGGCGGGCGGCGGCCCGTCCCAGCCTTCGTGGGCCGCGGCCAGGGCGGCATTGGTGTCGTGGATGCCGACGCATACCCGGACGTCGGGCGACAGGCCGGTCTCGGCGGCGACGTCCGAGCGCAGCAGGCCGGCCGTTTCCCAGGCCGAACGCAGGGGCGCGAAGCGCTGCGCCCAGCCCTGGCTGTAGGCCAAAGACGAAAAGTCGGCCCGCGACGGGCACCACAGGTCGCTGTGGCAGCCGAGCGACGTGATCTCGCTGGTCAGCGCGCCGCTCAGGCGCCACGCCCAATATTGCGGATAGGGCACCAGCCAGCGCACCTTGGCGAACATCTCCGGGTCGCGGCGGGCGTGCCAGAAGATCTGCGCGCCGAGGTTCAGCCCCTTGGGCAGGGGCGGCGACAGGGTCTCGCTGAAGTCGGGACGAATGCGGGCATAGGCTTCGCAGGCCTCGGCCGGAATGGAGGCTTCGTAGTCGTGGATCGGCTGGACCAGGCGGCCTTCGGCGTCGAGAAAGGCGCAGGCCGCGCCATGGGCCACCGGCATGATGCGGTCGATCGCATAACGGCCCGACAGCGCCTTGAGCTGCGTGATCAGCCAGGCGTACAGGACGTCGGTGTCGAGCGCTCCATAGGCGCCATCACTGCGCGTCGGCGTGCGAATCCGGCTTTCGTGCATGACGATGCCGGCGGCCGTGACGAGGCTCAGCTTGGCGAAGCTGCGCCCGGCGTCGAAGACCGCGCAAACGTTTGCGTAAGCGGACGAAGAACTGTTGACCCGATACACCCTGGGCATGATCCCTGAATCACCATTTGGCGACGTGTTTTGACCGATGATGATTGAAAACTTTCGATCCCTGTACTATCGTTCGTTTTCAAGCATGGCGGCTTTTTGCCTTGTTTATTAAGAGCATATAATACAAGCGCGGAGTCTTCAATGCGCTTGTTGTAAGGTGTCCACATACCTGTGGCATGGCGATGGCCATTCCCGGGGTTGCCCGGCTGGTCAAAGCGCCGGCGGCGATGCCGCCATTTACCCCCTGGCGCGGGCGCGGCACGGAATGATCTTGCCGGTTGAAGGCGTTCCGCGTTAAGCCAGTTTCGCTAAATCGGTTCACAAGAGATGGTGAATTGACGAACGCACGGGGGCGTGCGTTTTATCGGCAAACAGGCGGGTGTAATGTCGCCTGGGCGGGCAGGGGAGTGCGAGTATGGGTTTCGTCGCCATCGAACGGTCGCCGGCGGGTATTCCGCAGGAGGTCATTGCGCGCGACAATGCGCGGCTGATGGACGCGCACCTGGCCGATTACGCGGCGCTGGCGGCGCGGCTGGAGCGGCAGAATATCGACATCGAGGATCTGGTCGAAAAGCTGATGACGCTGGAAGTCGGCCTGCCCAGCTGGGGCATGGTGTCCGGCGGCACACGGTTCGCCCGTTTTCCGCTGCCGGGCGAGCCGACCGACGTCTTCGAGAAGATCGAGGACTGCGCCGTGGTGCATCAGCTGGCCGGGCTGACGCCGCGCGTGTCACTGCATTTTCCCTGGGATCACACCGACGACTACGGCGCGTTGCGGCAGTTTGGCGAATCGCTGGGCATGGGCTTCGACGCCATCAATTCCAACACCTTCCAGGACCAGGCCGGCCAGAAGCGCTCCTACAAGTTCGGCAGCCTCAGCCACAGCCAGGCGGCGACCCGCCAGCAGGCGATCGAGCATAACCTGCAATGCATCGAGATCGGCCGGCAGCTGGGGTCCAAGGCGCTGACCGTATGGATCGGCGACGGTTCGAACTTCCCGGGGCAGGTCGAGTTCACCGACACGCTGGAACGTTATCTCGAAAGCCTGAAGGTCATCTACGGCGCCCTGCCGCACGACTGGCGGCTGCTGATCGAGCACAAGATGTACGAGCCGGCCTTCTATTCGACGGTCATCCAGGACTGGGGCACGTCGATCCTGTGCGCCCAGGCCCTGGGCGACAAGGCGCAGTGCCTGGTCGACCTGGGCCACCACGCGCCCAACGTCAATATCGAGATGATCGTGGCGCGGCTGGCCCAGTTCGGCAAGCTGGGCGGCTTCCATTTCAACGATTCCAAATATGGCGACGACGACCTCGATTCCGGTTCGGTCAATCCGTTCCAGCTGTTCCTGGTGTTCAACGAGCTGGTCTATGCCGAGATCCGCGCCGACAAGCGCAAGGACGGCCCCTTCCGGCCGGCCTATATGATGGATCAGTCGCACAACGTCACCGACCCGATCGAAAGCCTTCTCAATTCGGCGCGCGCCATCGCCGGCGCCTACGTCAAGGCGCTGATCGTCGACCGCGAGGCGCTGAAGCAGTACCAGGCGGAAAACGACGTCATCATGGCGCACAACTGCCTGCGGCTGGCCTTCGAAACCGACGTGCGCGCGGCCTTGGCCATGGCGCGGGTGCGCAAGGGGGGCGCCATCGATCCGATCGCCTGCTATCGCGCCTCCAGCTACCGCGCGCTGAAGGCCGAAACGCGCCGGTTCGATCCGCACCTGGGCGGCGGGATCGTCTGATCCCGAGGACATAAAGGCGACCGATCCCGTGCGGAAACGCGTATAAGCGGTCAGCTTTTCGAAGAGGATTTCCATGGACCGGCGTTCACTGATTGTCTCGGCCGCGGCCGTCGCGGCGTTTTCGGCTGCCCGCGTGATGGCGGACCCACAGGTGCAGCAGCCGGCGGCGCCGAAGCTGCAGCGCATCTATTACAATCCGTTGAAATCCCAGGCCGATATCAAGGACTGGGTGATGGAGGGCGCGGGCAGCGCCGACTTCGACCTGGGCCGGATGCGGCTGAAGTCGCAACTGCCCGATCCCAAGGCCTCGGTATTCGATCCGAAGAACCAGTCGAACTTCGTCTTCTGGAATCCGGAAGTGTTTCCGGACGACGTCGAGATGCGCTGGAACTTCACCGCGCTGGAGGAGCCGGGCCTGGCCATCTTCTTCTTCGGGGCGCGTGGTATCCTGGCCGACGGTTCCGATTGCCACGTGCTCGACAAGCGGCTGAAGCCGCGCCAGGGCCAGGTCTACGACCAGTATACCAAGTCGGACCTGTTGTCCTTGCAGATCGCCTATTTCCGCCGGCGCTGGCAGGAGGAGCGGGCCTTCCACCTCAGCAACCTGCGCCGCGCGCCGGGCTTCGAAATGCTGGCCCAGGGCGGCGACCCGCTGCCCGACATCCAGGACGCCACGCCGCCCTACCGCATCCGCCTGGCCAAGCGGATCACGGGTGTCGATTTCTACATCAACGACCTGCTGGTGGTCAGTTGGAAGGCCGGCGATCCGAAGCCGCGGCCGGCCTGGCCCGGGGCGGGCAGCACCGGTTTCCGCCAGATGGCGCCGCTGGTGGCAACCTATTCGGACTTCGAGGTTTTCAAGCTGTAGGGGCGGGGGGGTAATGGCCCCCACCACCACGCCCTTCGGGCGCGGTCCCCCTCCCCGTTCGCAATAGGACGTCCCAACCTTCCGCGCCGCTCACGGGGAGGTATGATTTGGGCGCATCTTCTCATACCTCCCCGTGAGCAGCGTCGCAGGGAGGTATGCCATGATGCGAACGGGGAGGCCGGGCGGCCGGTGCCGGGACCGCACGAGCCACGAAGTGGTGAGATGCGGTGGTGGGGGCCGATTATCCCCCTTACTTCGTCTCCAGCTCCAGCACCGTGATCGACAGGGGCGGCAGGTCGCGGGTGAATTTGGCGCCCAGACCGCCGATCTTTTCCTCGACCGGCACGACGTGCTTCGGGTCGGTGAGGGTATTGGTGGCATCGATGCTGTCGGCCTTCAGCACCACGGCGTGGCCTTCGGCGGCTACCGACGTCACGCCGGTCAGGGCAATGCTGACCGGCTGCGGCGTCGGGTTGCGGTTGACCAGCTTCAGATAGACGCGGCCGGTGGTGCTGTCCTTCGTCGCGTCGAAGAACAGCGACGGGACGTCCTTGGCCGGCTTTGGCGCATCCGGCACGCCGTTGTGCGTGCGCACCGGCGGCGTCCACGTCCAGGTCGGCACGTCGGTCGCGTCGGCCGCCAGCACCACGTCGCCGTGATGCGTGCTGAACATCTGCTGGGCGTAGTAGGACGGCGAGCCATAGCTGGTGATGGCGTCGTAGCCGATCAGGTCGGACGGCCACTGCATCGAGGTCGTCGGGTCCTTGCCATTGGTGGCATGGCTGACATTGACGAGCAGCGGTGCGTAGGATTCGAGCACGACCAGATCGGAATTGCGCTCCATGCCGGTCATCCAGGCGGCGTCGCCCAGGGCGCCGGCCATGTTCGGCGTCGGCGCACCGACGCGCGTCGCCCATTCGCCGACGAAGATCTTGGGGCCCGTGCGCGGCAGGGTGTCGAACTCGTGAGCGCGCGCCTCCATCTCGCCTTCCGACGACGGATAGAGGTGCTCGTCGACCAGGTCCGGTGTGCGCGAATGGACGTGCTTCGTTTCGGGCTCGTCCGGGGTGATGGTCGAGATCAGCTGAAGCTTCGGATAGGCCGACTTGATGGCGTCGTAGAACTGGGCGAAGCGGGCGTCGTAGGTGTTTTCCTTATCGAACCAGTCCTCGTTGCCGATCTCGACATAGTGCAGCGGGAAGGGCGCCGGGTGGCCGTCCTTCGCGCGCTGCGCGCCCCACTTGGTCGTCTTCGCGTCGCCGGTGACGTATTCGATCTCTTCCAGCGCGTCCTGGACGTAGGGCTTTAAGTCATCGCCGGCCTTGACGCGGTCCTGGTGCAGAGAATAGCCGGCATAGACGGCCAGCACCGGCTCCATCTTCAGGTCCTCGCACCATTCCAGGAATTCCAGCAGGCCCATGCCGTCGGTCGACCAGTATTTCCACGGGCTGGGGTGGCCGGGACGCTGCGCGACGTCGCCCAGCGTGTCCTTCCATTCGAAGCGTTCCGGGATGGTGTCGCCTTCGAGATAGTTGCCGCCGGGCAGGCGCAGGAACTGCGGCTTCATGTCGGCCAGCATCTGCATCAGGTCCTGGCGGTTGCCGTTCTTCGTGCCCTTATAGGTGGGTGGGAACAGCGACACCTGCTGCACCCACAGCGTGCCGGGCGCCGTGGTCGTCAGGGAGAAGGTATTGTCCTTCGAGGCTTCGATCGCGCCGGTCGCCAGGACGGCGTCGTACTTCTTCCAGGCGCCGGTGACGTGAGGGATCGTCGCGGTCGCCACGACCTTGCCGTCCTTGTCCTTCAGCGCCAGCGTCAGGGCGCCTTTGAAGCCAGGCGCCGCCTTGGCGTAGAGCGAGGCCTTGTAGGCGGTGTGCGGATGCAGGGCGATGCCCCAGTAGCCCGGGTTGGCGATGCCGGCCGGTTCGGCCTGGCTTGCCTTGGCCGCGTCGATCTTCAGGCTGGTCTTGAGCTTGTCGTTGAGCGGCACGGCCGTATCCGGCGTCATCACGGCGCCGCCGACCGCGGTCCACCAATTGGCCTACGGATCGCCGTGGTCGCCCTTAAAGGTGCGGTTGCGGATCAACTCGCCGTACAGGCCGCCCTCGTAGGAGAAGTTGATCTCCTCGGTCATCAGGCCATAGAGCGTCGGGCTGACCTTGGTGGTGACCTGGTCGGCCTTGATCGTCAGGACGGGCACCGGCTTGGCGGCCTCCTGGGCGAAGGCCGGCGTCGCCAGGGCGGCAAGCAGGGGCAGCAGGGCGGCGGATAATCTGGGCATGGGGTTTCCTCGAAATTTGCCGTGACCTAACCATGCTCGCCATCGCTTGGCAAGTATTGTCCGACAATTAAGATGAGCCGTGCGAGTGACGCCTTTCGCCGCTCTGGCGATGAAAATCCCGCCCGATCGCCGATTTGCCCGGGCCTGTGATCATTTGATCGTGGCGTGCCGCGGCATTTGTGTCCGATTCGTAGAAAGCGGGCGAAAACAACGATTTTACGCGCATTTGCGCCACAATTATTGCCGTACGGCCCACCGAAATACCGGCTTTCGGGATGCGCGCGTGTCGGGGAAGGCTCTATTATGATCGGAAAAGATCGAAAATCGCGCAAATGATCATTATGGCCATCCTGTGTTGCGCTCTAAACGCATAGCTACAGATTCGGCGGGGCATATTCAACCTCCGCCTGTGGCGATAGGGTTAAAAGTTAAAAAACTCATAATGACATCAGGTGTTTGAAGCGTTAATGGGAAATCCGGGCGCATCGCGCATGGCGCGATCGGTGCAAATCAAGCCACCTCTTACCGCCATCTTTGGCGACCCGGTCGCCGCAATCATGTGATGTTTTTGTAACGCGAGCGCTGGGAAGTGATCAAATATCAGACAATTTCGACATAATTGGGCCTTGGTTGCCTTGACTTGTCATTATCAATCACGGAGGATGAGCGCAGAGTGATCTGGGCTGCCCGATTTCGGGAGACACAGTGCACATGACCGGCGTTGCGCCACTGGTGCAGCCCCTCGTGTGCGCGGGTCAATTCCTTTGGGCATCCTTTGCCCGAAGCCACGGCCGGGCGGCAACGATACCAAAAAGGCGATAAGCCATTCAGGAGGACGAAAGGTGACTAAATCTTCAGTCAAAGTTCAATTCGGCCGTCAGTTGCGTACGGGGTCCGCCCTTGCGCTGGTGGCGCTGTTCGCGGGAACGGCGATTGCCGAGGCGCAAACGGCGCCGGCGGCCGCGCCGGCCGACGATGCGGCGGCGGTGACGACGCGTAACAAGAGCGGCGCCGAATCGACGGTGATCATCATCACCGGCACGCGCACCTCGCAGCGCTCGTCGATCGAACGCAAGAAAAAGGCCAAGACGGCGACCGACTCGATCGTCGCTGAAGATATCGGCGCCTTCCCGGACAAGAACGTCGACGAAGCCATTTCGCGCGTCGCCGGCGTCGCGCTCGACCGCGGCGATAACGGCGAAGGCCAGGGCGTGTCGATCCGCGGCCAAGGCGCGGAGCAAACGCACGTCGACGTCGACGGCATGGGCGTGCTGAACACCAACGGCGCGCTGGCCAGCGGTGCCTCGCAAGCCGGTGGCGGTCGCGCCGCCGACCTGCGCGAACTGCCCGCCGCCATGGTCAAGAGCATCGATATCGTCAAGGGTACGACCGCGGCGATGCAGGAAGGCTCGCTGGGCGGTTCGGTGCACATCGAAACCCGTTCGGGCCTCGACTTCAAGAAGCCTTTCTTCCAGTTCACCGCCGACGAGCAAATGGACTCGACGACGAAGAAGTGGACGCCGGAATGGAACGCCATCTTCGCCAGCAAGTTCTTCGGTGGCCGTCTGGGCGTGACGGGTAACGTCAGCTATTCGGAAATCCAGACGACGTCGGATATCGAACAGCCGCAGACCTCGGGCCAGGCCGGTCCGGCGCGTTCGGCGGATTTCGATCAGTCGCCGAACAAGACCTTTACCTACAACCCCGCCCTGGTCGATCCGACCGCGACGGCAGCGAACGTGACGGTGCCGGGCTATAGCTCGCTGTCGCCGCAGCAGATCATCCAGCAGTCGGCGGCCGCTACGAGCACGTCGGCCTGTCAGACGGCCTTCCCGGCGCTGACGCAAGCCCAGCTGGACAAGATCACCGCAGCCAGCACTGCCAGCGCGGCCAGCGGCAATCGCCAGACGGCGATCACCGAGCAGACCAACGAACTGCAGAGCTGCCTGAACCAGTGGAACGACTATACCCCGTCCCTGATCCGGGCCCTGCCGCGCGAGGCCTATGAGCGTCGCCTGGCCGTGCAGTTGCGCGCCGATTTCCGCGTCAATGACGATCTGGTTCTCTACGCGATCGGCAATATCGCCAACCGTACCGCGGACAATGTCGATCTGACGCTGAACCTGGGCAGCCCTGGCTTCAACCAGTCGGGTCTGGCCTACGGCTCGACCACGGTAAACGCCAATACCCAGGCAGCGTTCAGCAGCACCTCGCTGAGCAACGGCCTGAACACGCCGCGCACCGTGGCTACCGGTCTTGGCTATGGCTTCTACAGCGATGGCCTGTGCGCCACCACCGTGGCCGGCACCGGCACGGCCCAGACGACCACGGGCTGCGGCGTCGAAAGCGACGTGACCAATGCTGTCGTCGATTCGACCCATCACGTCACCTCGTTCACCCTGAACGACGCTTCGGTGACGACCGATGCCATTCACTACCATACCCTGATCACCAGCTGGAACGCCCAGATCGGCGGTCACTACAAGCATGACAACGTCAAGCTCGACTTCTTCTACGGGGACTCGGGTTCGACCTGGCAGCAAGCGCAATTGCGTACCGCCGTTTCGGCGGTCTACGGTTCGGTCAATGTCGCCATCACGCCGTCCGGCCTGTGGAGCTACAGCCTGCCGTCGAACCTCGATATCGCCAACCTGCCGTTCGCCAAGGTCGGTACGGCCGTTGCGGAAAAGCCCGGTGCATCGACCGCCGTGCAGTCGGCGACCTCGACCACGCTGGCGCCTTCGTCGAGCGCTGTCCAGTACGACGCGGCCCATGCGGCGCAGTGGGGCACCAACTTCACGATCACCTGGCGTCCGAAGATGTCGGACGACCACGAAAAGCAGTTGAAGTGGGACCTGACCTACGACTTCCAGGACAAGATTCCGTTCTTCCAGGACGTCCAGTTTGGTATGCAGGCGCGCGATCACGTCGGCAACGCCTGGTCGGGTGGTGGCTATACGGTTCAGTCCCCGAATCCGACGTCAGCCTCGACGACCGTTGGTACGGGGCAACCATCCACCGGCGGCAGCTATACGGCGCCGATCGTCGTTCCGACGGAAAACCTGACGGTCACCTACCGTTCGTGTCTGCCGCAAGGCACCGGCACGGCCTATCAGCAGTGTAACTACGGTTACGTGCCGGGCACCGCGATCGGCACGTCGAACGATCCGGTCGGCAACCTGAACAACACCCTGTTCGGCACCATGACCTACACGCCGGACGCCCTGGCTTCGCTGATCAACAAGGCGCTGTACAACAAGCCTTATCCGTTCCTGGGTGACTATCCGGACAAGGGCAACGTCCTGACGACGTGGCCGTTGATCAACCCCGAGACCATCGCCGCCGGCATTCCGGGCCAAGTCTTTGACTTGAGCTGCATGAAGACCTGCAAGGCGAACGACGGCAAGACGTACGAGCAGCCGCACTTCGCCTTCCACGAGAAGACGACGGCCCTGTACTTCATGGTCGACTTCGAGCAGAAGCTGCCGTGGGGCATGACGTTCAACGGCAACGCCGGCGAGCGCTACATCAAGACCGACACCGACGCGACCGGCTTCATGACGTTGGCGCACAACTCGCTCACGGCGGCTTACGATCGTAATAATCCGAACGCGGCGGCGGGCTTCACGACGACGTCGATCCAGATCAACACCTCGATGAGCAATCATACGGTTGACTGGACGCCCAGCTATAACCTGAACCTCTGGGTCATTCCGGACAAGGTCGTGCTGCGCTACTATTCCGGTCACGTCATCTCGCGTCCGTCGCCCGGCGCTCTGCTGCCGTCCGGCACCTGCACGATCGACGAACGCTTCGAAGCTGCCAACAGCTCGACCGGGGACGATCAGGACAACAGCTGCTCGGGCCGCGTCGGCAATCCGGGTCTGAAGCCCTACAAGGCGATCAACCACAACGAGACGATCGAATGGTATCCCAACAAGGACACCAACTTCTCGCTGGGCTACTACTACAACAACGTGCTGATCGGTCAGCCGATCACCGCCAACCTGCCGGCGACCAACCTGTTCGCGGGTAACAGCGCGGCGCTCGATCCGGTCACCGGCAAGCCGTTCTCCAGCTTCGATTTCACGGTGCCGTCCTATGTCAACGGTCCGTCGGGTCTGCAACGCGGTATCGAATTCTCGTCGAAGGTGGCCTTCACCTTCCTGCCGTGGTTCCTGAAGTACACCGGTACCGACTTCAACTATTCGAAGCTCGGCTACAAGAACGTCACGACTTCGCAGGATCTGATCTCGGGTGACTTCAACCCGCCGCAAGGTCAGCGCAGCTACTTCGAAAACTGGTCGCTGTGGTATGATGACGGTCGCCTGAACATGCGCGTGTCCTATCAGGGCCAATCCGAGTACTTCGACTTCATCTCGTCGTGCTCGAACGCGATCAACAACTACCCGACTTCGTTCGCGCAGTGCACGGGTCAGACGATCCGTACGCCGTACAACCCGGGGTCTTCGAACTATCGTGCCAAGACGCAGTTCGTCGATGCCAAGATCAACTACAACATCAACAAGACCCTGTCGGTCTTCTTCCAGGGCCGCAACATCCTGCGCGCCCCGACCTATCAGGAAACCATCCCGGGCGAAGTCTATTCGAACGGCGCTCCGGCCCTCGAAGCGTTCAGCTACGGCGGCGCTCGCTGGGAAGCCGGCTTCACCTGGCGCAACTAAGCGCAGGCGAATTCCATCGACTGCAAACGGGCCGTCCTCCTTCGGGAGGGCGGCCTTTTTTATGCCTTATTGCGCCGGAAGCCCGAGGCGGCCGCGTTGAACGGATTGACAGGTTATGAGCGGAAATGCCAAATCCTGATCAAAATCTTCACATAATGGGAGACGCGCCATGGCCGCATCATCTAGACATTCGCCGGACCTGAGCCGTCGCGCCCTGCTGAAGGGCAGCGCCGCCCTGGGCCTGGCGGCCGCCGTGATGCCATCATTCGTGTCCGCCAAGCCCGCCGCCGCGCCGGCGACCGAGGTGATCTGGCTCGACAAGGCCGCGCCGGCCTCGACCTCGGGCACCACTTTCGGCGTGCCGTGGCCGCGCGGCACGGTCAAGGCCGGCACGCCGTTCGCCCTGACCTCGGGCGCCGATACCTGGCCGGTACAAACCTGGCCGCTGGCCTATTGGCCGGATGGTTCCCTGAAGTGGACGGCGCATGCCATCGCCGCCGGCGCCAGCCCGGCCGCGACCTGGCAACTGGCGCCCGGCGCTGCGGCCGCGCCGCAGAAGCCGGTGGTCGTGACGCAATCCGCCGTCGCCTTCACGGTCACGTCGGGTGACGCCGTCTGGACCGTCGCCAAGTCGGGCAAGGCGCTGATCGCTTCGGCGACGCGTGCCGGCAAGCCGGTGATGGGCGCCGTGACGCTGGGCGCGCTGACCCAGAACGCCGCCAGCCTCGATGAAAATCCCGCTCTGACCCAGTCGAGCTACGACGGCACGGTCACCAAGGCCGTGCTGGAACAGGACGGCCCCGTGCGCGCCGTCATCCGCCTGGAAGGCCATTACGAGGGTAACGGGCGGCAGTGGCTGCCGTTCACCGTGCGCCTCTATTTCCATGCCGGCGCCGATACGGCGCGCATCGTGCACAGCTTCATCTTCGACGGCGACGAGAAGAAGGACTTCATTCGCGGCCTGTCGCTCAACGCCGCCGTGCCGATGCACGACGAGCTCTATAACCGTCATATCCGCCTGGCGGGCCAGGATGGCGGCGCCAAGGAAACTGGCGTTTGGGGGGAGGCGGTGCGTACCCTGACCGGCCTGCGCCGCGATCCGGGCAAGCCGGCCAAGGACGCCCAGATTGCCGGCCACTTCGTCGATCCGGCCAGCCTGAAGGGCCCCTTCGCCAGCGAGATCCAGTGGATCCCGCCGTGGAACGACTTCACCCTGTCGCAGCCCAACTCCGACGGTTTCACCATCACCAAGCGCACGGTTGCGGGCCAAGGCTGGATTCAGTCGATGGCCGACCGTCGCGCCTCGGGTCTCGCCTATGCCGGCGGCGCCTCGGGTGGCGTGGCGCTGGGCATGAAGGATTTCTGGCAGCGTTCGCCGTCGCGGCTCGACGTTCGCAATGCGGCCACCGACACGGCGACTGTCACCGCCTGGATGTGGTCGCCGGACGCACCGCCGATGGATATGCGCTCGTACCGTCCCGACTGGGGCATGGACACTTACGAGAAGCAGAACGCCGGCCTCGACATCACCTATGAAGACTTCGAGCCGGGCTGGAACAGCCCCTACGGCATCGCCCGCACGACGGAGTTCGAACTGTCGGCCCTGGCGGCGACGCCGGAGCGCGACCGTTTCGCCGAAATGGCGGCCGGGCTGGCCAAACCGGCGCGGCTGACGGTTTCGCCGGCCCGCCTGCACAGCGCCGGCGTTTTCGGCGACTGGAGCCTGATCGACACCTCGACGCCGACGCGCGCCCTGATCGAGAACCGCATCGCCTACCAACTCGACTACTATATCAACCAGATCGAACAGCAGCGCTGGTACGGCTTCTGGACCTACGGCAATGTCATGCACACCTACGACGCCGACCGCCACGTGTGGCGCTACGACGTCGGCGGCTTTGCCTGGGACAATTCCGAACTGCAGTCGGACATGATGTTTTGGTACGGCTACCTGCGTTCGGGCCGCGCCGACGTCTTCCGCATGGCCGAGGCCATGACGCGCCAGACCGCCGAGGTCGAGACCTATCACATCGGCAAGTGGCGTGGCTTCGGCACGCGCCACGGCGTCCAGCCCTGGCTCGATTCGTCGAAGCAGCCGCGCGTCTCGAACGCCGCCTTCAAGCGTTTCTACTATTACCTGACGGCCGACGAACGCACCGGCGACCTGATGCGCGAGCTGAACGACTCGGACCAGACCCTGGCCAACGTCTTCATCGAGCGCAAGGTGTCGTCGGAAGGCGGCTCGGGCATCGGCATCCGTCAAAAGATCCCGGGCACGGTCGACTGTTCGTTCGGCACGTCGTGGGGGTCTTTCATCGCCGCGTGGATGACCGAATGGGAACGCACCGGCGATACCAAGTGGCGCGACCGCATCCTCACCGGCATGAACTCGATCGGCAAGCTGAAATACGGCTGGTTCGCCGGCGGCGCGGCCTATGACCTGAAGACCGGCGCCTTTGTTCACGACGACCAGAAGGTCGACGTGTCGCACCTCAACGCCGTCTTCGGCATCATCGAGATCCAGCAGGAGCTGTTCCACCTGGTCGACGCGCCGGCCTACAAGAAGGCCTGGCTCGACTACTGCAAGTATTACAGCGCCCCGGCCGAGGAGATCACGGCCTTCCTGGGCGTCAATCCGCGGGACCGGTCCCTGCGTGACGCCTCGTCGCGCATGACGGCCTATGCGGCGCGCGAACTGAAGGACCCCAAGCTGGCCGAACGGGCATGGATGGAGTTCCTGCAGGGCGACAATGCGCGCTTCCGCACCAATCTGTCGCCGCAGACGCACCACATCGCCGGTCCGGTCGTGCTGCACCCGATCGACGAAGATCCGCAGGTGTCGACCAATGGCGCCGCGCAATGGGGGCTGGCGGCGATCGAAAATCTCGAACTGATCGGCGATACGGTGGAGACATACGGCGGCAAATACGTTAAAGGCTGATCCCCAATAGTCGGACAATAAAGTCTGGCAAAGCTGGGGATCGAAATGCTGAAGACGTTCACTGCCGCTGCCGTGTCGGCGCTTATGCTGGCTGCTACCGTGGCGGGCGCCAAGCCGCTCACCGCCACGGCGACCCTGCACGCCGACCAGCCGGGACCGGTGATCAGCCGTTACATCTACGGCCAGTTCTCCGAGCACCTGGGGCGCGGCATCTATGACGGCGTCTGGGTCGGCACGGATTCGAAGATCCCCAATGTCCGCGGTATCCGCACCGACATCGTCAATGCGCTGAAGGACATCAAGACCCCGGTCATCCGCTGGCCGGGCGGCTGCTTCGCCGACGAATACCACTGGCGCGACGGCATCGGCCCGCGCGCCCAGCGTCCGGTGCGCAAGAACAACTGGTGGGCCGGGTCGCCCGAAACCAATGAATTCGGCACGCACGAATTCATGGACTTCGTCGGCCAGGTCGGCGCCGATCCGTACATCTCGATCAATATCGGCTCGTCGAACCCGACCGAGATGCGCGAGTGGATGGAATACATGACTTCGGCGGACCAGGACACCTTGGCCAACGAGCGCCGCAAGAACGGCCGCGACGCGCCGTGGAAGACGCCTTTCCTCGGCTTCGGTAACGAGGCCTGGGGCTGCGGCGGCAACATGACGCCGGAATACTATTCCAACGAACTGCGCAAGTTCTCGGGCTTCTATCATCGCAGTGCCGACAACCCGACGGTGCGCATCGCCTCGGGCGCCAATGCCGGCGACACCAACTGGACCGACGTGGTGATGAAGAACGCGGCGGGCAATATCGATGCCCTGTCGCTGCACTACTACACCCTGCCGACCGGCAAGTGGGACCACAAGGGGCCGGCGACCGGCTTCAACGCCCAGGACTGGGCCGACACCTTCACCAACACGCTGAAGATGGACAAGCTGATCACCGACCATTCGGCGGTGATGGACAAGTACGATCCGAAGAAGCGCGTCGGTCTGTTCGTCGACGAATGGGGTACCTGGTACGACGTCGAGCCGGGCACCAATCCGGGCCACCTCTATCAGGAAAACACCCTGCGCGACGCCGTCCTGGCGGCCGTCAACTTCAACATCTTCCACCACCATGCCGACCGCGT
>FTDB01002848.1_pt1 | contig 32580 bp, 25 predicted proteins | sample 1639741 | NCBI WGS metagenome assembly FTDB01 (sample SAMEA3914869, study PRJEB12502) | metagenome | biome: forest; material: soil | place: USA | collected 2012-03-12 | depth 0.1 m | reverse complement strand
GTCGATCACCTATACCCTGCCGTCGAACGTCGAGATCCTGACCCTGACGGGCACCGCCAATCTCAACGCCACAGGAAATTCCGACAACAATACCCTCAATGGCAATGCGGGTAACAACCTGCTCGACGGCGGCGCAGGCGCCGACAAGATGTACGGCGGGCTGGGCGACGACACCTATGTCATCAACAACAGCTTCGACCAGGCCAACGAAAACGCCAATGAAGGCACCGATACGGTCCAGTCGTCGATCACCTTCAGCATCGGCAACAATGTCGAAAACCTTACCCTGACCGGCACCGCCGCTATCAACGGCACCGGCAATGCACTCGCCAACATCATCGCGGGCAACAGCGGTAACAACGTCCTGAAGGGCGGAGCCGGCAACGACACCTTCGTCTTCGGCAAGTTCGGTGCGGCCAATGGCCTCGACCACCTCGTCGACTTCGTCACCGGCGCCGATCACCTCAGTTTCACCGGCGCCGACTATGGCATTGCCGCCGGGCATCACCTGACCACCGGTGAACTGAGCCTGACCGGCACGGCCACCTCGGCAGCGGGCGTGGGCCAGTTCGTCTACAACACCACGACCCATACCCTGTCGTGGGATTCAAATGGCGTTACCGCCGGTGGCGTCACGGCGATCGTCGTCTTTGACAACAGCGCTACACCCCACGCTGGGGATTTCATATTTACCTGACAGGGCAGCGCCTATAAGAAGGCGGCATGTCACAGCTCAACAGCAAACTGGCCCTCATTTCCGGTGGCGGCGGCCTACCGGTCGAGGTCGCCGGTTATCTTGCGCGTTCGCGGCGGCCCTATACGGTCGTGCGTATCGACGGCCTGTCCGATCCGGCCCTGGCCGACCATCCGAACCATGTCCTCGGCCTCGGCGATTTCGCCCGCCTGTTCGGACTGCTCGCCGAGGAGCAATGCAAGGCCGTCTGCATGTGCGGCTATGTCCAGCGGCCCGACTTCGACACCATGAAGCGCGACGAGGGCGGGGCGCGCGTCCTGCCGGGCATCCAGGCGGCCGGCCGCGGCGGCGACGACAGCCTGCTGCGCCAGGTCGCCAAAGCCATCGCCAGCCAGGGCTATACCATCGAAGGCGCGCACGAGGCCAATCCCGAGCTGCTGATCGGCGCCGGCCTCCAGGCGGGACCGGACCTGTCGCCCGACGCCATGGAAGACGCGCTTGAAGCCCTGCGCATCGCCGCCGCCATCGGCGCGCTCGATATCGGCCAGGCCGTGGTGGTGGCGGGCAGGATCACCCTGGCGGTCGAAGCGCAGGAAGGGACGCAAAGCCTGCTGGCGCGCATCGCTTCGCTTCCGCAAGCCTTGCGAGGCTCGGTTGCCGATCGCAAGGGAGTTTTGGCCAAGGCGCCCAAGCCGATCCAGGACCTGCGTCTCGACATGCCGACCATCGGCGTACAGACGGTCGAGGATGCGGCGGCGGCGGGCCTGGGCGCCATTGTCGCGCGTGCCCATCATCTGCTTATCGTCGACAAGCCGGCGGTCTATGCTCGTGCCGTTGAGCTCGGCCTTTCGATCTATGGCCACGATGACGCCTAGGCCCGTCAAGATGATGCTGATAGCCGCTGAAGCCTCGGGCGACGCCCTGGGCGCCGGCCTGATGGCGGAACTACGGGCTCAGGCGCCGCAGGTGGCGTGGAGCTTCGTCGGCGTCGGCGGCGCGCGCATGGCCGAACAGGGGGTGAAAAGCCCGTTCGATATCGCCGAATTGTCGATCCTGGGCCTGCTGGAAGGCGTCAAGGCCCTGCCGCGCGTGCGCCGGCGCGTGAAGGAAACGGCGACCCTGGCGGTGGCGGAAAAACCGGACGCCGTGGTGCTGATCGATTCCTGGGGGTTCACCTTGCGCTGCGCCCACGCCATCCGCAAGGTTCTGCCGGGCGTGCCGCTGATCAAATATGTCGGCCCGCAGGTCTGGGCCACGCGGCCGGGCCGGGCCAAGACCCTGGCCAAGGCGGTCGATAGGCTGCTGGCACTGCATCCCATGGATGCGCCCTATTTCGAACGTGAGGGGCTGAAAACCACGGTGGTCGGCAATCCGGCGCTGAATATCGATTTTTCCGGCGCCGATCCGGCCGGCTTGCGCAAACGACTTGGACTGGCCGATGACGCGCCGATCCTTCTGGTCCTGCCGGGCAGCCGTCCGGCCGAAATCAAGCGGCTGATGCCGGTCTTTATCGACGTGATGGCGCGTTTGAAGGCCGAGCGGCCGGATTTGACGATGATCATGCCCTTGGCCGAAACAGTGCGCGATCTGGTCCTGGCACGGCTGGAAGGAGCGACGATCCAGCCGGTGATCGTCGAGGGCGAAAACGACAAGCATTCGGCCATGCAAGCGGCGACGGTGGCTCTGGCCTGTTCGGGCACGGTCTCGACCGAACTGGCTTTGGCGGGGTGCCCGATGGTGATCGCCTATAAGGTCGAGCCGCTGACCTACTGGATTTTCAAGAACATCGCCACGATCAAACACGTGACCATGTTCAGCATCATGGCGGGCCGGGAAATTGCGCCGGAATACATCCAGCAGGACTGCACGGCGGATAACCTGGTTAAAGCCCTGAATGCGCAGCTTGAAGATAAGGCCTTGCGCGACAAGCAGATAGCGGAACAGTTTGAAGCGCTGGATGCGATGGGTCGCGGGCAGAGGCCGCCGGCGGAAAAGGCGGCCGAGGCCGTGCTGGACTATCTCGGACTGGACGAAGGGGCGTGGGGTCCGTGACCCCACAAAGTCTTTAAATCTTTTCCACCCGAGGCCCCAAAGGGGCCATCGGTGGAAAAGATATGAAGGTCTTGGGGCCGCAGGCCCCAAACCCCGTCTGTTCGTCCGTGCTATCCCCGCGCCGACACCGGCACATAATCCCGCTGCACGGCACCCGTGTACAGCTGACGCGGACGGCCGATCTTCTGGGAAGGATCCTCGATCATTTCCTTCCATTGCGCGATCCAGCCCACCGTGCGCGCCAGGGCGAACAGCACCGTGAACATCGTCGTTGGGAAGCCCATCGCCGACAGCGTGATGCCCGAATAGAAGTCGACGTTCGGGAACAGCTTGCGCTCAATGAAATACTCGTCGTTGAGCGCGATGTGCTCCAGTTCCTTGGCCACCTGCAGCAACGGATCGTTCGGATCGCCGACCGCCGCCAGCACTTCGTCGGCCGATTGCTTCATCACCGTCGCGCGCGGGTCGTAGTTCTTGTAGACGCGATGTCCGAAGCCCATCAGGCGGTATTTCTTGTCCTTGACGCCCTGGACGTATTCCTTGATGCGCTCGGGCGTACCGATTTCCTTCAGCATGTTGAGCGCCTCTTCGTTGGCGCCGCCATGGCTGGGCCCCCACAGGCAGGCGATGCCGGCCGCGATGCAGGCGAACGGATTGGCGCCCGACGAACCGGCCAGGCGCACGGTCGAGGTCGACGCGTTCTGCTCGTGGTCGGCGTGCAGGATGAAGATGCGGTCCATGGCGCGCGCCAACACCGGATTGACGACATAGTCCTCGGCCGGCACCGCGAAGCACATGCGCAGGAAGTTTTCCGAATAGCTGAGGCGGTTCAGCGGATGCACGAACGGCTGGCCGATGCTGTACTTGAAGGCGCGCGCCGCGATGGTCGGCATCTTGGCGATCAGGCGGTGCGCCGAAATCTCGCGCTGCTTCAGGTCGTGGATATCGAGGCTGTCGTGATAGAAGGCCGACAGCGCGCCGACAGCGCCCGTCAACACCGCCATCGGGTGGGCGTCGCGGCGGAAGCCCGAGAAGAAGCGGTCGAACTGCTCGTGCAGCATGGTGTGGCGGGTGATCGAGGTCTCGAACGGCTCGAATTCCGCCGCCGTCGGCAGTTCGCCGTGCAGCAGCAGGTAACAGACCTCAAGGAAGCTCGATTTTTCAGCCAGTTGCCCGATCGGATAGCCGCGGTGCAGCAGCACGCCGGCGTCGCCATCGATATAGGTGATCTTGCTTTCGCACGACGCCGTCGAGGTAAAGCCCGGATCGTAGGTGAAAGCGTCGGTATCGGCATAAAGCTTGCGAATGTCGATAACGTCCGGACCGAGCGTGCCTTTTTGCACCGGCAGGTCGACGGTCTTGGCGCCCAGTGTAAGCTTGGCGGGGGTAGGTTGGGTCATGTGCGCGTGTGCCCCTATACTTGGTAACGCCTCATGTGGATCCCAAAAGGTGCGAAGACACTTTCGTGGCACTTTTGGGCATGAGGCTTGTGTGCGGCGCAACGAAAACTGCGTCGCGCCTGCTATATAAACTACAAACCTAAATGAAAAGGGCTTCGTTGAGACGGCTCAGGGACTCAGTCCGGCCGAGGGCGGCAAAAGTACGCGAAATGTCCGGTGCCGCATGGCCGCCGGACAGGATGCCCCGCAGGACGGGGCCGATCTTGCCAAAGCCAACGCCTTCATTTTCAACGAATTGCTTCAGATTGCCATCGATGGCGTCGTTCGACCATTCCGTCCACGTCAACACGAATTCGTGAAGACGCAACAGGCGTGCCCGCGTTTCTTCGGTCAGTAGGTTTTGCGTCTTTTCATCGAGCGTGAACGGGCCTTTCGCCAGCGCGAACTGGCAGGCCTCTGTTAACTGTACCAGGGTCTGGGCGCGCTCCTTCACCTGGGGGATGACGCGGCCCAGGACGGCGCGGGTATCGGCGTCATCGACATGACCGTGACGATGCAGACCCGCAGCGACCAGATCGACCAGGCGCGTATCGTCGGCGACGCGGATCCAATGGGCATTGACGCTGCCGAGCTTGGCGAAATCGAGCCGCGACGGCGCGCGGTTGATGTCCCTGATGTCGAACCAGTCAATGGCCTGGGCGTCATCAAAAATCTCGTCATCGCCGTGCGACCAGCCCAGCCGCGCCAGGTAATTGCGCATGGCTTCGGGCAGGTAGCCGAGGTCCTGGTAGTCGCCGACCGCCTGGGCGCCATGGCGCTTGGAAAGTTTGGCGCCATCGGGGCCGTGGATCAGCGGTATATGGGCGAACTGCGGCACATTCCAGCCGAAGGCCTGGTAAATCAGGCTCTGGCGAGCGGCGTTGTTGAGGTGGTCGTCGCCGCGAATAACGTGGGTGATGCCCATGTCGTGGTCGTCAACGACGACGGCCAGGTTGTAGGTCGGCGTTCCATCCGAACGCAGCAGGATCAGGTCATCCATATCCTTGGTGTTGAAACGGACTTCGCCCTGGACGGCATCGTCGATCAGCAACGGCTCATCAAGCGGTCCCTTGAAGCGGACGACGTGCGGTTCGGCCATTTGCTGCGGCGTGGGCGTCTTATCGCGCCAGGGCGAACGCAGGGCATGGCCGGCGGCGCGGGCGTCTTCCCGCGCGGCTTCGGTTTCTTCGGCCGTCATGAAACAGGCATAGGCGCGGCCGTTGGCCATCAGTTCGGCCACGACGGCCTTGTGACGGTCCTCGCGCGTGTGCTGGAACAGGATGTCGCCGTCGGCCTTCAAGCCAAGCCAGTCGAGGCCTTCGAAGATGGCGTCGACAGCCGCCGGCGTCGACCGTTCGCGGTCGGTATCCTCGATGCGGATCAGGAACTTGCCGCCGGTATGGCGCGCATAAAGCCAGTTGAACAGCGCCGTGCGCGCGCCGCCGATGTGCAAAAACCCGGTAGGCGAGGGGGCGAAGCGGGTGACAACTTGCGGTATTGTATCGGTCATGGTCTTGTGCCGTCTGAAAGCGTGCGCCCTTATAGCCGGGTTTGCCGCATATCCAAGCGTCTTGGGGGTTCGGACGGGTGAAATCGGCCGTTTTGGCACTCTGGAGCAAGACCGAACCGGCGCTGGCGGCCGCCGCACGGCAGCAAGCGGGACGATTGTTCCTCTGGCTGCCGGTGGCTTTCGGCGCCGGGGCAGCCATATACCTGACCTTGCGCTTTGAGCCGGCATGGCTTTGGCTGACACCGCTTCTGATCGCAGCCGGGGTCTGCACGGGCTTACTGCGCAGGTTGAACTTCAGCCTGCATCTCTATAATTTTACACTATTTTTAGCTGTATTTATTTTGGGTATGGCGGTTTGCAAGCTCCGCGCCGAGCACGTGCGCGCACCGATCATGGACTCGACGAAAAGCGAGTATCAGGTCGAAGCTTACGTCGTCGATAACGTGTCACCGTCGGCCGATCAGCCGCGCCTGCTGTTGGCGCCCGTGGCCATACGCGGCGTAGCACAAGCCGATCTGCCGTTGCGACTGAGGGTCTCCTTGCGACCGGGCGTCATTGAGGCCACGGGCATCAAGCCAGGTGACGCCATTTCAGCCTTCGCGATACTCAACCCACCGCCGGCGCCTTTCATGCCGGGCGGATATGACTTCGCCCGTAGCGCTTATTTCCAGGGCATAGGCGGAGTCGGCCTGATGCCGGGCCAGCCCAAAGTCATAGCGCCGCCACCGTGCAACCGGCAACTGACGCGGGTCATGCGGCTCAATCGCCTGCGCTGGGATATCAGCGAAAGACTTGTGGCGACGATAACGCCCGAATTCAGTGACGGGCGCGCCATGGGCGGGTTCGCCGCCGCGCTGGTGACCGGCGTCCAGGCCTTCGTGCCGCAGACCATGATCCAGGACATGCGCAATTCAGGGCTGGCACACATCCTGTCGATTTCCGGCGTCCATATGGCGGTTGTCGGCGGCTTTGTCTTTTACGCCCTGCGCGGCGCCATGGCGCTGATACCATGGCTGGCCCTGCGCGCGCCCATCAAGAAGATATCTGCCGGATTGAGCATCCTGGCGGTGCTGATCTACCTGGCGATTGCGGGATCGCCCGCACCAGCGGTACGGGCGGCGGTCGTCGCCTGCGTCGCTTTCGGCGCCATCCTGCTCGATCGCCGTGCACTTTCACTCCGTGCCCTGGCCATTGCCGCCTTCATCGTCATCGCCCTGACACCGGAAGCCGTGATCCAGCCGGGCTTCCAGATGTCATTTTCGGCGACGGCCGCGCTGCTGGCCCTGAGCGAAACGGTCAAGCCGCAAATCAGCGAACTGAGCGTGCCATTGTGGGTGAAAGCCTTGCAGGCATCCTTGCGAAATGTGTGGCTGTCCCTGGTGGCTTCGGCGGCAGCCACCGCGGCTACCACGCCCTTTGCCATCGCCTACTTCAACCGGTTCACGCTTTATGGCCTGTTTTCCAACCTGTTCGAAGCACCGATCACCGGTTTCATCGTCATGCCGGCCCTGGCCATAGGCACTGTCACGGCGGCGACTCCGGTTGGCTGGCTGGCCTTGCGGCTGGCGGCGGTGGGGCTATGGTTGATCGACCGTATCGCGGCGATATCGGCGGCCCTGCCATACGCCGTCGTCTCCTGGCCATCGGCGCCGGGCTTTGTCCTGCCTTTGTCGTTCGCAGGCGTGATCTGGATGTGCCTGATACGCGGCCCGGCACGTTGGACAGGCCTGATCGTCGCCGCCAGCATCCTGTGGTGGCCGCGCGTGCCGGCGCCCGATGTCTGGGTCGATCCCGAAGGCGGCAATGCGGCCGTGCGAACCGGCGACAGCGCCTATGCCTTGCGCGACAAGCGCGTCTACGGCTTCGAGCAATGGACGCAGCATTACGGACTGAAAGCCGAAGACGAAACTGCCCGCGACGCGGATTACGAATGTGCCGGCTACGCCTGCACGCCCTTGCCGAACGCCAAGTTACGCATCGGCTTCTGGTTCAGCAACAAACCGCCGCCGGAACTGGTCCTGCTGACGCTGTGCCTGAACAGCGATCTTGTTGTCCTGCGCAGCCAGCAAGACGCCTGGCCGGCGGATTGCGCCGGCGTCAATCATGTCGCCGCCACCGATTTCCGCCACCTCGGCGCCCTGGAGCTGACGCGCGAAAACGATCACTGGAACCTAAAGGCTGCCCAGCCCCTGCGCGGAGAACGCTACTGGTCGCGCACCTCGGACGCCGAAGGCAGCGACGCCGACGATCAGTGATAGCGGCGCATCAGCCCGACAAGCCGGCCCTGGACGCTGACTTCGTCGGCATTGTAGATACGGGGCTTGTAGGCGGGATTGGCGGCTTCGAGCGCGATCGATGCACCCTTCTTGCGCAGGCGCTTGAGCGTGGCCGTGTCACCATCGACCAGGGCGACGACGATTTCGCCCGACTGGGCGCTGTCGGTTTTCTTGATGACGACATAGTCGCCGTTAAGAATGCCGGCATTGATCATGGAATCGCCTTCGATCTCAAGCACATAGTGCTCGCCAGCCCCCAGCATGGTTTCGGGAATGCGCAGGCGATCACGTTCCTGGCCCATGGCCTCGATCGGCACACCGGCGGCGATCTTGCCAAGCAACGGCAATTCGCGGGTATCGTCATTGACGGCGCGGGGCGCTTCAACAGCCGGCTTCGTGCCTTCGACCACCTGTGGCACAAAGGCCTGGCGACCGCGCGGCGGCGCCGAAGTCGTGGCCTGGTCCGGCAGCTTGATGACTTCGAGCGCCCGGGCGCGGTGGGCGAGGCGGCGGATGAAGCCGCGTTCCTCAAGCGCCGTGATCAGGCGATGGATGCCCGACTTCGACGCCAGGTCGAGCGCTTCCTTCATTTCATCGAACGACGGCGAGACGCCACCTTCCTTGATACGCTCATGGATGAACATCAGGAGTTCGCGTTGTTTGGTCGTCAGCATGTGAGCACCCTCTAGTCCGCAGGCTGCGGAACAAGTCATGAACCGATGCTCGATGTTCTATATGTGTTCCGGTTAATGTCAAGCTAACGATAACGAAATTTCGTGAAAATTACCTCAGCCGCCCAGCAAGGCCCTGGCGGCAGCCGCGACATTGCCTTGCCGCATCAGGCTTTCGCCGACCAGCATGGCGGTGGCGCCGGTTTCCGCCAGCCTCTGGACGTCCGCATGCGTGAAAATACCGCTTTCCGCCACCAGGATATGATCATCGTCGACCCTTCGCGACAGGTCTTCCGTCACCTTAAGATCGACCTGGAAGTCTCTGAGGTTGCGATTGTTTATACCTATCAATTTAGACGTCATCCGGAGGGCGCGCTCCATCTCCGCGGCGTCGTGGACCTCAACCAGGGCATCCATGCCGTAGGCGTGGGCCGAATCGATCAGATCCGCCGCCAGGCCATCGTCGACCATGGCCATGATGACAAGAATCGCGTCGGCGCCGATAGCCCTTGATTCGGCCACCTGCCAGGTGTCGACCACGAATTCCTTGCGAATGCACGGCAGCGAAACGGCAGCACGCGCCGCCTGAAAGTGTGATTCGTGGCCCATGAAGCTGGGGCCGTCGGTCAGAATAGACAGGCACGAGGCGCCGCCCGATTCGTAAGCCCGCGCAAGGGCCGGCGGATCGAAGTCCTCGCGAATCAAACCTTTAGACGGACTGGCCTTCTTGATCTCGGCGATCAGGGACAAGCCGTGCGATGGCCGGTCGGCGACAAGGGCCCGGGCAAAGCCACGTGGCGCTTCGACGTCTTTTATGCGCGCCTCAAGAGCGGCAAGGCCGGTTTGCGACTGGCGTTCGGCGACGTCTTCGCGTTTGTAGGCAGCGATTTTTTCCAGGATATCCATGGCTTAGGCCTTCGTGACCGCGATCAGTGTGTCCAGCGCGTGGCGCGCCCGACCATCGTCGATGACGGCGGCGGCCAGAGCAATGCCTTCCTTCAGCGTCTCGACCTTGTCGGCGACCAGGAAAGCGGCCGCGGCATTCAGCAAAACGATGTCGCGGTACGCGCTTGCCTCTGCGGCCAACAGGTCTTGCAGGGCCTTGGCGTTATGCTCCGGCGCGCCGCCAACGATATCGACGAGGGCGGCGCGGGGCAGGTCCACGGCTTCGGGCGTGATGGTGAACAGGCGCAGCCTGCCATCGCGGATTTCAGCCACTTCGGTTTCGCCGGTGGTCGTCAGTTCGTCGAGGCCCGAGCCATGCACCACCCAGGCACGCGTGGCGCCAAGCTGGCCCAAGGCCTGGGCGATGGGTTCGACGAAGCGCGGACTGGGCACACCTATGACCTGGCGTTTCGCGCCCGCTGGATTGGATAACGGTCCCAACAGATTGAAAATCGTGCGAAATCCCAGTTGCTGGCGGATCGGCGAGACATGACGCATGGCCCCGTGATGGGCTGGAGCGAACAGGAAGCAGATACCGGCTTCGTCCAGCGCCTTGCGCTGCTGGTCGAGCGTGGCTTCGATATTGACGCCGAGAGCGGCCAGGACATCGGCCGTTCCGGATTTGGAGGTGATGGCGCGATTGCCGTGCTTGGCCACCTTGACGCCACCGCCCGCCACCACGAAGCCGACGGCGGTCGAGATATTGAGCGTATGCAGACCGTCGCCGCCGGTGCCGCAGACATCGATGACGTCATAAGGATGGTCGAGGGAGATGGCCGCCTTGCGCATGGCGCGGGCACAGGCGGCGATTTCGCCGGCCGTTTCGCCGCGCAGGCGGATAGCGGTGACAGCAGCCGCGACCTGGGCCGGCGTCGGTTCGCCGCGCAGGCAGGCGGCGAAGAAGGCTTCAGCATCGTCACCATCGAGCGTGGCGCCGTCGGCAAGCTTGGCCAGCAAGGGTTTGAACGCGTCAGACATAAAGGTTTTGGCTCGCGATGCCGGCCAGTTCGAGGAAGTTCTGCAGCAACTGGTGACCGCCTTCGGTGGCGATCGATTCGGGATGGAACTGCACGCCATGGATCGGCCGCGTCTTGTGCTGCACGCCCATGATTTCGTCGTCATCGGTCCATGCCGTGACGACCAGGTCATCGGGCAGCGTATCTCTTTTGACCGCCAGCGAATGATAACGCGTCGCTGTAAAAGGGTTGGGCAAGCCCTTGAAAATTCCAGTGTTATTATGATGAATTTGCGAGGTTTTACCATGCATCAGGGTCTTGGCGCGGACGACATCGCCGCCATAGGCCTGGCCGATGGCCTGGTGACCGAGACAGACGCCAAGGACAGGCAAATCCTCCGGCGCGGCGCGCAGCAATGGCAAACAGATGCCGGCATGATCGGGGGCACACGGGCCAGGCGACAGCAGGATGGCCTTGGGAGCCAGCGCCAGGGCGTCCTGGACGCTGAGCGCGTCGTTGCGATACACCTGCGTTTCGGCCCCAAGCTCGGCCAGATAATGGACGAGATTGTAGGTGAAGCTGTCGTAATTATCGATGACCAGGATCATGGAAAGCTCCGCGCGCAATTTGCGCCAGCTAAATTGCGACCATTCAAGACATTGCGGTATGTAAGCAAAAGGCCGCGGCTTTCCAAGCCATTATTCCTATTGTGTTTGGGCAATACGCCTTATGCTGGCGGACATGGTGCTTGATTCGAGCGAAATGACCGCGAACGGCCGCGACCAGCGGCTGGATCACGCTTTGCAGCTGCTGCAAAAGCCGGTGCGCAAGCCTTCGTCCGTCTATGGGCCGCTGGCTGCCTCTGCGGCCCTGGTCGGAGCGGCGCTGCTGCTGGCGGTGACCATGATGTTCGAGCCAACGGACGCGCCGGCGGTGAAGAGTGTGCCGGCGCCCGCTCAGGCCGTGCCGGTCAACCCGGCGCCGGCCTTCGAATTATCGGCCAGTTCCATCAGCGCCGATCCGCCCGTTCGCGACGCCGTGGTCGCCGGCACCGAAGGCTCGCGCTAAACCCTAGTTTTGCTGGTAGATATAGCGCCAGGCGTCGGTAGCGGCCTTGATGAGCGCGCCCGCCTTGTGGCAGGTTTCTTCGTATTCCATGCGCGGCACGCTGTCGGCCACCACGCCCGCGCCGGCCTGGACATGGATTTGGCCGGCCTTGAACAAGGCCGTGCGCAGGACGATGCAGACGTCAACGCTGCCATTGCTGGAAATATAGCCCGCGCCGCCGCCATAGCCGACGCCGCGCTTCACCGCTTCCAGTTCGTCGATGATCTCCATCGCCCGTACCTTGGGCGCGCCGGAAAGCGTGCCGGCGGGCAGGGCGGCCAGCAGGGCATCGACCGGATCGAGGTTGTCCGGTGCGTCGCCTTCGACGTTCGAGACGATGTGCATGACGTGGCTGTAGCGTTCGATGACGAATTTCTCGGTCACCTTCACCGTGGCCGGCTTGGCGACGCGGCCGACATCGTTGCGGCCGAGATCGAGCAGCATCAGGTGCTCGCTCAGTTCCTTGGGATCGGCCAGCAGTTCTTCTTCCAGCGCCCTGTCAAGGGCCGGAGTCGCACCGCGCGGACGCGTGCCGGCGATCGGACGGATGGTCAGCTTGCCGTCGCGAATGCGCACCAGGATTTCCGGCGAGGAGCCGGCCAACTGAAAATCGCCGAAATTGAGATAGAACAGATAGGGCGACGGGTTGTGGCGGCGCAAGGACCGGTAAAAAGCGAACGGGTCGCTGGCGTAGGGCGCCTCGAAGCGATGGCTGAGCACGACCTGGAAGATGTCGCCGGCGGCGATGTATGCCTTGGCGTGGCCCACCATGTCGCCGAAATCGGAAGCCGAGGTCGGCGACAGCAAGGGTTCCTGGCCGCGTTCGCTGGCGGCGGGCTGCGCCGTCAGGGGCACGCGCAGGTCGGCCTCGACACCGTCGAGACGGGCCATGGCGGCCGCATAGGCGTCCTGCGCCGCCGTTTCATCCGGCCAGACCGGCGAGGCCAGCAGGATTTCGTGGGCGACGTTGTCGAAGACGCAGATCACGCTGGGGCGCACGACGACGGCGTCGGGCAGGTTCAACGGATCAGGATTGGCCGCGCCCAGGGGTTCGCTCAAGCGGATCATGTCGTAGCCGAAGACGCCGAACAGGCCGGATACCATCGGCGGCAGTCCGGCCGGAATATCCATGCGATTGGCTGCGACCAGGGCGCGCAGGGACTCGAGCGTCGGCCTGGCCTCGGCAATATACTGGCCGCGCGCCACGCCTTCGCCGCTGGCGATCTCGGCCTTGTCGCCGAAGCAGCGCCAGACGATGTCCGGCGTCAGGGTCAGGATCGAGTAACGGCCGGACAGGGCGCCGCCTTCGACCGACTCGAACAGGAAAGCGTAGGGCCGTTCGCGCGCCAGCTTGAGATAGGCCGACACCGGGGTTTCGAGATCGTCGATCAGCTTGCGCCAGACGATGCTGGGCTGGCCGGCCTTGTACTGCGTCTCGAAGGCCCCGCGGGCGAGCGTGGTCGCCTCCGGTGTCACGGCTTGGCCTTGCTGGAAGAGGCGGCGCCCGTGGCCGGCTTGACGTCGAGCGCGCGATCGGCGACCGCCGGATAGGTCTTGGCCTTGACGGCGGCAATGGCTCCGTCCTGGGTCAGTTCGGCGATATCCTTGGCGATCGTCTGGGTCATCTGGTCACCGACCGTCGACGCCACCGCGTTGACCTTGGCCGGGTCGCCCTGGTGGACGGCGTCGACGTGACCGATGACGAAGGCGGCCTGGCCGACCTGGACCTGGAAGCTCTGGCCGGTTTCGGTGGCGAAGACGCGGCTGACGATTTGCTGGCCCATCTGGCCCATCTGGCGCGGGCTGTTCATCTGGTCGACACCCGGCAGGGTTTGCACCGGCGCCTTGATTTCGGCTGCCACCTTGGCCAGGGTTTCGCCGTTGTTAAGGCGCTGCGTCACTTCCTCGGCCTTGGCGGTGACGGCGGCGACGACCTTGTCGCCCTGCCAGGCACCCGTCAGTTCGGCCTTGAGGCCGGCGTCGAGCGGCGGCAGGCCGGCAGCGCGTACGCCGTCGAGACGCAGGGCGACATACATGCCGCTGCCCAGTTCCTCGACATCCGAGGTCCCGCCCGGCGTCAGGTCGAAAATGTCCTTCAGCACCTGCGGCGGCATGCCCTTGGAATAGTCGACCTGCTGGTGGGTATTGGGATCGATGGCCGGAGCGCCGGTCTTGGGGTCGAAGACCTTGCCGTCCGCCGACATGGCGGGCAGGGGCTGGATATCGAGGCCGAGGTTTTTGGCTGTCGTTGCGAAATCCTCGCCGGAATCGTGGGCTTTCTGGAAGGCGTTGACGACCTCGTTGACCTTGTCGGCGGCGCGATCCTGCTGGATCTGGCTCTTGAGCTGGTCGTGAACACTGGCCAGGCTGGGCGTCGAACCGATCTTGATCTCGCCCATCTTGATGACGGCGTAGCCCAGGTCGCCCTGGATGGCGCCGGAAATATCGCCTGTATGCATGGCGAATGCAGCGTCCCTGACCTTGGTGTCGGTGATCGCCGTCTTCGGCTTGTCGACATTGTCGATAACCTGGCCTTTGTTGGCCTTCGCCAGCGAAGCGGCATCGCCGCCCGCCTTGAGGCCGGCTGAAATCTTCGCCGCGGTGGCGGCGTCGGGCGCGGTCACGACCGTGAAGGTGCGGGTTTCCGGCGTGCCCAGTGAATCGAGGCGGAACTGGTAGGCCTTCTGGATATCATCCTCGCTGACCGGAATCTTGGCGGCGAAGACGGCGGGCGCGAACTGGATGACCGAGGCCTGGCGGATTTCCGGCTGCTGCAGCTGGGCCGCGTTCTGCTTGTAATAGGCCTGGATGTCGGCGTCGGTCGGCACCGGCGGCGGCGGCACGTTCTTGTCGGACACCACGAAGAAGGTGGCGTCGCGCGTCTGGCTGAGCAGGGCGGCTTCGCTGGCGGCATAGATGCGCGGCGCATGCAGCCCGGCCATGGCCGCCTGCATGTATTGCTGCGTGGCGATCTCGTCGCTTGTCTGCTGCTCGAAATCCTTCTGGTCGTAATTGTTGTCGCGCAGCCGCTGCAGGTAGGTTTCCTTGTCGAACTTGCCGGTCACGGCGTTGACGAAGGCCGGGATCTTGGCCAGTTCATCGACGACCATCTTGTCCGACGGCTTGATGCCCAGCTGGTCGAGCCAGGCCGCGAACGCCTCCTGCTTGGCGTAGGCGTTGAGCATCTCGACATCGTGGCCGGCGGCGACGAAGTCATCATTGGTGAAGACCTGGCCCGCCTTGGCCGCCTGCTGCTTGTAGTCGTCGTAGCGCTTCTTGAACTCGGCGACATCCATCTGGCGCTTGCCGGCGATGATGACGGCATTGTCGCCGACATTCGAGAACACGTCGCGCAGGCCGAAGACCGCGAACGAGGCGATCAGCAGCCCCATCAGCAAGGTGAAGATCCACGACTTGGTGAATTCGCGCAGGATACTGATCATGGGTGTTCCGGGTCCCGAGAGTTTAGGGTGGGCGGCGGGTTTGGCCCGCGTTATGGCGGCAGACGTGGACGCTTATTAGGGCAGGATCAAGGCTGTGACAAAGGGAATTTATGGATTTCAAACGTTTCTTGCTTGGCGGGGCGCATCCCCGCACGCTAAGGAACGCTGGCGCGCGGGTAAGAAACCGCCATAGGGTTTCATCGGCGCGCGTCCATAAAACAATAGAAAAGATCAAATGCCAAACCGACATCTTATCGCCGCCAACTGGAAAATGAACGGGCTTCGCGCCCAGGTTCCAGTGGCCCTGGCCATCGCCGAAGGCGCCAGGAACCATACCGCCCGCGTCGCCCTTTTTCCGCCGGCCACCCTGCTGCCTGTCCTTGCCGAAGCCCTCGCGGGAACCGGCATCGCCCTCGGGGGGCAGGATTGCCATCACGCCGACAAGGGCGCCTTTACCGGCGACATCTCCGCCGCCATGCTGAAGGACGCCGGCGCCTCGCTGGTCATCCTCGGCCATTCCGAGCGCCGTCACGGCCATCTCGAGCCGTGCGCCCTGGTCGCACGCAAGGCCCAGGCGGCGTTGCGCGCCGGCCTCGAACCGATCATCTGCATCGGCGAGACGCTCGACCAGCGCCAGTCGGGCTCGACCGTGCAGGTCCTGTCGAAGCAGCTCAACGACAGCCTGCCCGACGAGCTTTCGGGACAGCGTTTCCACGTCTCCTACGAGCCGGTCTGGGCCATCGGTACCGGCCTGGTCGCCACCGACCAGCAGATTCTCGACGCCCATGCCCTGATCCGCACCTATCTCGACAGGCGCTTCAAGGGCCACGCCAAGCCGCAGATTCTTTACGGCGGCAGCGTCAAGCCGCACAACGCCAGACACCTGCTGGGCCTCGAAGGCGTCGGCGGCGCCCTGGTCGGCGGCGCCTCGCTGACGGCCGAGGATTTCCTGCCCATCATCGCCGCGGCTGATTAAGACGACAAAACAACGTTCTTTAAATCGCCCAATTTACAATCACTACGGTCATGCTAATCCACGGTTAACGAAAGTGCCAGTGGAGCGGAGCGCCATGACAATTGAATATCGAGACTTTTCGGATATCGGCGGGCTGGACACGGAAGGCAGTGCGACCAGCGACGGTGGCGCCCTGGTGTTGACCCGGGATGGCAACATATTTGAAACTGGCGAGAGCTTTTCCTTGCAAGCCGTCGATATCTCCCGGTTCTCCAGCCACTTCCAGTTCGACGCCTCCAGCGAGGGCTCTCCCGCCGACGGATTGGCCTTCGTCGTGCGCGCCGCGCTTGGTCCCGTCGGCGATGACGGCAGCAGCCTGGGTTTCAAGGACATCGACCATGCCGTGGGCGTCGGCTTCGAGGAATACGGAACGCCTTACGTATTCGAGAGCACTTCGGATGGTAGCATCGGGACCTTTGCCCTTACACCAAATACGGCCGATGGCGAGATATGGGATGTGTGGGTCGATTATGACGGAACAACCCTGAGCGTCCGTTTTGCGAATGACGGCGTCCGGCCATCCGACGCACAATTGAGCATGGCCATCGACATTCCTTCCGCGGTCGGTGGCACTATGGGCTATGTCGGCTTTACCGGCGCTACGGGTTCGGCGACGGAAACAGCGCAAATCCTCAACTGGCGCTTTGACTCCGCCGACACCGTTGTCTTTGGCTCGGCCGACGCCGATACGCTGACCGGGTCGGCCGCTGGCGACGTCATCTATGCCAGCGGTGGCAATGACAGGATCGACGGCGGTGCCGGCGACGACCATCTCGACGGCGGCACGGGTGCCGACCGGATGTATGGCGGGACTGGTGACGATACCTACGTTATTGACGACTATGGCGATCGCGCGGTCGAAACGCATAACGGCACCATCGACGACGGCGGCAAGGATACTGTCCAAACCCGTCTCAGCTTCCACCTCGGCGATTTCGTTGAAAATCTGACTCTTCTGGGGACCGCGAACGTCAACGCTACCGGCAATAGTCTTGACAATGTCCTGACCGGAAACGCCGGTGGCAATGTGCTCAACGGCGGGGCCGGGGCCGATATCATGGCAGGCGGCGACGGCAACGACGCCTATTTGGTCGATAACAGCGGCGATGTTGTCATCGAAAACGTGGACCAAGGCATCGACAAGGTCGTGTCCGGCATCAGCTACACGCTCACAGCCAATGTCGAGAACCTGACCCTTACGGGCGCAGGGGCCATAAATGCCACAGGCAATGAGATGGGGAACATCATTTTTGGCAACGCCGGCAACAATCGCATCGATGGCGGCGCCGGTAACGACCACCTGTTCGGCGGCGCCGGATCCGATACATTTGTCTTCAGCGCCAACAGCGGTTTCGATGTCATCAAGGATTTTTCAGTCTCCCAGAATGACCATATCGACCTCTCGGCCTATACGCACGGCGTTGCCGACAGCGGCATTGTTCACCAGTCGGATGTCCACACGATCATAGACCTGGGCAACGGCAACACTGTTGTGGTCGCCAATGCCGTAGCTGCGGACGTCCTGGCCCATATCATCTGGTAGGCGGCGACTCGCACAGGTTGGGTCAAGAAAAGCAACCTTCCCCAGCGTTACACGGTGTACAAATAACGGCGCTATGGTAGGTCTTGGTTAACAGCCAGGGAGCGGCGACGATGATCTATTACCGTGATTTTTCGAATGTCAGCGGCCTCGATATCGAAGGCAGCGCCGTCCAGTCAGGCAACGTCCTGCAACTGACCCAGGATGGCGTGAATAACCAGGCCGGCGAAGGCTTTGCCACCGAGGCCGTCAACATTTCCAGCTTCAGCACGCATTTCCAATGGACGGCCAGCAGTTCCGGCACCGCGGCCGACGGTGTGGCTTTGGTCATTCGCGCCGCGCTGGGGCCAACAGGAGGCGATGGCGCCAGCTTGGGTTTCACCCAGCTTGATCATGCGATCGGGATCGGTTTCGAAAACTTTTTTCCGACTGTATTCAGTCAATCCTCGGACGGCAGTGTCTACACCGCAGCGGATATGCCCGAAATGGCCGATGGCCACACGTGGGACATCTGGATCGATTATGACGGCACAACGGTCAATGTGCGTTATGCCAATGACGGCATCCGGCCGGCCGACGCGCAGATCAGCTTCGCCGCGGACATACCTGCTATCGTCGGAAGCCACACGGCTTATGTCGGCTTTACCGGCTCAACCGGGACTTACTCCTCAACCACCAATGTCCTCGACTGGAGCTTCGACGACGCCAGCACGGCCAGCCACGTTATCTATGGCTCCACGGGCGCCGACGATCTGAATGGCACGGGCGGCAACGACGTCATCTATGCCGGCCAGAGCGACGATACCGTCCACGCCGGTGATGGCAACGACGTCATCGTCATCGGTGATGGGCAGAATACCGTCGATGCCGGATCGGGTGATGACCACATCATCGCCGGCATCGGCATCAACACCATCGATGGCGGCGATGGCAACGATTCGCTCGACCTGACATCGTGGACCGGCGACTGGAGCATCGATCTTTCCGATGGCAGCACGATCTATGGCGACCATTATACCAGCATCGAAAACGTCACGACCGGCGTCGGCAACGACACCATTACCGGCAGCGACGCCGACAATGTCATTTCCAGCGGCGCCGGCAATGACACGCTTAACGGCGGTGACGGCAACGATACCCTGAGCGGGGGCTCAGGCACCAATATGCTGTCCGGCGGCGCCGGCAACGACACCTTCATCGGCGACGGCAACAGCAATGACACGATCGACGGCGGCGACGGCAATGACACGGTCGACTACAGCAACCTGGCTGTCGGCTCCACCCATTATTATAATCTCGCTCTCGGGTTCGCCAGCTACTTGCCCGACGGAGGTGAAGGTTCCGACACCCTGACCAGCATCGAAAACGTCGTGGGTAGCCAGGACAACGACGTCATCACCGGCACGGACGGCGACAACGTGCTCAGTGGCGGCGCCGGCAACGATACCTTCATCGGCGGGTTCGGCACGGACACGACGGACGGCGGCGACGGCAACGACACGATCGATTACAGCGCGGTATTGTTCGGCGACACGGTCTATATCAACCTCGCCGGAGGCTTCACCGGCTACAGCAGCACCGGAGGCGAGGGGGCGGATAGCCTGGTCAGCATCGAAAACGTCGTGGGCAGCCAGGACAACAATGTCATCACCGGCACGGACGGCGACAACCGGCTGGATGGCGGACTTGGCGACGACATTATCGATGGCGGCAAGGGCAACGATACCCTGATCGGCGGCGACGGTACCGACCACCTGTCGGGCGGCGACGGCAATGACATTATCGGCGACTTCGAAGGCGGCACCAGCACCCATCAGGATGTTCTCAACGGCGGTGCCGGCGACGACCTGATCGATGCTGACGCCTACGAAAAGATCGACGGCGGCGACGGCAATGACCGGGCGACCATCGACTTCGACAGCTACAGCAACAATGGCGGCGCCGGGCTCAATATGAGCCTGGCGGCGGCCTATAATGGCGGCCTGCTCAACCTGGTCACCGGCGGCAGCGTGCAGCACGTCGAAAGCCTGACCGTCTGGGCCACGGCGAAAAACGACGCCATTACCGACGCCGCCTGGGACGGCCATATTTATGGAGGCGCCGGCAACGACACGATCAACGGCGCCGCCGGCAACGATGTCCTGATGGGCGGCACGGGCAACGACCATCTCCAGGGCGGCGACGGTAATGACTTCATGTTCGGCGGCCAGGGAGCCGACACCATCGATGGCGGCGCCGGCGATGATGTCATCGGCTATGTTGCGCTTTACCTTAATGGCTATGATCCCAACGCGCCGGCCGGCGCCGCCAACCATCTCGGCGATTTCGAAAACCTGGCCAATGACGACATGAACGACACCTCGACGGATAACCTGTCCGGGGGTGATGGCGATGATGACCTCTTCGGGTGGGGTGGCAACGACATTCTCGTCGGCGGGGCGGGCGACGACGGTTTGGATGGCGGCAAGGGCGCCGACGACATGACGGGCGGCACCGGCAGCGACGTTTACTTCGTCGATAATGTGGGCGACGTGATCCACGAGGATGTCAATGGCGGGGAGCTCGACGTCGTTAAAAGCTCCATCAGCTATACCCTGGGCGCCAACCTGGAGATTCTGTTTCTGGAAGGATCGGATAATCTCACGGGTACCGGCAACGCCGCCAACAACAACATCTACGGCAATTCGGGTGCGAACACGCTGAAAGGTTTGGATGGCGACGACTTCATCAACGGCTTTGGCGGGGCGGACAAGCTGTTCGGCGGGGCTGGCAACGACACCTACGTCGTCTTTTCCGCCGACGAGCGGGTGTCGGAGCAGACGGTGGCCGGCGTCGACGACGGCGGTGTCGACCTGGTCGAAGCCTGGACGTCCTATCACCTGACAGCCGGCGTCGAGAACCTGACTCTGCTGGGCACGGCGCAGGCCAATTATGGCGCCGACAATATCAATGCCAGCCTCACCGGCAATGAACTGAACAACATCCTGACGGGTAATTTCGGCAACAACACGCTGAATGGCGGGCTTGGCGCCGACACCATGATCGGCGGCGACGGCGACGATTCCTACTTCGTCGACAATACCGGCGACGTGGTCACCGAAAACGCCAAGGAAGGCACCGACCGCGTCTTTTCCACGATCAACTATACGCTCGGCGCCAATGTCGAGAACCTGGTCCTGTCCGGCACCGCCGTCACCGGCACCGGCAACGGGCTGGACAACAGCCTCACCGGTACGGCCGGCAACAATACGCTCGACGGCATGGCCGGCAACGACCTGCTGACCGGCGGGCTGGGCGCCGACCGCATGCTGGGCGGGGCAGGGGACGACACTTATGTCATCGACGATGCCGGCGACCGCGCCGTCGAAACCCACAACGGCACCAGCGACGACGGCGGCAAGGACACGGTCCAGTCCTATATCAGCTTCCACCTCGGCGCCTTCATCGAAAACCTGGCCCTGATCGGCGGCGCCATGGTCAACGCCACCGGCAACAGCCTCAACAACGTCCTCACCGGCAACACCAACGACAATGTCCTGAACGGCGATGTCGGCGACGACACCATGTCGGGCGGCAAGGGCAACGACACCTATTTCGTCGACAGTTCCGGCGACGTGGTGATCGAAAATGCCAACGAAGGCACCAAGGACAAGGTGGTATCTTCCGTCGCTTACACCCTGACCAACAATGTCGAGAACCTGACCGAAACCGGCTCCGGCAACATCACCGCCACCGGCAACGACCTTAACAACATCATCGTGGCGACCTCGGGCAACAACCTGATCGATGGCCAAGGCGGCGGCGACCACATGTTCGGCGGCGCCGGCAACGACACCTATATCGTCGATAACGACGGTGACCGCGTCTCGGAACAGCTCGACGGCACCCACGACGATGGCGGGGTCGACACCGTCATGGCCAACGTGACCTACCATATCTTCTCTTTCGTCGAGAACCTGACCCTGACCGGCACTGCCGACATCAACGGCACCGGCAACCAGTTCGACAACGTCCTGATCGGCAATTCCGGCAAGAACGTGCTCAACGGCGGCATCGGCGCCGATACCATGAAGGGCGGCGACGGCGACGACGGCTATATCGTCGACAACAGCCACGACGTGGTCGTGGAAAACCTCAACCAGGGCACCGACAAGGTCCTGGCCAGCGTCAGCTATACCCTCACGAATAATGTCGAAAACCTGGCGCTGACCGGCACCGGCAATATCAGCGCCACCGGCAACGCACTCAACAACGTCATCACCGGCAATTCGGGCAATAACATCCTGACCGGCGGCGCCGGCAACGACACCCTGACCGGCGGGGCAGGTCAGGATACCTTCAAGTTCACACCGGGAAGCGGAGCCGATGTCATCCGCGATTTCCACAGCGCTGAAAACGACATTATCACCTTTATCGGTTTTACGTCGTTTGCGCTCACGGCATCAGGACATGATGCCTTGATTACGCTCGACGACGGCAGCACGGTCCTTGTGCTGAACGCCACCGTGAACGACGTTTCGGCGCATATGGCGTTCGCCTGATAACCTGACGTGCCCTTGCAATCGCGGCGGCGCGTCATAAATGTGTGAAACAATCCACGCGCCCCTATGGCCATCCGTGCCGAGGGGTGCTAAGGGCCGTCCGCCAGTTTCGAAAGATATCAAGACCACATGATCTCCTTATTCGCCATTCTCCTGACGATCCAGGTGCTGATCTGCGTATGCATGGGCGGCCTCATCCTCATCCAGCGCTCCGAAGGCGGCGCCCTCGGCATGGGCGGCGGCCCGTCCGGCTTCATGTCGGCGCGCGGCACCGGCAATCTGCTGACGACGGCCACGGCCTGGTTCGCCTTCTTCTTCTTCGCCAATTCCATCGCCCTGACCGTGGTCGGCAACCTGCAGAACCACGTCAAGTCGGCGGTCGACACGGTCGATACCAGCAAGCTGACCCTGACGCCTCAGGAACAGGCCCAGCAATCGGCCGACGCAGCCGCCGCCGCCGCGGGCGGATCGAGCAGCAGCAGCCTCGGCGCGCTTCCGCTCAGCAACCTGCCGCTGGCCGGCCAGGTGCCGGCGCAAACCGCGCCCGCGCCGACCGTCACCGTGGCCGCTCCGCCGCCGCACAGCTCAGCCGCGCCATCGTCGCAGGCGCCGGCCCCGCTGCCGGCCAAGCTGCCGACTCTCACCGCCGGCTCGGCATCGTCGCTGACGGCGCAACAGGCCGCGAAAGCCAAGGCCAGCGTCTTCGGACCGGCGTCGTCGTCTTCGGCCAGCAAGGCGGCGCCGTCGTCCGGCGCGGCCACGCCGCCGGCTTCGTCCAGTTCCACGACGCCGCAGTAAGCGGACGTCACTTCGTCAAGCGTGTTTGGCGGCTCATGGGTTCCGCACCCGTGAGCCGTCTGTTATTAAGGTGTGGCCCGGTGCGATTCGCACGGAGCCAGCCGATTTTTATTGAGTGGTTCCGATGCCTCGTTACGTCTTCATCACTGGTGGGGTGGTCTCTTCGCTTGGCAAGGGGCTCGCCTCGGCGGCCCTCGGCGCGTTGCTTCAGGCGCGCGGCTTCAAGGTCCGCCTGCGCAAGCTCGACCCGTATCTTAACGTCGATCCGGGCACGATGAGCCCTTACCAGCACGGCGAGGTCTTCGTTACTGACGACGGCGCCGAAACCGATCTCGATCTCGGCCACTATGAACGCTTCACCGGTGTCAACGCCACCAAGTCCGACAACATCACGACCGGACGCATCTACTCCAACATCATCGAAAAGGAGCGTCGCGGCGACTACCTGGGTGCGACCGTTCAAGTGGTGCCTCACGTCACCGACCAGATCAAGCAGTTCGTCCTGGCCGATGCCGGCGACGCCGATTTCGTCCTGGTCGAGATCGGCGGCACGGTCGGCGATATCGAAGGCCTGCCGTTCTTCGAAGCGATCCGTCAACTGGGTCAGGAACTGCCGCGCCGCCAGTGCTGCTTCATCCACCTGACCCTGCTTCCTTTCGTCAAGACAGCCGGCGAGATGAAGACCAAGCCGACCCAGCACAGTGTCAAGGAACTGCGCAGCATCGGCATCCAGCCCGACATCCTGCTGTGCCGCTGCGAGCACGAGATCCCGGCCGAGGAGCGCCGCAAGATCGGCCTCTTCTGCAACGTCCGCGCCTCGGCCGTCATCCAGGCGATGGACAGCGACAATATCTACGCCGTGCCGATCGACTACCATCGCCAGGGTCTCGATACCGAGGTGCTCGAAGTCTTCGGCATGGACGCCGAGGGATCGCCCGACCTCAGCCGCTGGTTGGACCTTACGAGACGCTACCAGTACCCGGACGGCGAGGTCTCGATCGCCGTCGTCGGCAAGTACACCGTGTTAAAAGATGCCTATAAGTCCTTGATTGAAGCGCTTTATCACGCCGGCATGGCCAACAAGGTCCGCGTCAATATCGACTGGGTCGAATCGGAAACCTTCGAGAAGGCCCCCGAAGCGATCATCGAGCGGCTGGAAAACGTCCACGCCATCCTGGTGCCGGGCGGCTTCGGCGAACGCGGCGCCATGGGCAAGATCGCGGCGGCCAAATTCGCGCGCGAGGAAAACGTGCCCTATTTCGGCATCTGTTTCGGCATGCAGATGGCGGTGCTGGAAACGGCGCGCAGCCTGGCCGGCATACCATCCGCGTCCTCGACCGAGTTCGGCCTGACCGATGAACCGGTCGTCGGCCTGATGACCGAATGGCTGAACGGCAACGAACTGGAACAGCGCAAACAGGGCGGCAATCTCGGCGGCACCATGCGGCTCGGCGCCTTCGCGGCGAAACTCGACGAAGGTTCCCAGGTGGCCGAAATCTACGGCGAAACCGAAATCTCCGAACGCCACCGCCATCGCTACGAAGTCAATCGCGACTACATCGAACGGCTGGAAAGCTGCGGCCTCAAGTTCTCGGGCATGTCGCCCGACGGCCTGCTGCCGGAAATCGTCGAGCGCCCCGACCATCCCTGGTTCATCGGCGTGCAGTACCACCCCGAACTCAAGTCACGCCCGTTCGCGCCGCATCCTCTGTTCACCAGCTTCATCGCTGCCGCCAAGGTCAAGAGCCGCCTGTTCTGACACTTCCACCTCTCCCCCTTCACGGGGAGAGGACGAGAGCCGAGTGAAACGAAGGCGATCGGGTGAGGGGCGGGCGCCAGCACGTCAACCTCCTTTACACGTCGCGCCAACAAACGGCCCCAACATTTTGATATAAATAAGGATTTGCCATGCGCCAACTCATCTCCTCCGGTTCGCCGTTCGAAGCCGAAATCGGCTTTTCCCGCGCCGTGCGCACAGGCTCGCGCATCGAGGTTTCCGGTACAGCGCCGATCCGAGACGGCAAGACGGCAGCCGTCGGCGACGTCTACGAACAGACGAAGGCCTGTCTCGACATCATCGTCAAGGCCGTCACCGATGCCGGCGGCAAGCCCGAGGACATCATTCGCACGCGCATCTTCCTGACCGACATCGGCCGCTGGAAGGACGCTGCCCGCGCCCATGGCGAGGTGTTCGCCGCCATCCGCCCAGCCTGTACCTTCGTCGGGATCAAGGGCCTGATCAATCCCGAATGGCTGGTCGAGATCGAGGCGTCCGCCGAGGTCGTCTGAAGCCGCGCCCGGGCACGATTTGCCGATTTCGTCCGTGTGCGGTACTCTGCGTTGTGGAGGGCGCCGTTTCATGACGCTGAAAGATCATCTCGGGCCGCTGGCGCGGACCATGTTTGCCTCGACCGGTGTCTTGCTGCTGGTGGCCAGCATCGCGTCGGCCTATAGCGACTGGCCCGTCATCGTCGAGCACAAGGCGTCGAGCTTCGGCCTGTTGCTGACCCTGGCCGTCGCCTTGCCGGTGGCCCTGCTGATCATCATCTGGTCGTCGATAGGCCAGTTGAAGGAATGGCGGATCGAAGGCGACCACCTCAGCATCCGTCTCATGAGCCTGACCTCTTGGATGCGCATCGTCGATATACGGCCTGAGGACATCCGCGATTTCCGCGTCGAATCCTACGCTTATGAAGACGGCGGCGACCGCACGGCGCACTGGATCGTCATGACCATGCACGATGGCCGGCGCTATAAATCGCCGCGCACCTTCCGCGCCGACGAGATCGGCGAGGCCAATGCGCTCATGCAGACCATGCGCGGCGGCAGCCGCATCATAGGCACGGATGAGCCATGACCAACGTAAAATATTTTGCCATGCTAGGCTTGGTGGCAATGGTCAACCTCACAGCATGTGCCCCCAAGCCCGTGAGCGGTACTTTGTGGACCTGCAATATGGCTGGCGAAAATAGCCCGCCTTACCTACATGCCGACACCATTTATACGTTTTCCGGCGGTACGGCTGATGCGGAAATGCGTTGCGATAATGCAGCCGGCGAGGATGGCAAGCCGGCCGACCGCATGCTGACATTGGACGTCATCGTCAAGACGCCAGACGACAAGCCATTGAAACTCGCCAGCGAAAGCGCGGAACGCGGGCAAATCACTTTGATCGATCATTACGGCCACCAGAAAACACGCTGGGTTGAAATTCGTTCGCCCGGCCATTTCAGCATCAGTTTTTTGGGTAGCGGCAGTGATGCCAGTATCGAACTCCCTGCCATGATCCAGCTTCACCTCGTTGACGGACATAACCAACGCCTATCAGTCGATACCGACCAACCTGGCTACCGTCGATTTCTCGAACGCTGCGAGACCTATGTCGTTTCCGACATCACCGTTGTGCCACGCTGAACATTTATCCCACTTTGCCCTTGATCCCCAGCGACTCTTGAGGCATAAGGCCCGCCTTCCGGCTCGCCTTGGCGTGGGCCAGTCCTGATTTTGCGCCTGAACGCCCGTTTCGTGTTCGGCCTTTGACCAAGAAGAGAGACTTCAAATGGCCGTACCCAAGCGGAAAACCTCGCCCTCGCGCCGCAACATGCGCCGTTCGCACCATGCGCTGGGTCCCAATGCCTTCAGCGAAGACAAGGACACCGGCGAACTGAAGCGCCCGCACCATGTCGACCTCAAGACCGGCATGTACAAGGGCCGCCAGGTGATCACGCCGAAGAAGGACTAATTTCCTTATTCGTCAAGGTTTTTGAAAACGCGGATCGGGCAACCGGTCCGCGTTTTTTATGCGCCAGCTTGACCCATGGCTGGCCAACCTGTCGCGTAAGGAAGGCGATCCGCCATGACCGGCTTTGGCATTGACAGGCCAGGGGAGGGGCGGTTTAGTCGGGCGCGAATTCCTGGAGTACGCCCGACATGCTGATCGCCCTGCTCGCCGCCGCCGCTGTCGCCAATGCGCCTTTGCGTACCAAGCCGCTCGCCACCACGCACAAGCCCGCCGCCGCCGCGCCGGTGCACAACAAGGCCAAGCCGGCGGCCAAGACACAGCCCAAGCCCAAGCCCGCCGCGCCGGCCGCCCCGCCGCCCTTCGATGCCGCCGACCCGCTGGCCTTCGCCAAACTCGGCATGTCGCAATGCTACGGGCCGAATGTCGCCAACAAGACCTGCGCCTCGCTGGTCTCCTTCCGCGACAATGGCGACGGCACCTTGTCCAATATCTCCACCGTGCTGATCTCGCACGATCCGGTGGCGGTGCTGAAGACCATCACCCCGGTCAGCGTCACCGATGGCGCCATGTGCGGCCAGATCACGGCCGACGACATCGCCGCCGGCACCCTGACCGTCGAAGGCAACCTGCTCGCCTCGGACGCGGCAGCGCCTTACCTGGCGAAAATTTCCGCCGGCATGACGCCGCTGTACGGCCACCAGATCTGCACCAGCTACAGCGACAACGGCAAGGATTTGACGGCCCATATCGCTTTCGACGGCGTCGCCAGGCCCGAGCAGGACGGCGAAGTGCTGTGGGTCTCCGACAAGGACGGCTATACCGTCGCGCCGTGATCCGTTGGCCGGCTCCTAATTCGCCGGATTGTGCGCCTTGAGGAAATCGGTCACCGCCGTCAGGGTGGCCAGCCGCGCCTCCTGCCCGGTGATCGCGTGATCGTCGCCCGGCACCTCGATGAGGTCGACCGCCTTGTGCGCCCCCAGCATGGCGTCGCGCATCGTGCGGCTCTGCTGGGCGGGCACGCTGGAATCGCCTGTATCGTGGATCAACAGGATCGGCATGGCGATATCCGCGGCATGCGACGCCGGCGACAGGGCCTGGCGATCACCGCCACCGAGATAGCCGTCAAGCAGGGATGGCGATGCCGGATTGGTGCGGAAGGCGCGCGGCCATTGCGCATCGGGGATCAGGCTCGTCATGGCGTCCTGCTGCGGCAGCGCCTGGTGGCTCTTTTGCCAGTCGGCATAAGCATTGAGATCGCTGATGCCGTTGATCGACACGGCGCAGCGATAGGTGCCGGTTTTCCCGGCGGCGGCAAGGGCGGCATAACCGCCATAGCCGATGCCGACCATGCAGACACGGCCGGGATCGGCCAGGCCCTGGGCGACCAGGGCGTGGACGCCATCGTCGAGGTCGGACTGCATCTTGCCGCCCCATTGGCCATTGCCCGCGTCACGCAACGCCGCGCCCGCGCCGTCGGAACCGCGATAGTTGGGCTGCATCACCAGGTAGCCGCGCGACGCCAGTGCCTGGGCCAGCCAGGAAAAACCTTCGCTGTCATGGCCAAGCGGCCCGTCATGCGGCAGCACGACCAGCGGCAGGTTCTTGCCGTCGCTGCCCGGCGGCAGGGTAATCAGGGCACTGATATCGAGACCGTCGGCGGCCTTGTAATCGACCCATGACTGATAGGCGACCCATTCGCTGGGAATATCGGCATAGTCCTCGCCGATGGCTTCATTCTGCCCTGTGCTGAAATCGACTCGGTAATAGGCTCCGGGATCCTCGGCGCCCTGGGCATAGACCACCATCGCATGCGGGTCCCGCGCCACGGCGGCGACATGGGTATTTTCGCCCGGCACGGCGTCGAGCGCCTGCTGGTACAGGCTCTGCAAACCGGGATCGGACAAGGCATAGGCATCGTTGACACCCGGCGTCATGAAGCCCTGCAGCCTCAGCGTCACCGGATCGAAGACGGCGCGCGACGAACCGGCATCGCCCGGTTCCAGAGGCGCGGAGAGGGCGCCATCGGCCGAAAGCTGGTAATAATGGTACGTCCGCGTGCCCGGCGCGGCATCGATGACGATGATCGAAGCGCCGTCCGCCGCAAGACCCGCCAGGATCGGCGCGAAGGTATGGTCCTTGGCCACGATCTTGCGCGTCAGCACCGGTTTCCATTTGCCGTCGCGCTTCATTTCGATGCTGAAGACGGTCGACGCCAGGCCGTAGGTCGCCCGCGCCACCGGCGTGCCGTCGGGCGTCACCACCCAGTCGTCGACATAACGGCTCTCACGGTCGAGGTCGCCGCCGTGGTCGTCGATCATGCGGCCAAGCCCGGTGGCGGGATCGGTCGCCCACAGATAGACGCGTTCGGTCGGTTGCCGATTGACCGTCTGGGAGCGCAGTTCGAGATAGGGGCCGATCAGGCGGTTCTGGCCGTCGCTGGTGGTCATCTGGGGCGTGCCTAAGGGCAGGTTGGCGTTTTCGCTGATATGTTCACCGAGATTGACACCGGTCTGGGCGTTCATGTCGACCGAGGTGACCGAATCCTGCGAGCGCACGCCGTAATAGACGCAGTCGGGAATTTTCAGGTCATCGAGCAGGGCGGCGGCGATATTGGCTTCGGTGGCGCCGGCGGGGTCGCTCATTGCCAGCAGGTTCGACCGCCCCATGCCTTCCGGCGGCTTTCCGACCAGTGTCGACATCAGGGTCCGGTTCGCGCCGCCGCCGCCATCACCGGTCGATCCGCAGGTGCCGCGCGGCCCCGTCCGCGACGAAGTCACTAGCACATGGTCGTTGTCGGCAAACGCAATCGCCGAGATATTGCCCGACGTCAGCTTGACTGCGCGTTTTGTCTTGTCGGAAAACCGGTAGGTCGCCAGGATGTGAACATTATCGACCGTGGTGACGAAGGCAAAGACATCGCCGTCGGGCGACAGCGCTACGTGTTCGTACTTGGCCGGTTTGGCGTAGAGGTCGAGCGGCGGCGGGGCAGCCTCCGGCTTCTTGCGCACTTGACCGCGGATGACGACCTCGGTGTTGCCGCTGCCGCTGGTAACCTGTGCTGCTGCCGGCACCCTCGCCAGCAAGGCCAGAACGATCGCTGTCATGCACCCAAATTGTCGCGTCATGGTGCGCTCCCCCATTATTTTATCCCCCGCCGCTCTTCATGCCCCGAAATAGCAGCGGGCTCAACGATATTCGTAGGCCTCTTGCCGTCAATCGCCGCCAGGTTTAGTTTCATGAAGCTTGGGGGAAATCATGACGCTGCGTACAATCAAGATCGCCGGACTTGCACTCGTTCTGTCTGCCCTGGCGTCCGCCGCCGCCGGGGGAACGTGGCCCTACGACGGCACCGGAAGCCAATGGACCAAACCGACCGATGGTTCGCCGCCGGATCGGACGCAATGGATCGACTTCCTGCGCAAAAGTGCGGCTCACGGCGACAATGAAGCTCTGGTCAACCTGGCCAGCGCCCTGGAGCAGGGCTATCCGCCTGAAACGCCGGATATTGCCGCCGCCCTGCAGTTGTACGAAAAAGCCGCGGATCAAAACGATAGGTATGGCCGGGAACGGATGTGCGTGGCCTATCTCCTGGGTGAAGGTCGCCCCGCCGATATGGCCAAGGCCATGGGGTACTGCAACAAGCTGCCGGACACGGATCCGGCGGGTCTATTCAGCGCCGCCTTCGATTACGACCACGGCATCAGCGGGCCGAAAGACACCGACGGCGCCATGGCCTTCTACACCCAGGCGATCAAGGCTGGCAGCGGAGAGGCCATGGATGCCATCGGTGAGAAAGCCCTGGCGGCGTCAAATCCTTCGGGGGCGCGTAAATGGTTTCGCCAGGCAGCCGCCGCCGGTTCGGCCGATGGCATGGTTCATTTAGCGGCATTGCTTGAAACAGGGCAGGGCGGCGATATCGATCCGGACGAGGCCTACTGGCTCTACGCCAATGCCGACCGGCGTGGGAATGCCACAGCCACCGCATGGCTGGCGGCACAACCCGCTCCGCATTCACCACTTGACCGCGTCGACATCACGGATGGCAAGACCAGCCTGATTTCCCAAACCATCAGCGACGCCCAGGGGACACGGACGGTTCCCTTCGACATCTACGCCCTCGGCCAGGCCATGGCCAACTACTATCCGCCCAACGCCGTAGCGGCAAACATGGAAGCCAGTGTCGAGATGCACTGCTATATCGACGGCGGCAACAAGATCGACCTGTGCCTGCTCGAACGGGAATATCCCGTTGGCTATGGCTTCGGCGCCCTTGTGCTGGCCCTTTATAACGGCAATCTCAGCGTGCCGGCGGTCAACGCAAAAGGCGAACCCACGGCGCGTAAGGTCGTGGCTTTCAATTACCATTGGTCATTGTCGCATTGACTCGGCGAAAGCTTGCCTCGCTCTCCGGTCCTTGCTAAAGCGCGCCTGCATTTCTCCCCAGACGCGATAGCCAAGGACCGTTCCATGCCCGAAATCATCGACATCGCCGCCCGTGAAATCCTCGACAGCCGAGGCAACCCGACCGTCGAGGTCGATGTTACCCTCGATGACGGCAGCTTCGGCCGCGCCGCCGTGCCGTCCGGCGCCTCGACCGGTGCCCACGAAGCGGTGGAACGCCGCGACAACGATCCCAAGCGCTACGGCGGCAAGGGCGTGCGCGGCGCCGTCGATGCGGTCAACGGCGAGATCTTCGAGGCCATTTCGGGCTTCGAGGCGCTGGACCAGCGCCGCCTCGACCAGACCCTGATCAATCTCGACGGCACACCGAACAAGGGCCGCCTGGGCGCCAACGCAATTCTCGGCGTGTCGCTGGCCACCGCCCGCGCCGCCGCCATTTCGGCCAGCCTGCCGCTCTACAAGTACGTCGGCGGCCTGGGCGCGCGCGTCCTGCCGGTGCCGCTGATGAACATCATCAACGGCGGCGCCCATGCCGACAACCCGATCGACATCCAGGAATTCATGATCGTGCCGGCCGGCGCCGAATCGTTCTCCGAAGCCCTGCGCATGGGCGCGGAAATCTTTCACAGCCTGAAGAAGGGCCTGAAAGCCGCCGGCCACAACACCAATGTCGGCGACGAAGGCGGCTTCGCGCCCAACCTGGCTTCGGCCGAAGACGCCCTGGCCTTTATCATGAAGGCGGGCGAAAGCGCCGGCTACAAGGCCGGTTCGGACTTCTGGCTGGCCATGGACGTGGCCTCGACCGAGTTCTTCAAGGACGGCAAGTACAATATGGAAGGCGAGGGCAAGGTCCTCGACAGCGCCCAGATGTGCGACTACCTGGAAAACTTGGTCAACAAGTTCCCGATCTGCTCGATCGAGGACGGCATGGCCGAGGACGATTACGAAGGCTGGAAGCTGCTGACCGAACGCCTTGGCGACCGCATCCAAATCGTCGGCGACGACCTGTTTGTCACCAATCCCGACCGTCTGGAAACCGGTATCGTCGAAGGCATGGCCAACTCGCTTCTGGTCAAGGTCAACCAGATCGGCACGCTGTCGGAAACAATGGACGCGGTCGATATGGCGCACCGGGCAGGCTATACCTGCGTGATGTCGCATCGCTCGGGGGAGACGGAAGATTCGACCATTGCCGATCTGGCGGTGGCGATGAACTGCGGCCAGATCAAGACGGGCTCGCTGGCGCGCTCGGACCGGATCGCCAAGTACAACCAGCTGCTGCGTATCGAAGCGCAGCTGGATGACGAGGCGGTTTACGCCGGCGTGTCGGTCATTCGCAGCTAGTTACGGGGTGTGGGGTCCGAGACCCCACAATCTTTATCTTCTTCCTGTCTTTTATCCTTCGCCCTTTAGGGCGAGGAAAAAGACAGGAAACAGGTAAGTCTTGGGG
>FTDB01002672.1_pt1 | contig 32878 bp, 29 predicted proteins | sample 1639741 | NCBI WGS metagenome assembly FTDB01 (sample SAMEA3914869, study PRJEB12502) | metagenome | biome: forest; material: soil | place: USA | collected 2012-03-12 | depth 0.1 m | reverse complement strand
CCTTGGCGGTGTCCGGGATGATGATGCCGCCCTTGGTCTTGGCTTCTTCTTCGACGCGCTTGACCAGGACTCGGTCGCCTAACGGGCGAAAGCTCATGGGATGTCCTCCGGTTGGATTTGAAAAGGGGTTTAGCACTCAGCGATACCGAGTGCTAACACGCGCCGGAGATAGGGGGGGCGGCGGAGCGAGTCAAGGGGCGATGGCCCGGCCCGCTTATCGAAATTTTGCCGCCGCCCGCCCAATCACGCATCGGGCGGCGACGCGGGCTTCACAAAAGGCGGTACCGGCCCCCGCTACAATGGCCGCATGGATACCGCCCGTCCCGTGCCGCCATCCGACACCCGCCCAGCCGACCTGCTGCGCGAGATCGTCGCCCTGCGCAGCCAGGTGATCGCAGACGCCGCGGACGCCCGGGCGGATTTCGCCGGACTGGCCGGGCGGCACGAGGCGGCCCTCGACAACCTGGCCCTTTATCTCGCCTTCCGCCGTATCGACATCCGGCCGCTGCAGCAGCGGCTGATGGCGCTGGGCCTCTCGTCGCTGGGCCGGGCCGAGGGGCGTCTGCTGCCAGTGTTCGACGCGGTCATCGCCGCCCTGGCCGGCCTGGCCGGGGAGACCGCGCCGCAGCGGACGCCCGACGAAGCGACCTTCTTCTTCGGCCAGGCGCAGCTGGAACAGGCCACCGGCGCCCTGTTCGGACGGCCGCCGGCGCATCGCCGCGGCCGCATCATGGTCACCTTGTCCAGCGAGGCCGCCCTGGACCCGGACCATGTGTCCGACCTGGTCCGCGCCGGCATGGACGTAGCGCGCATCAACTGCGCCCACGACGACGCCTCCGCCTGGGCCGCCATGGCCGACCACGTCCGCCACGCCGGACGGGCGCAGGACCGCGACATCCCGATCCTGATGGACATCGCCGGGCCGAAGATCCGCACCGGACGCGTTCATCCACACAAGGGACCGAAGCTCGAAACCGGCGATCGTTTCGAGCTGCGCGGCGGCGGCGGGCCGGAGTCGAAGCACGAAGGCGCCCGGGCCATCGTCTCGCCGCCGGACATCGTGACGCGGCTGGAACGCGGCCATCGCGTGCTTTATGACGACGGCAAGCTGACGGGCATGGTCGAACAGTGCGAGGACGGCGTCGCCCGCCTGCGCGTCACCCATGCCCGCACCGGCGGGGCGCGTCTCAAGCCGGAAAAGGGGCTGAACTTCCTCGACACGGCGCTGAACCTGGCGCCGCTGACCGACAAGGACACGCGGGACCTGGAAGCCATCGCGCGCTGCGCCGACATGGTCGGCTATTCCTTCATCACCTGTCCCGAGGATATCGACCGGCTGGAAGCGGCGCTCGACCACTACGGCGACGCCGGGCGGCGGCTGGGCCTGGTGCTGAAGATCGAGCAGCCGGCGGCGGTCGCCAACCTGCCGCGGCTGATGGCGCGGGCACTGCGCCATCGCGCGCTTTCGGTGATGATCGCGCGCGGCGACCTGGCCGCCGAGATCGGTTTCGAACGCACGGCCGAGATGCAGGAAGAAATGCTGTGGCTGTGCGAAGCCGCCTCGGTGCCGGCGGTGTGGGCGACCCAGGTGCTGGAAGGCCTGGTCAGGGACGGCACGCCCTCGCGCGGCGAGATGACCGACGCCGCCATGGCGGCGCGCGCCGAATGCGTCATGCTCAACAAGGGGCCGAACGTCGTCGAGGCCATCGCCGCCCTCGACCGGCTGATTACCCGCATGGACGCGCACGTCTTCAAGAAGACATCCCTGCTGCGGCCGCTGCATTCCTGGTGACGGTTACGAGCGGATAAAACCGTCGACATAGCGGTCCTGCGCGACGCGGGGCGACGTGACGGCGGAGCGGACCGGCGCGGCGTCGTCGGCCTGCCCGGCGGCGTTCGCCGTCGCGGCCGCGGCCAGCGCCACAGCCGATATCGCCACGATCACCCGGCGCATCGTCATCCTCCCGTTATGACAGCAGGGTAAACCCGCCGGCGCCCAAGCCCGCCACGGCATGATGCGGCGGGAAGCGGCGGGAAGTGACTCCCTGTTGTTTTCATGGTTTTATTCGCCCATGCCCGGCCGGTTGAAGACATGGAAGGAAGTGGCGCGCTTCTTCGGCGCCAATACGCGCACCGTGATGCGGTGGGAGGCCGAGCGCGGCCTGCCGATCCATCGCCTGCCGGGCGCGGCGCGGTCGCGCATCTATGCCGAGGTCGACGAACTGGACGCCTGGCTGCGCGCCAATGAAGGCCTGGCGGAGGCGGGGGCCGAACCCGCGACCGTGACGCCGCCGCCGGCGGCGAAGCCCCGCCGGTCCCGCTGGTTATGGATCGCCGGCGGCGTGGCCGTGGTGGCGCTGGGCACGCTGGGCTTCACGCTGGCTCCGCCCCTGTTCCCGCATGTGCCGCCACCGGCCGCCAGGGCGCTGTACGATCGCGGCGAGAAAGCCTGGCGCACGCGCACGCCGGCCGGCCTGAACGCCGCCGTCGACGATTTCAACCAGGCCATCCGGCTCGATCCGCACTATGCCGACGCCTATGTCGGCCTGGCCGACGTCTATAACCTGATGTCGGAATATACCGCCATGCCGGCCGCCCAGGCCTTTCCGCTGGCGCGGACGGCGGCGCAGACGGCGATCGCGCTGGACGACCGTTCGGGCGATGCCCACGCCGCCCTGGCCTTCGCCCTGTTCTACGGCTTCTGGGAAACGGAAAACGCCGACCGCGAGTTTCGCCGCGCGCTCAGCCTGGAACCCCGCTGCGCCACCATCCATCACTGGTACGGCACCTATCTGCACACGCGCGGGCGCAATGGCGAGGCCCTGGCGCAGCTGGATACGGCGCTGAGGATCGAGCCGGCGTCGCAGGCCATCGCCGCCGACCGCGCGGTGCTGCTGCTGCCGCTCGGCCGCGATGCCGAGGCCGAACGCATCCTCAAGGGCCTGGCCCAGGCCGATCCGGCCTTCCGTTCGCCGCATACCTACCTGTCGCAGCTATATCGCAGCGAGGGCCGCGACGCCGAATTCCTCGACGAGGACAGCACCTCGGCGCGGCTGGCCGGCGATCTCTACGGCCAGAATGTCGACGACGCGGCGCGCGCCGGGCTTAAGGCCGGCGGGCACGACGGCATGGTGCGCGCCCTGCTGAAAAGCCAGCTCGATCTTCTGCAAAACGGCAATGGCAGCGCCTATCGCGTGGCGCAGCTCTATGCCGAACTGCACGACCTGCCGCCGGCCGTGACCTATCTGCGGCTGGCCGTGCAGCGCAATGACGAACTTCTGATGTACCTGCCGCTCGACACGAGTCTGACGGCCTTGAAGGGTATCGACGTCTACGACGACACCCTTCGGAAACTCGGGAATTAATTGACCGCGTTGACCAGGAACTGCTCGATCTTGCCGTCCTTGGTCATGTAGACCGACAGGGACAGGGTCGTGCGGCCGGTGCGGATGCGGTAGCCGCGATATTCCATGCCGCCGCGCTGCGCCGTGCGTGTCAGGGAGAAGGTCGCGGGTTCGCCGAGCACGCCCAGCGTCGACTTGAAGTCGGCCACGGTGGCGTCGGTCATGTAGCCGTTGCAATTCTCGGTGAAGTCCGCGCGGTCGATCCGCCCCGCCTGCAGGCCTTCGAAGACCTGGCGCAGGTGCGCGTCGGTGCCCGCCGGCGGCAGGGCCATATAGGCAACGCGGTCGGCGATCTCGCTGGCCGCGCCGCCCGACATGGTGTTGGTCAGCACGACGATGGCCAGGCCGTCGTCGGGATAGATGCGGTTCTCGCTGACGTAGCCCGCGCCCTCGCCGCTGTGCTCCAGAAGCGTGTGGCCGTTCGGCTTGCTGACGAACAGGCCCATGGCATAGCCGGTGTCCTTGCCGTTATTGAGTTTGATCGTCGTCGCCTGGGTCACGTAGGAGGCGGGCTTGAGCAGCGACGTCTTCAGGACGCTGATGTCCCACTTGGCCACGTCCTCGGCGGTCAGGCCGAGGAAGGCCGAGCCGTAGAACCAGCCGGCGCCATCGGGCGTGGTCGGGCGGTTGGGCGCCAGCGCCCGGCGTTCATAGCCTTGGGCGTCGGGCAGCTTCAGGTTCTGCGCCGAGATGTCGACGGCGTCGCTGATGCCGACGGGCTTGAGGATACGGTCGTTGATGAAGGCGAACAGGGGCTGGCCCGAGACCTTTTCGACGATCTCGCCGGCGACGATATAGCCGGTGTTGGAATATTGCCAGTCCTCGCCCGGCTGGAAGTCGAGCGGCTTCTTCGCCCAGTCGTTCATCACGGTCAGCGGCGTGGTCGGCTTGGTCACCGGCAGCATGACGTAGTCCTGCGGCCAGAAGTCCGAGACGCCGGCGGTGTGCGACAGCAGTTGGCGCACGGTGATCCTGTCGGCGCCGGTCAGGTCGGGGAACCACTTGGACACATGGTCGTCGAGCGACAGCTTGCCGTCCTCGACCAGCAGCAGGGCGGCGGCGGCGGTGAATTCCTTGGACACCGAGGCGATCTCGTAGCGCGTCGTCGTCGTCGCGGCGACGGCCGGCGACACCTGCGCCGCACCATAGGCCTTCGAGAAGACGATCTTGCCATCCTGAACCACGGCGACCTGGGCCGAGGGCGTGCCACTGGCGTCCATCGCGCTCTTCACCGCCGCGTCGACCTTGACCGGGTCGACCGGCGCAGCCTGGGCGGCGGTCGCCATCAGGATAGCGGCAAGCGAAGTCGTCAGTGTGCGGATGATCATGGAAACCCCTCTTTGTCGCGAATGGAACGACTTAACACGCGGTTGGCCGCTTTCCAACCGGCACAACACGCGCTAAGGTCCGGCCACAACGTGGAGGTGATTTATGCCGGTCGTACGCGAGCCCCGATTGCAGATCGTCGCCATCGCCGACCTGCGGCCGACCCAGATGACGATCGGGCGGCGCGAGGTCGAGGCCAAGCGCGACGAGTGGAAGGCCAAGGGGGAGAAGCAGCCGGACTTCCTCGGCAGCCACCTGATCCCCGTCATCAAGGGGCCACGCGACCGCTATTACGTCATCGATCACCACCATCTGTGCCGCGCGCTGATGGAGGCGGGCCAGACCCAGGTCGAGATCACCGTCATCGCCAACCTGTCGCGCCTGGAAAAGGAAGCGTTCTGGGTGTTCATGGACAATCGCGGCTGGCTGCATCCCTACGATGCCGAGGGCAAGCGCCGCGGGTGGGAAGACCTGCCGAAAAGCATCAGCGACCTGGCCGACGATCCGTATCGCAGCCTGGCCGGGGCGCTGCGCCGCGCCGGCGGCTTCGCCAAGGACACCACGCCGTTCGCCGAATTCCTGTGGGCCGACTTCCTGCGCCGCCGCGTGCGTATCGGCCGCAACTTCAACAAGGCGCTGGACGCGGCCATGGTTCTGGCGAAAAGCGGCGATGCCGATTTCCTGCCCGGCTGGTGCGGGCCGGTGGATTAAAAAGCCGGATTAAAAATCTGTCAGGATCCGCGGCGTCGCTTGCCGTCGAAGAGCCTTGTTCCCACTTTACATTTGCGTTGCTTTTCCAAGGCGAAGCCTTGGCAAGCGCGACCGCGCGCCGCGCATGTTTGCGCGAGCCATGCGGCGTTTGAGCTAAAGGAAAACCCATGACACCCGACGAGCGTAATCTGCTGACGCGGTTTCTCAACGATCTCACCCAGTTCCAGGGCTTGAGCAAGGACCCCGAAGCGTGGTCGATGATCCAGCAGGCGATGTCGCGCAATCCCGACGCCGCCTATGTGCTGGTCCAGCACGCCATCGTCTCGGACCAGGCGCTGCACGCCGCCCAGGCGCGCGTCGTCGAGCTGGAAACCCAGCTGCGTAACGCCCAGCCGCAATATCAACCGCAGCCGGGTTTCCTGGGCGGCGGGCTGGGTTCGATCTTCGGCGGCCAGCCGCAGGGCCAGACGGCCTTCGGACAGGCGCCGCAACAGGGCGGCTTCGGCTCGTTCCTGCGCAATGTCGGCACCACGGCGGCCGGCGTCGCGGCGGGCGAGGCGCTGTTCGGCGGGCTGGAGAGTATCTTCGGCGGCCGTCACGGCATGTTCGGCGGCGGCGGTGGTGGCGAGACCATCATCAACGAATATAACGACTATGGCGGCGGCGATTTCGACGACGGCAACTGGGACGACAATAACAATTCGTTCTAGCCGATCGCCGTGCGCACGAAGTCTATGAAGGCCCTGACCTTTTTCGCCGGCGGGTGACGTGACGGATAAAGCGCGTAGAGCGGAAACGTCTCGCCGTTCCAATCATCGAGCAGCCGCACCAGCCGCCCGCTTGCGAACAGGGCATCGGCGTTGATGTCGAGGATCTGGGCCACACCCGATCCGGCCAGGCATTCGGCCAGAAGTGTGCCGGCGTCGCTGACCATCATCCGGCCGCGCGTCGTGACCGCGCGCACCGCGTCGCCGCGGCGGAATTCCCAGTCATAGGCGCGGCCCGTCGTCGGGTCGCGGAACTGGATGCATTCGTGCGACGCCAGGTCTTCGGGCGTCGAGGGCTGGCCATGAACGGCGACATAGGCCGGCGCGGCGACCGTCAATACCCGCACCTCGGCCAGCTTGCGCGCGATCAGCCCGCTATTGGCCGGCTCGCCGAACCGGACGGCGACGTCCATCCCGTCGCCGACCAGGTCGCCGATCTGGTCGCGGGTGATCAGGTCGAGCGTCACCCCCGGATGGGCGTCGAGAAACCCGCCCAGCCGCCCGGCCAGGGCGATGCGGATGAAATAGGGATCGATATTGACCCGCACGTGGCCCTGCACGGCGCCGGAGGCATCGGCGGCCAGCACCGCCGCCTCTTCGATGCCGTCGAGGCAGGGCCGCACCTGTTCGTAGAAGCGCCGCCCCTCTTCGGTCAGGGCCAGGGACCGCGTCGTGCGTTCGATCAGGCGCACGCCGATGCGCGCTTCCAGCCGGGCGACGGCGCGGCTGATACCCGAGGCGGTCATGCCCATGGCGGCGGCGGCGCGGGCAAAGCTGCCGCCTTCGATCACCGCGTGGAGCACGCTGACACCGGACAGCAGGCGGCCATCGAAGGGCATGGAGGCAATTCCTGATTATTTGTCAGGAAAGATATGACAAACATGCGCTTTGGTCAAAGGTGGTGCGGATGAGATAGTGGATGTGGAAAGCGATCGCGCTGGAAACAGTAAGATTCCCCTCCACCACCGGCCATCTAGGGCTCTGCTCCTGCAGTGCTGGCCGGCGGTCCCCCTGCCTCGCCGGCCCGCGCCCGGAAAAGCCGGGGAGGCATGATAATCTACATTCTCATGCCTCTCCAACTTGTTGGGGAGGGGGACCGCCCGTAGCGAAGCGAAGGGGGGTGGTGGGGTTTCTTGCTGCCTTGCGATCGCTCTGTTCATCACGGAGAGTCCCATATGTACGCCATCACAGGTATCACCGGTCAGGTCGGCGGCGCGGTTGCGCGCACGCTTCTGGCCCAGGGCCACAAGGTCCGCGCCATCGGCCGCGACGTCGCGAAGCTTGAGGCGTGGGCGGATCGAGGCTGCGACATCGCCGTGGCCGATATCGACGACGCCGCGGCCCTGACCGACGCCTTCGCCGGCACGGACGGCGTCTTCGTCCTGTTGCCGCCGGCCTTCGATCCGGCGCCCGGTTTCCCGGAAGCCCGCGCCCGCATCGCCGCGGTGCGCCAGGCCCTGACCGGCGCCCGGCCGGCCAGGGTCGTGGCGCTGTCGACCATCGGCGCCGATGCGGCCCGGCCCAACCTGCTGAACCAGCTCAGCCTGATGGAGGACACCCTGTCGGACACCGGCCTGTCCGTGGCTTTCCTGCGCGCGGCGTGGTTTATCGAAAACGCCCGATGGGACCTCGCCGACGCCCGCGCCGGCGCCATCCGCAGCTATCTGCAACCGCTCGACAAGGCCGTCCCCATGGTGTCGGTCGAGGATGTCGGGCGCACCACGGCGGCCCTGCTGTGCGACGCCACCACCGGCGTGGTCGAACTGGAAGGCCCGGCGCGGATATCGCCCAACGACCTGGCGCGGGCCTTCGCCGCCGCGCTGGGGCATCCGGTCCGCGCCGAAATCGTCGACCGGGCGTCGTGGGAGACGCTGTTCCGCGCCCAAGGCATGCAGAACCCCGAGCCGCGCATGCAGATGCTGGACGGTTTCAATGCCGGCTGGATCGACTTTCCGGCCGTACGGTCGCGCAAGGGAGAGGTGACACTGGCCGACGCGATCGCTGCCCTGGTGGCCGAGAGCTAATCCTTACCGGAATAGAGCCGGACCAGGGCATCGAGCGCGTCGACCGGCGTCACGCCCGTGTCGGGCAGGGCCGTTTCATGCGGCTTCGCCGGCGCCACATCCGGATCGCTCCACACCGCGTCGCTGCCGGCGGCGTTCGTCTGGGCATCGCCCAGGCCCGAGGCCGGCGATCCGGTCGCGGCCCGGGCGCCCGCATCCTCCACGGCGACGCCGGGCGAGGCCTGCAGCAGAACGCGGCTGGCGCTCAGCGTCTTCAGCTCGGCATAGGCCGCCTTCGCCTCGGCCAGCGGGATTTCCGGCACCAGGGCGCGCCGGGTCGCCGTCAGGGTGAACACGCCGTCGGCCAGGGCGATGGTGCGCGTCATGGCGACGCCGGCCAGGGTCTCGTCGACCGGCCGGCCGATCACCGCAATCCCCTTGCCGCCGTCGGGCAGGCGGATGGTTTCCGTCGCCTGCGTATAGGTCGGGAAGTCGTCCACGGTCACCGGCGCGTCGTCGTGCAGCCCCTTGGGGCGCACGGGAAGCTTGGGGGCCGCAGCGACCTCATAGCCATCGGTTTCGAGGAAACGCGGCTGGCCGTCCTTGGCCTTGGTCCAGGGCAGATGCGCCGTGCCGTCCATGACGTAGTGCATCTCGCTGGTCGCCGGATCGAAGCTTTCGTCGTGGCTGTCGAGCGTGATCCAGGGATATTCCCTGAGCCAGTAGGCGCGCATCCGGGCGTCCATCTGCTCGGGCACCAGTTCCTGCCAGTCGGCATCGGCTTCGAGCGCGCGATGGCCGCGGACGATGACTTCGAGATGCGCCCGGGCCGGGGCGTCGAGGCCCGCGCCGGCGTCGATATCGATATGGTGTTCGGCGTAGGGCCTAGCCATCGGCGGGACGATCAGCGGCTGCAGGTCTTCGCCCGCCACGGTCATCGGCAGGGCCCATTTCTCGCCCGGCACGCCGACATCGTCGAGCGGTCCGTCGACGTCGCGCGTGCCGTCCAGCCAGTAGACCTGGCCGGCGACGGTGGCGCGGACGATGACGTGGTCGAACAGGGCCAAGGCCGGCAGGTGTTCGTTCATGCCGTCGCCCGCCTCGACATCGACCAGGGCCGCGTCGGCAGGGATGCCCAGTTCGCGCAGCAGGGCGACGAGCAGGGTCGCCTTGGCCTTGCAGTCGCCCCAGCGGCGCAGCCAGGTCAGGTCGGCCGACGGCGGCGTGAACCCGCCGTCATTGGCGCTGACATAGAGGTAGCGCACCTTCTGCTGGACCAGGCGCAGCGCCGCGGCGGCCTGGACCCTGGGGTCGTCGCCCAGGGCGCGGATCTTCGCCGCCTCGGCTTTCAGCGGCGATGCCGCGTCGAGGGTCGCGGCCTTGTCGTAATAGGGCGCCATGCGCGCCGACACCTGCGGCCACGACGCGAACTGGCTGAATTGCACCTCGCCGATGCGGCTGTAGCGGTCGGGCGCCTGGGCGGGCGCCGCCGGGCGCTTGTAGCCGTCCATATTCAGCGACAGCTCGGTCCAGCCATTGGCGGTGACGATGTTCGGCACCGGCAGGTCGTCGCTGAGCTTCCAGTGCAGCGGCTTGTCCGCCGGCCACTGGAAGCGGTAGTCGCGCTTGCCGACGATGCCGCTGCCCATGCCTTCCCACAGATCCTCGGACATAGTGTCCAGGACGTCGGTGCGGCGGGTGGTCGTGTAGGCGAAGTCGAGGGTGTCGCCGACCTCGACGCCGTCGGGCTGGAGCATCGCCGTCAGCTCGCCATTGAGCATGGCGTGTTCCAGGTCCGGTTCGCGGCGCAGGACGGTGAAGGTCTGCCCGCGGCCCAGCAGGTCGATGACATGGCCGTCGCGGATCAGTTCGGCCTTGTTGATGGTGACGGTTTCGTCGCCGGGATCCCATTCCACCGTCGGGCGCGCCGCGGCCAGGCCGCGCGGCGTCCGGATGCGCACCAGGGTCTCGGTATAGATGCGCGTGCCGTCGTCGCCGTAGCGGATCTGGATCGAGCGATTGGTGACGGCGTGGTCGGCCCGGGAGACTTCATGCGCCGGTTCGGCAGGCATGACCGGCCGCACCCAGTCGCCAGCCGGGCCGAATTGCAAGCGGTCGGAGGCTTGCGCACCGGCGGCCAACGCCCAGCCGGCGATCCCCGCCATCAGAAGTCGCGTCCGCCACCCCATGGTTATCCCCCAGCATTAACCAAGGTTAACAGTTAAGCGCAAAGCCGCGGCGGTGGCAAGCCGGGTGGTCCGGAGGGGCGCTCTCCTCCCTTGCGAGCCTCTTGGCGAAGCGGGGGAGGAGAGACTGCGTGGCGCCTTAGTCCCTCCGAAAGTGTCAGCTTTCGGCAAGGCCGACTGGCCGCCCGAGCTCATGCGAGGAGCCCGTGCGGCGCTTGAGCACACTAAAATGTATACATCCCGCCGAAGAAGAACTGGCGGCCGGTCTTGGAATAGACGCGCTGCGACAGGCGGGTTTCGCCGCTCCACTGGTCGGCGGCCTGGTCCGTCAGGTTCAGGGCGTCGAAGTTGAGCTTGAAATGCCGCGTCAGCTGGTACGACGCCGACAGGTCGACATTGGTCGTCGCATAGGAGCCGAAGGCGTCGTTGACCCCGGCCTTAAACGGCAGGGCGACGATGTACTTGTCGCGATAGGCGACCGAGAGGTGGGTCTGGAAGGTGCCGTCATCATAATAGAGCGTGGCGTTGACCGAGTTCTTCGAGACGTTGGGGAACTGGTTGTGGGCGACGACAGGCGCGGTGCCGGTGGTCAGGTAGTAGGTCTCCGACGAGTCGACATAGGTGTAGTTGAGCTGGGTGCCGAGGTTCTTCCAGCGTCCCGGCAGGAAGGTGAACGGCTGCTGCCAGTTCAGCTCCAGGCCCTTGATGTAGCCGCCCGCCGTATTGAGGAAGGTGGTGACGGTGAAGGTGTCCGACGCCGTGGTCGGCGCGACCAGCAGGCTGGTCGGCAGGCCGGTCGCCGAATAGGGTTCCAGCACCGTGAACTGCTGGATGTTCGAGCCGACGTCCTTGTAGAACAGGGCGACCGACAGGATGGCGCCGCGTTCCGGATACCATTCCAGGCTGAGATCGTAGTTCTTGGCGCGGAACGGGTTGAGGAAGGGATTGCCGATCGACGCGGTCTGGGCGCCGAAGGTCGAGTTGACCGAACCGCCCGGCGTCAGGTCGCCCAGGATCGGCCGCGCCATCACCTTGGAATAGGCGAAGCGCGCCACCAGGTCCGGCGTGACATCGAGCGCGGCGTTCAGCGACGGCAGCAGGTCGTCGTACTTGTGCTCGACCGTCACCTGGGACGTCGCCGTGGTATAACCAGTGGCGAAGACGTCGGTTTCGACGTAGCGCACGCCGATATTGCCGCGCAGGCGGCGGCCGCCCAGGACGGCGGTGTCGAAGTCCATTTGGGTGTAGGCGGCGCTGTCCTTTTCCTTGACCGTGCGGTTCGAGCCCAGGGCCGTCGTATAGCTGAGCCGGAAGTCACCATAGTCGTTGGCGCAGTTGCACAGCAGCCCCAGCTTGTCGATATAGGCCGAGACGTTGGGCACGACGAAGCTGGTCACCGAGCCCGCGGGCATGCCCAGGCTCTTGCCGAAGCCGGTGACCATCTCGCTGAGCGGCGCCGAGCCCGGGAAGTCGGTGGCGAACTTGGTGAAGTTGAACGTGGTGTAGCCGGTGCAGGCGCCGGGCGGCGAGCCGGCGACGGCGGCCGAGTTCGACGCGGAGACGGCGCACGGCGCGCCGTTGTTGGGGAACAGCCGCTGCTGCTGGGTTGTCTTGAAGTCGTAGATCTTCATCATCACGCCGGCCTTGAAGCTGATGGCGCTGTTGAAAGTGTACTTGCCGTTGGCCTCCAGCGACTGGACGTTGTTGTAGACCGCCGCCTGGGTGATGCGGATGTCGGGCGTCAGGCCGGTGCCGGCATTGGTGAAGGTGACGTTGTTGGGGTTGGTGACGTCGTAGCCGTAATTGATGTACGGCGTGCGCTTGCTGCCGCGCGAATCCCAGACATAGCCGTCCTTGTTGAAGCCGTCATAGGACATCAGCACGTCCCACGGCTGCTGGAAGTCCGAGCCGGAGTAACCGGCCTTGATGTTGTAGCTGAACCGGTCGTTCAGCACCTGGTCGACGGTGAAGCCGAACTGGTAGGTCTTGGTGGTGGTGGTGCTGACTTCCTCGATGTGCTTGATGTCGACATTGTTGATCTTCATGTAGTCGACCTGGCCGGTCGAATCGACGTCGGCGTCCATGATCTGGCTGTCGACGCGGCCGGCGAACAACGGAAACTGCGCGGTGGCACCGTTGACGTTGCGGTTGTTCGAAGCCAGCGACAGGGCGTAGTCGTTGCGGTTCTGGTCGAACTGCGAATAGATGGCGTCGAAGGTCATGCGGGTATTGTCGTCCGGCCGGTACTGCACGGACGAGGTCATGCCCAGGCGCTTCTGGTCCAGCTGGAAGCGGCCCAGCCCCGGATTGCGCGGCAGGAAGACGTTGGGCTGGTTGACCTTGGCATAGGCGACGGGATCGGACGGCTTGCCCGAGAAGCACTGGCCGGCCGGACGGTTGCCGGTGCCCGACAGCACGTTGACATAGGGGATGGCCGTGTTGATGACCTGGCTGCCCGGCTCGGACGGATCGTCGACCGCCAGGCCGCAGAAGCCGTTATTGGCGTCGGAATAGTCGGATTGCGAGGTGTCGGAATAGCCGTCCTCGGTCTCCTTGCGCGTCGAATAGGCGATCGAGAACAGGGCGCCCCACTTGCCCCAGGTGTCGCTGATCAGGCCGGCGAAGCGCGGCGAGGTCGTCTTGTTGATGTCGTAATAGGCCGCCTGGGCCGAAAGCGCCGCGCGGAAGCCCGGCTTGTCGAACGGCCGGCCGGTCTGCAGGTCGATGTTCGAGCCGAGCGAACCTTCTTCCATTTCGGCCGCCTGCGACTTGGCGACGGAGACGCTGTTGAACAGCTCCGAGGCGAAGGTCGAGAAGTCGAAGCCGCGCGTGCGGTTGATCCCGGCGACGACGCCGAGCGTCGATCCGGTCGTCGCCGAATAGGCGTCCACCCCGTTCAGCGTGGTGCGCACGAAGTCGCCGCCCAAGCCGCGCACGGTGATTTCGCGGCCTTCGCCGCCGTCGCGGGTGATCGACACACCCGGCACGCGCTGGATCGATTCGGCCAGGTTGGCGTCGGGGAAGGAGGCCATGTCGTCGGCCTTGATGACGTCGACGATGATGTCCGAACGGCGCTTGGTGTTGACGGCGCTCTGCACCGCCTGGCGGTAGCCCTTGACGACGACGACGGTGGAATCGTCGTTGGCGGCGGGTGCGGCAGCCTTGTCTTGGGCAGCCTTGTCCTGGGCGTGCCCGGCGAAGGGCGCGGCGGCGCAGGTGGCTATGATGATGGCGAGCAGGGACGGGCGCAGACGCCGCAGGGGCGTTTTGGGGTTCATGGCTTTTCCTCCTGGCGCGTCGGCGATAAGCGACGCGGCCGATTATATTTTTTATGATTGGGGTGCGCGAAATACGGTACTCAACAACCGCTGACCGGGGCGTCGGACGACACGGATACGCAACAGATTGGCATGACCAACAGCGTGAGTATGACAAACTGGCGACGAAATACAAGCCAGAATGCGCATCTTCAATCACTTTCACGCGCAACAATGGCTAATTTGTACGATAATAATCAAAATCGGTCAGGCCGGTTATCTTCGACCCGACGCCGCGGACGCGCCGATCGCCACCTTATTTTTTACGAGGGTTTCCATACGAAACCGCTAGGGAAACGCCACCCCGGCAGGGCGAAAACTTATGGCCCGCGGCGTAGGGTCTGGCGGCTCCGGGGCGGAGCCGTTCCACCTGTCAACGGAGGCTCGCCATGCCAGCCCCTATCGCGCCCGCCCTAACCGCTCCTGGCCTGTCGCACGGCGCCTATATCGATTCCGACTATGCGCCCCGGCCGGCCGCCTGGCGCGGCCGCTGGCCAAACGCCCTGGTGACCAGCCTGGCCATCGCCTTCATCACCACCTGCATCAGCGGCGCGTCGGTCGTCTACGCGGTCACCCACATTCCCGAGGTCGATCCCGACGCCGAAGCCGCACCCGTCGCCGCCGTGGCGGAACTGACGGACGCGGCGCCAGCGACGCCCGATAAGCTGGAAGTGTTGACGCCACCGGTGTATGGCGCGGGCGTGGTCAACGAAGCGCCCGCCATGCCGTTCATGCCTTTGAACGCGCAATCTTTAAACGCGCAACCTTTGAACGCCCACGCGACCATGGACCAGGTCGATCTCGACCGCCTGGCGCAGGCCGATGGCGTGGCCCGCCCCTGCGCCGATCCGTGCAGCGCCCAGGCCGGCTATGTCGCCGCGGACGCCGCGGATGAGGCGGACGCCGATGACACGAACGACAATAATGGCGGCAATGCACCGCCGCCTCCGGGCATGGTCATCAACTAGGGTTTAGTGCCCGTCGAACAGCGCGGCCTGGATCGCCGAGGTCAGCGCATTGGTGTTGAACGGTTTGGCGACGTGGCCGTCCATGCCCGCGCGATGGCACTGGGCGATTTCGGCCTTCGACACATTGGCGGTCAGGGCCACGATCGGCACGCCGGCGCAGGGTCCGCCCGACTGGCGGATGCGGCGGGTGGCCTCGAAGCCACCCATGACCGGCATGTTCATGTCCATCAGGATGACGTCGAAGGCTTCGGCATTCGCCGCCTCGACCGCCGCGGCGCCGTCGCTTACCGCCGTGACGCCGACCTTTTCGCGCATCAGCAGGATGCTGATCAGGTCGCGCACCATCTCGGTGTCCTCGGCGACCAGCACCCGCAGCCCGGCCAGCGAGCCATGGCGGGCGCGCCGTGGCGACGCTTCTGGAATATCGGAAGGATCGATCTGACCTGACATGCCCCAAATCTAGCGCGCAAACGTTACGATTGGCTTGCCGGCACGGGTTACCGCGCCTGCGCGTTAACCGACTTCTTACCGGCGGGCCGGATGAGCGGGACTGCGACCTTACGGGAAAACGCGCAGCCTTTCTTCAGGGCCTTTCCGGCCTTTGCCCCTGGAGCCACCGCCATGTTCCACGATGTCCAACACCCGGTAAAGACGCAGATCGCGCCCCGCCTCACCGCCTTTATCGAGGGCGAGGATGGCGAGGTGGTGACGCTCGACATCGTCGAATTCATCGCCCTGCGCATGCGCTGGCGCGACGACTACCAGGTCGGGCTGCTGGGCCTGTGCGTGCGCGCCAACCTGGTGGCGCTGGAACGCGGCATCCTGCCCTATGGCGAAGTGCTGAACCGCTTCGCCAATGCCGCCGTGGCCGCGCCGCAGGGGCATGGGCCCTTCACCAAGGCGATCGAGGCCGGCATGGCGGATCTGTTGTTCTGAGGACTTGACGACAGCAAGTGACCCCTCCGTCGCGGACGTCGTGCTTCGCACTCGCCGCGCCACCTCCCCATTTTAACAAAATGGGGAGGAGAAGCCGCTGGCGATCACACATCCGTCATTTCAAATAGCGACGTTCCTGCGTTAACGGAATGCTTACACGGTTGGATCAAAAATTAACCGGGTATTTATTTCCGTAAATGTGGACGCGTATATGTCTCTGACCGATAAATTGTTCATGCCGCGACGCCTGATGATCGCCGGCCTGGTCGCGATCGCCGGCCTGCTCATCGCCATCGCGGTGCAGGTCACGACGCCCTTCGATACCCAGCCCTATGTGCGCACCCTGCTGATCTACCTGGTGCTGGACTATGTCTGGGCGTCGGTGAAGCGCGAATTCTTCCCCGACAAGAAGCGCCCCGAGAAGACCCGGCGTTAAAACACCGGCAGCCGAAACAAAAAAGGCGGGCCGTTCTGGCCCGCCCGCTTTTTGGCGCCGTGAAATTCAGAAATCTCAGGCGGCGATCGAGGTGGTCGTCGTCGCGGCCGTCAGTCCGGTCGCCGCGGCGGTCGACGAGGTCGAGGTGCTGGCGGACGTGTAGGCCTGGAGCGCGGCCGTCAGTTGCTTCATCAGGTCGTCAAGCGACGTCGAATTGTCGGCCAGGCTGGACGTGGTCGAAGACGCCGTGCTGGTCGACGAGGTCGAGGACGCGTCGCCCATGCCGGGCGGCATGCCGCCGGGGCCGCCGGGACCGCCCATGTGGTGATGGTGGTGGCCGGACGTTTCCGAGGTCGAATAGGTCGAGGCCGCCGAGTCGGTACTGGACGTGCCGGACGTCGACGTGCTGCCCGAGGTTGCGGATGTGGCCGACGTCGCGTCGGTCGAACCGTCACCCGGCGGCGGCGGCGGGGGGCCATCGCCTTGCTGAGCCTCCAGCAGGCCGTTCATCATCTCCGAAGAGAACTGGCTGAGGAAGAAGTCGAGGTTTTCGCTGAGGCTGGTGCTCGACGCGGCCGAAGAGGCGGTCGAGGCCGAGGCCGTTTCCGAGGTGGAAAAGGTCGAGGCGGCCGAACTTGTGGCGCTGGTGGCCGAGGTCGATTGGCTTTGCAGGCTGGCCAGCAGTTTGGCCAGGGCTTGCGACGCGTAAGACCCGGTTCCCGCGCTCGTCACGCTGTCTGACGACATGAGGATCTCCTGTTAACGAATGTCAATTCAAGCATTGACCCCATCACAGAATAAAGGAGAACCTTAACAAGTTATTATTTTAACTTACATTTCAAACGGGAAACAAAAAAGCCGTATTCAAAGCTGAAAAACTGAAATAATCCTGTCATTCTATTTCTAAAAGAACATTAACACGGCAGTTTTTACTGTAGGAAAATTTGCTTCGGCAAGTTCTGCCGGGTGAGTCTACCCCCTTGCTTCCCGCCGCTGTCGCGGTTAGTTTGCCGCCATCCATTCGCGAAGGTCCGTTCATGCGCGCTTTTCTTTTCACCCTGCCCCTCCTTGCCGCGCTTGCCAGCGCCGCGCCCGTCCTGGCGCAGGACGGCCCGCCGCCGGGCGGACCCGGAGGCCCGGGCGGCCACCATGGCCGTGGCGGTGACGACGGCGTCATCGGCCTCGGCGGCCAGGCGCAGGTCTTCTTCTCGCCGTCGGGCCAGCCGTTCCGCGCCAAGCCGGGCGAGCCCTATCCCATCGTCCAGTGGTTCGCCCAGGCGGACACCGACCACGACGGCAAGATCAGCCACGACGAATTCGTCGCCGACGCCATCGCCTTCTTCCAGAAGCTGGACGTCAACCACGACAACTACATCTCCAGCGTCGAGAATACGCGCTACGAGAACGAGATCGCGCCCGAGATCACGCGCATGGATCCGCGTATCCAGCAGCCGCGCATCATCAAGGAAGAGATCGACGACCATCCGCAGGAACAGGACCTGCCCAATGGCGGCCGCTACGTGAAGCAGATCCTGGGCGCGGCGCAGTACGGCCTGATCGACGAACCGCAGCCGATCCGCGCCGCCGACGCCAATTTCGACTTCCGCGTCTCGATGGACGAATGGCAGGCGACCGCCGAGGAGCGCTTCAAGGTGCTCGACCGCAATGGCGACGACTTCATCACGCTCGACGAACTGCCGCGCACCCCGTTCCAGAAGGCGATGGACGGTGACAAGGGCAAGAAGGACGACGACAAGAAGGGCGACAAGAAGAAAAAGGGCTGGTGGTAAGTCACGAGCCAGCGCCTCGCTGATTTGGAGCGCCGATCCGTGGACTCGGATCGGCGCTCTAATTTTTTTCCTGGCCGCGCAATTTATCCGAAAAATGGCATCCCCTTTTCGGATGGCGCCCTATATGCTACCGACACGGCTTCAATTTGTGGTGAGACACACGTGGGCAAACGCGTTTTCCGGCTGGGCCTGTTCGGCCTCGGCGCCTTCGGGCGCCTGATCGTCAAGCATCTGTCACCCTATTTCGACATCTATGCCTACGATCCGAGCCCGCACGCGCGCGCCTTCGCCCGCCGGCACAATGTCACCCTGACGACCCTGGAAGAAGCGGCGTCGTGCCGCATCATCCTGCTGGCCGCGCCGATCCGCGCCATGCATGAGCTGGCGCGCCAGATCGCCCCTTACGTCCATCCGCGCGCCCTGGTCATCGACGTCGGCTCGGTCAAGATGAAGCCGGCGAAGTGGCTGATCGAGGAACTGCCGAAAAGCTGCTACGTCGTGTGCACGCACCCCCTGTTCGGGCCGCAATCGGCGCGCAAGGGCATCCACGACCTGGAGATCGTCGTCTGCCCGGTGCGGCTGCGGCGGCTGGAGCCGATCGTGCGGTTCCTCAAGGAAACCCTGGATCTCAAGGTGACCATATCCACGCCGGAGGAGCACGACCGCGCCCTGGCCGCCGTGCAGGGCCTGACCCACCTGATCGCCAAGGTGATGAGCGGGCTGGAGCCGCTGCCGCGCGAGCATACGACCAAGTCCTACGACCTGCTGATCCAGGGTATCGGCCTGGTGTCGGGGGACAGCGACGAACTGTTCCTCAGCATCGAGCGCGACAATCCGTTCGCGGCGGAGGTGCGCAAGCGGTTCTTTTCCGAGATCGACAGTCTGAGGGCCCGACTGGAAGCGCACGACGCGAGCGAGTAGGGAAGCAAGATTCCCCTCCACCACCGGCCATTGAGGGTCTGGCTTCTGAAGCGCCGGCCGGCGGTCCCCCTCCCCGGCAAAGCCGGGGAGGAATGAAATAACGAACGCCTATTATCGCTCCTCCCCGCTTGTCGGGGAGGGGGACCGCGCCCGGAGGGCGTGGTGGTGGGGTGGACCGGCGTCTAGGTTTTCGGTTTGGCGGCCGGTTTTGGTTCAACAATCGCCGGCGCTGCCGGCGGTTGCGCGGCGGCGACCAGGCCCAGGATACCGCCCGGATTCATCGCGTCAACCATCTGGGACGGGATCAGGATCGTGGCGCCGCGCTCCTTGGTCGTCTCGTAGATGATGTTCATCGCCCGCAGTTGCAGCGCCGTCGGGCTCTTGGCGTAGATCTCGGCCGCCTCGACGAACTTCTGCGCCACCTCCTGCTCGGCCTGGCCCAGCAGGATGCGCGCCTGGCGTTCGCGCTGCGCCTGGGCCTGGCGGCTCATGGCGTCCTGCAGCGCCGGCGGCACACCGATGTCGCGGATTTCGACCGAGATCACCGACACGCCCCAGTCGGCGATCTTGCGCCCGATGTCGGCGCGCAGCTTTTCGTCGCTGACCTTGCGGTCGGAAAGCAGGGTGTGCAGGTCGGACGAGCCGACCATTTCCCGCAGGGAGGTCTGGGCCACGCGCTGGATGGCCGAGCGGTAGTCGGTGATTTCCAGGGCGGCGCGTTCCGGGTCGTGGATCTGCCAGAAGATGACCGCGTCAATATTGATCGGCACCGTGTCCTTGGACAGCGCCTCCTCGGCGTCGAACTCGGTCGTCTGGATGCGCTGGTCGAGCCAGGTCGGCACGGCGTCGATGAACGGGATGACGACGAACAGGCCGGGCCCGCGGATGGCGTGCAGGCGGCCCAGCCGCAGCACGATGGCGCGCTCCCACTGGTTGGCCATCTTCAGCGACTGCGGGATCAGCAGGGCGGCGATCACCAGGATCGCCCCCAGCGTATAGAAGACGGCCGCGGCGCCGCCGGACGCTCCCAGCCAGAAACACAGGCCGGCGGCAACGAAGGCCAGCAATGACAGCAGGCTGGACAGGCCCGAGGCGCCGCCCCCGCGGCGGGGCGTGTTTTCAACGACGATATTGGCCATGGTCAGAAGTCCTTATGGTGGACGAGGTGCAGGATGCGTTCGGCAAGATGCCGGGGATCGACGCCCTCCGCCCGGGCCAGGTCGAGAACCTGATGCGCCAGGCGGTCGGCGCTATCCGTGGGCGCGGCGGACGGCAGGGTGTCGGCGACGAAGCTGCCGCGGCCGCGGATCAGCACGATGACGCCCAGGCGTTCGAGTTCGTCATAGGCGTGGCGCACGGTGTTGAGGTCGGCGCGCACGGCGACCGCCACCTGGCGCATGGTCGGCATCTGGTCGCCGGGCCTGAGCGCGCCGGCCGTCACCCGACGCAGCAACTGATCGCGCAGCTGGACATAGATCGGCACGCCCGAGGCTTCGAGACGCAGTTGATCGACGACCTTTTGCTGGATTGTATGCATACACTCATACAATACCCAAACCGCCATCCTGTCAAGGCGGCGCAAAACGCCTTTGACATCCGCCGGGTTTCGCGACGATAAGCGTTATAGCAACAGATGCGCCGGCCCTCGGCCGTCGTTTTCAGGGGAGACTTTTCGATGAAGCTGAAGCCGACCATCCTCAGCCTGGGCGTCCTGGCCGCCACGCTGTCCATCGCCACCACCGCCCTGGCGCTCGACGCCGCCGCGGTCGAGAAGGCGCGCTCGGACTACATGCATGCGTTGGGCAAGTCGTTCAAAGGTCTGCGCGACGAGCTGTCGAAGGGCTCGCCCGATGCCACGGCGCTGAAGGCCTATGCCGCCGACATCGCCAAGGCCGCGCCCAACCTGCCGGCGCAGTTTCCGGCCGGTTCCGGTCCGGAATCGGGCGTGAAGACCGGTACGCTGCCGAACATCTGGACCGACGCCGCGGGCTTCAAGAAGGACGCCGACGGCCTGGCCTCGGCGGCGACGGCGCTGAACACCGCGGCGCAGGCCGGCAATATCGACGCCGTCAAGGCCGCCGCCGGCAATCTCGGCCAGGCGTGCAAGACCTGCCACACGACCTATAAAAAAGAAGATCACTAAGTCATGAACGCCGGGGGGACGATCGCCGCCAATAGGGTCGCTGTCTGGGACGTGCCGACCCGGCTGTTCCACTGGCTGCTGGCCGGCTTGATCGTCTTCGCCTGGTGGAGCGCCGAGACGCATCACCTCGACTGGCACAAGATGGCCGGATCCAGCATTGCCGGCCTGCTGGTCTTTCGCCTGTGGTGGGGGCTGTTCGGCGGTTCGACGGCGCGGTTCGCCGATTTCCTGCGCGGCCCGAAGACCATCCTCGCCTATCTCTCCGGCAAGCCGGTCAAGGTCAGCGCCGGGCACAACCCGCTGGGCGCGCTGAGCGTCGTCGCCCTGCTGCTGACGACGCTGACCGTCGTCGTCGCCGGGCTGTTTTCGGTCGATACCGACGGGCTGGAGTCCGGCCCCCTGGCGAACCTCGTCGACTATGACGGCGGCCGGCTGGCGGCCAAGGTCCACGGCACCGGCTTCGAGGTGCTGGAGATCCTGATCGGCCTGCACCTGCTGGCCATCGTTTTTTATACCGTCTTCAAGCACCAGCCGCTGGTGCCGGCCATGGTCCATGGCCAGAAGCCCGCCGGCGCGGATGAGAGGCCGCTGAAGCCCGGCGGCGCGGTTTCCCTGCTGATCGGCCTCGTCCTCGGCATCGCCGTGGCCGCCGTCCTGATCTGGCTAAGCGGCAAGAGCTGATCCATGAAATATATCCTGCCCCTGCTTCTCGCCTGGCTGCCCACCGCCACGGCGCAGTCAGTCCCCTCGCGCGACGCGGTCATGGCCGTCGTCACCCGCGAAGCGTCGGCCGAGGTGGCGCGGCTGAAAAACCTCGACGCCCATCCGGACCTGCCGCGCGACAATGTCACCGGCCTGACCGCCAACTGGGTGTCGGGCGTGTTTCTCGTGGGAGCCGCGCGGCTTACCGACACGCCGGACGTGCATGAATACGTCGTGCGCACGGCGGCGAAGTTCAACTACGCCCTGGCCGGCGCCGAAGCCCCGGTCAACCTGATCAACGCCAATAATATCACGCTGGGCGACGTCTACGAGGACCTGTATCAGCGCACGGGCCAGCCCGGCATGCTGATGCCGCTGCAGCAGCGGCTCGACTATACCCTGCCCTACCTGACCCAGGCGCCGGCGCCGAAGCGGCTGGCATGGTGGTGGTGCGACGCCCTGTTCATGGCGCCGGCGGTCTATGCGCGCATGTCGGCCCTGACGGGTGATCCCAAGTACCTTCAAGCCATGGACGTGGCGTGGTGGCGGACCTATGACCGGCTGTGGGATACCGATGAGCACCTCTATGCCCGCGACGAGCGTTTTATTACCGAACGCGACGCCGCCGGAAAGAAGATCATGTGGTCGCGCGGCGAAGGCTGGGTCATTGCCGGCCTGGCGCGCGTGCTGGAGGCGATGCCGGCCGATTTCCCGTCGCGGCCGCGTTATGTCAGGCTGTACCAGGAGATGGCGGCGCGGCTGATCGCGCTTCAGGGCGAGGACGGCCTGTGGCGGTCGAGCCTGCTCGATCCGCAGGCCTTCCCGGAAGCCGAGACTTCGGGCACGGCGCTGGAAACCTACGGCCTGGCCTTCGGAATCAATCATGGACTGATTGACCGCCAGACCTATCTGCCGCACGTGCTGAAGGCATGGGCCGGGCTGAACCGCTACATCCTGCCCAACGGCCTGCTGGGCCAGGTCCAGACGACCGGCGACCAGCCCGTGCCGACCAGGCCGGACTATGTCGGCATGTATGCCTCGGGGCCGTTCATCATGGCCGGGCTGGAAATCGCCCGGTTCAACGATCCGGTGACGCCGCTGCCGGTGGCGGTAACGGTCGGGCATGGTGAACCGATGACGATGGCGCCCCGTATTGCCCAGCCAGGCCAGAATGCCTCGGCCTTCGAGCAGTCGGAAGCCAAGCGCAAGGTGCAGGAACGCGCCGCGACCAAGGCCCTGGCCTACGACCCGGTCACCGACGATCCGGATTACAGGTCGCCTTATCCGGCAAGGCCGTAAGAAAGCAAGAAACCCCACCACCACGAGCCATTCTCAACGTCATCGACGATCGTGTCGGCTCGCGGTCCCCCTCCCCGGCATAGCCGGGGAGGAATGATAAAATCATGCCTCCCCACCTTTGGTGGGGAGGGGGACCGCGCCCGTTCTTCACGGGCGTGGTGGAGGGGATTCTTGCTTTAATCACCCTACCCGCTTGGCCGAAATGATCTTCACAGGCACCGCCAGCATCTGGCCGGTCCAGCCACCGGCCTTGGCCTTGCCCTTGGCGATGCGGCCGTGAAGGATGCCGCTGACGACGTTCATGCCCTTCACGACGTGGCCGAAGGCGGCGTAGCCTTCGTGGTCATCGGAACCGCTTTGCGGACCGGCGTCCATGAAGGTGTTGTCGCCGACGCACAGCACGAAGTCGCCGGTCGCCGTGCCGACGGCGAAGCGCGACATCGAGATGGCGCCGTCGGTGTGCGACAGGCCGGTCTGCTTGGTCGATTCGTGCTTGATCGGCGGGAAGGTCGGGCCGACGGGGCTGGCCTGGATGAAGCCCGAAGCGCCGGCGTCGGCGGCGCGCCAGAAGGTGGCGCCGTCGTACTTGTGATTATCGACATATTGCAGGAAGTTCTTGACGGTGACCGGCGCCTTTCTGGCCTCCAGCTCGATGACGATGGTCCCCTTGGCGGTGGTGAAGGCGACGCGCGGATGATCGGCATCGGCATGGGCCACACCGGCAACCGCCATAACCGAAAGGGCCATCATGCCCGCCAGAAAAGCTCGCTTCATCTTAGACCTCCAAATACATCCTGGGCACTATCGGGATTTTCACGCCGCTTTCAAGGCCTCCCGTCGCCGACGGATCGGCGCGGCCCGAGCGTTCATTGAACATAAGCCCGCATAAAGAGGAAATGCCGCATGATACCGTCCCTGTCGCGCCGCCTTGCGCTGGCCGCCGCCCTCAGCTTCGCCGCGCTGGCGCCCATCGCCCATGCGCAGACCGCGCCGTCAAAGCCCGCCCTGTTCCTGATCGGCGATTCGACCATGCGCAACGGGTCGAAGGACAACGGCGCCACGGCTGGCCAGTTCGGCTGGGGCCACATGCTGCATTACTATTTCGACCCGGCGCGCATCGACGTCGTCAACGACGCCATGGGCGGCACTTCGTCGCGCAGCTTTCAGGATTCTCCCAATCTGTGGCCCAACGTGCTGCGCATGATCCGGCCGGGCGACTACGTGCTGATGGCCTTCGGGCACAATGACAGCCGCGCCACCCTGCGCGGCAATGGCGACGAGACCGGCCCGGCGCCCGCGCCGCCGGCGAAGAACACCAACGGCGCGACGCCCGGCCAGCCCGGCACCGCCCTGACCGCGGGCGCGCAACCGGCCGAGGTGCATGCCTTCGGCTGGTACATGCGGCAATATATCGAGCAGGTGAAGGCCAAGGGGGCGACGCCCATCGTGCTGTCGCTGATCCCGCGCAACCGCTGGAGCGACGGCAAGGTCAACCGCAACGACGCCGACTATGCCCTGTGGGCGCAGCAGGCCGCCGAACAGGAACACGTCCAGTTCATTCCGCTGAACGGCATGATCGCCGACCGCTACGACGCCCTGGGCCAGGCCAAGGTCCAGGCCGACCTGTTCCCGCCCAACGAGGCGGTGCATCCCAACTGGGCCGGGGCGGCGCTGAACGCATCCATCGTCGTCGACGGCATCAAGGCGCTGGATACGCCGCTGAAGGGATATCTGGTGGCCGACCCGCAGGTGCCGGCGGCGCCCGACGTCGTTCCGCCGGCGACCGGTGAGATGGGCCCCACGGCGATGTCGCCCGCCTCGCGTACGCCGGGGAATTAGGTCAACCGGGCCGAGGCCTGGCGTACGCCGAAGCGGCTGCGGAACTGGTCGCGTTCCTCGTGGATCGAGGCGATGACCAGGCCCATCGGCACGCCGACGTCGATCAGCGTATTTTCCGCCAGTTGCAGGCTGGCCTCGAAGGTCTCCGGCACGGCGTCGGTGGCGCCCAGCTGGTACAGCCGCTGGGCGTGGCGGGCGTCGCGGGCGCGGGCGATGATGTGCACGTCGGCGCGTGCCTGGCGCACCGTCTCGACGCACGACTCGGTAAAGGCGGCGTTGGACGCCGTGATCACCACGGCGCGCGCGCTGTCGAGGCCCATATGCTTCAGCAGTTCTGGGTTGGAGGCGTCGCCGTACCACGCCTCGATCCCGGCCTTGCGCGCGCGCGCGGCGATCGACGGGTCGATGTCGACGGCGGTGAAGGGGATGTTGTGGACGCGCAGCATGTTGGCGACGTGTTCGCCGACGCGGCCATAGCCGATGATCAGCACGCGCGCGCCTTCGCCGATAACCTCGGGCGCCTGGGCCGGCGGCGGGCCAGCCGGCATCAGGCGGCGCGACAGCCGAAGCCCCAGGTCGGCCAGCATCGGCACGCAGAACAGCGAGATGATCGCCGACAGGATGACCGCCTGGCCAAAGGCGCGCGACAGCACGTGGTGGCCGATGGCCTCGTCGATGATGACGAAAGCGAATTCGCCGGCGGGGCCCAGGACCAGCGCCGCCTCGATCGCCGAGCCGCGTTTCAGCCCGAAGATCCGCGCCGCCGGATAGACCACCGCGGCCTTCAGCAGGACCAGGCCGGCGGCGATGCCGAAGACCAGGACGGGCTTGGCCAGGACGGCGGCGATTTCCAGGCGCGCGCCGACGGTGACGAAGAACAGGCCGAGCAGCAGCCCCTTGAACGGATCGATCATCACCTCGATCTCACGGCGGTATTCGGTTTCGGCCAGCAGCACGCCGGCGACGAAGGCGCCCAGCCCCATGGTCAGGCCGAACATCACCGCCACCTCGCCCGAGGCCAGCACGACCAGCAGGCAGGCCGCCATGAACAGCTCGCGGCTTTTCGCCGCCGCCACGCCCTTGAACAGCGGCCGCAGCAGGAAGCGCCCGCCGATCACCAGCACGCCCATGCCGATCAGGGCGGGGATCAGGGCCAGCAGGCCCTGGCCGCCGACGGCCTCGTCCGCGCCCCTGGCGGTGGCGCTGGTGATCATGGCGATAGTGATCATGATCGGCGCGACGGAGAGATCCTGGGCCAGCAGCACGGCGAACACGCCCTTGCCGGCGGGGCTGTGCAGGGCCTTGCGCTCGGCCAGGACCGGCACGACCATGGCCGTCGACGACAGGGCCAGGGCCATGCCCAGCGTCATCGAGGCCGGGAAGGAGTGGTGCATCAGCATGAACATCGCCGTCAGCGCGAAGGTCGACAAAAGCAGTTGCGCCGCGCCCAGGCCGAAGACCAGCTTGCGCATCGTCTTCAGGCGCTCGAAGGTCAGTTCCAGGCCGATGGAGAACAGCAGGAAGACCACGCCCAGCTCGGCCAGGGTGTGCGCCGTGTGCGAGCGGCTGACGGCCAGGGCGCCGGCCTGGGGCCACAGGCGGGCGATCTGGCCCATGATGTCGGGACCCAGCAGCACGCCGACCAGCAGGAAGCCCAGCACCGGCGAGACCTTCAGCCGCTGGAACACCGGGATGATAACGGCGGAGGCCAGCAGGAAGGCGATGACGAAGACGTAGTAGTCACCCGATCGCGCGGCCTGGGCCACGGGCGCCAGGGCCTGGGAGACGGCCTGCGTCTGAACGATCAAAGGTGTCGACATGCGCGGCGGTCCCCGTAAAAAAGCCAGCTTCCGACATAGGGGCGGGGGCGGGGCTTGTCACCCGCGACGGGCGAAAAAGGTGCGCCTTGCGGGGATAAAAAGCACAATCTGTTCCTTACCAAAAATTCATGTTTCACCTTTGTGAAAGTCGGATAGGGTGCCGTTGGTTGAAATTTCAACTTTCCCGCCGCACCGCGCGCCAAACGCCGGGCAGCGATCGTCAAACGCCTGCCCGGTGCCTCCGGCGCAGGCCAAAGGGGTGTAACATCATGCGTCTTCTCAAAGTCCTGGCCGGCTCGACGGCCCTGCTCGCCGTGGCGACGGGCGCGGCTCACGCCGCCGACCGCTGCCTCGATACCTATTGCCACATGCAGAGCCTGGAAAGCCTGGACGGCTTCGTCCCGGCCGACGCCGCCACCGCGGCGGGCGACGATGCCGCCTCGACGGTCGCCAAGCGCTTCGGCGCATGGGGCATCGACCTGACCGGCATGGACACCTCGGTCAAGCCGGGCGACAGCTTCTACGACTACGTCAACGGCACGGCGACCAAGAAGATCGTCATCCCCGCCGACAAGACCTCCTACGGCTCGTTCATCGCCCTGCGCGACCTGTCGGAAGCCCGCTCCAAGGCCATCATGCTGGGCCTGGCCGCGAAAAAGGACCTGAAGGGCGACGACGTCAAGATCCAGGCGCTCTACAACACCATGATGGACGAGGAGACCGCCGAAAAGCTCGACGTCGCCCCGCTTACGCCGAAGCTGAACGCCATCGCCGCGATCAAGACCAAGACCCAGATGGCCGCCTATATGGGCAGGTCGCACATGGGCTTCGGCAGCTCGATCTTCGGGCTGGGCGTCGGCCCGGACGACAAGAACCCGGAAATCAACGTCGTCGGCATGGGCCAGGCGGGCCTGGGCCTGCCCGACCGCGACTACTACCTGCAGGGCAAGTACGCCGACAAGCTGAAGAAGTACGAAGCCTATGTCGCCGACATGCTGGGCAAGTCCGGCTATCCCGACGCCGTCAAGGCGGCCCATGACGTCGTCGCCTTCGAAACCGCGATCGCCAAGGTGTCGTGGTCGCGCATCGACCGCCGCGATCCGACCAAGACCTACAACCCGATGAAGCTGGCCGACCTGGACACCCAGGCGCCGGGCTTCGAATGGAACGCCTTCTTCACCGCGGCCGGCGTGGCCAAGGCCAAGAAGATCGTCATCTCCGAAAACACCGCCATGCCGGCGATCGCCAAGATCTTCGCCGATACGCCGCTGGAAACGCTCAAGGCGTGGGAGACCTATCACACCATCGACGAGGCCGCGCCCTACCTGTCGAAGCGCTTCGTCGACGCCGCGTGGCAGTTCCACAGCCACGAGCTGGGCGGCGCCCTGGCGCAACAGCCGCGCTGGAAGCGGGCCATCAGCCTGGTCAGCGGCGAACTGGGCGAGGCGCTCGGCCGCGACTATGTCGCCGCCTACTTCCCGGCCGAGTCCAAGGCCAAGATGGTGCAACTGGTCGCCGACCTGCGCACCGCGCTGAAGGCGCGCATCCAGAACCTGACCTGGATGTCCGACGCCACCAAGGCCAAGGCGCTGGAAAAGCTGTCGCTTTATACCGTCAAGATCGGCTATCCCGACAAGTGGAAGGACTATTCCAAGCTGACCATCAAGGCGGGCAACCTGACGGGCGACGTCGAGGCCGGTTCGGTCTTCGAATGGAACCGCGACCTGGCCAAGATCGACAAGCCGGTCGACAAGAGCGAATGGGGCATGACGCCGCAGACGGTCAACGCCTACTATAACCCGACGATGAACGAGATCGTCTTCCCGGCCGCCATCCTGCAACCGCCGTTCTTCGATCCGCAGGCCGACCCGGCCGTCAACTATGGCGGCATCGGCGGCGTCATCGGCCACGAAATCACCCACGGCTTCGACGACGAAGGCCGCCACTATGACGGCCACGGCAAGCTGGAAGACTGGTGGACCGAGGAAGATTCCAAGAAGTTCGAGGTCCAGGCCGACAAGTACGGCAAGCAGTACGACACCTACGAGCCGGTGCCGGGCTTCCACGTCCAGGGCAAGCTGACCATGGGCGAGAACATCGCCGACCTGGGCGGCAACCTGCTGGGCCTGGACGCCTACCACCTGTCGCTGAAGGGCGCCGAGAGCCCCGTGCTCGACGGCTTCACCGGCGACCAGCGCGTGTTCATGGGCTTCGCCCAGGTGTGGCAGTCGAAGTATCGCGACGAGGCGCTGAAGCAGCAGGTGGCGACCGACCCGCACTCGCCGGCGGTGTTCCGCACCATCGGTCCGGTGCGCAATATTGACGCCTGGTACAAGGCCTTCAACGTCCAGCCGGGCGACAAGTACTACCTGGCGCCGGAAGACCGCGTCCGGATCTGGTAGCACACGATATCATACCTCCCCACCTTTGGTGGGGAGCGGGAGCGCGCGCCATCTTCAGGCGCGTGGTGGTGGGGTTTCTTGCTTGCGGTGCACCGAAAGTAAGCAAGATTCCCCTCCACCACCCTTCGCTACGCTACGGGTGGTCCCCCTGCCTTGCCGGCCCGCGCCCGGCAAAGCCGGGGAGGCATGAGAATTAGGCCCCCTCGCCCCTGGCGCGGGGGTCTTCCTTTTTTATGAAAGCCTGGAAAAGGAACACGACATGCGCTTGATGACCGTCCTGCTGACCTGCACCGCCTTGATGGCCACCTCGGCCTCCGCGCAGACCGTGCTGCAGAAGGTCGGGCTCGACACGCCGCACTTCGGCGCCTGGGGCATCGACGAAACGGCCATGGACAAGTCCGTCAAGCCGGGCGACAACTTCTTCGACTATGTCAACGGCACCGCCGACGCGAAGATGCAGATCCCCGGGGACCGCACCTCCTACGGCGTCAACGAAATCCTGGAAGAGCTGTCGGAAAACCGCTCCCGGGCCATCGTCGAGAAGCTGGCCGCCGCCCACGGCCTGACCGGCGACGACGCGAAGATCGCCGCGCTGTACAACGCCATGATGGACGAAGCGGCCGTCGAAAAGCGCGACGCCGCCCCGTTGAAGCCCATCCTGGCGCGCATCGGCGCCATCAGAACCAAGGCCGCGATGGCCGCCTATATGGGCGACACCACCCGCGGCTTCGGCAGCGCCTTTTTCGGGTCGTACATTGGCGCCGACGCCAAGAACCCGAAGATGAACGTGCTCAATATGGGCCAGTCGGGCCTGACCCTGCCCGACCGCGACTATTACCTCTCCGACAAGTACGCCGACAAGCTGAAGCTCTATCAGGCCTATGTCGCGAAGATGCTCACCATGGCCGGCTATCCCGACCCGGAAGGCCACGCGAAGGCCATTGTCGCGCTGGAAACCGCCATCGCCAAAGTGTCGTGGACGCGCGCCGAACGCCGCGACCCGGTCAAGACCTACAATCCGATGAGCGAGGCGGACCTGGCCAAGGCCGCGCCGGGCTTCCCGTGGACGCCCTATTTCAAGACGGCGGGCCTGAGCGGCGCGTCGAAGGTCATCGTCTCCGAGAACACCGCCTTCCCGAAGATCGCCGCCGTCTTTAGCGCCACGCCGCTTGAGACGCTCAAGGCGTGGGAGACCTTCAAGACGGTCGACGAGGCCGCCCCCTATCTGTCGAAGCGCTTCGTCGACGCCCAGTGGCAATTCAGGAGCCACGACCTGCGCGGCGCCGCCGAACAGCGCCCGCGCTGGAAACGGGCGATCGGCCTGGTCGAAAACGACCTCGGCATGGCGCTGGGCCGCGACTATGCCGCCCTCTACTTTCCGCCCGAGTCCAAGGCCAAAATGCAGGAGATCGTGGGTTATTTCCACGAAGCGCTGAAGGCGCGCATCGAGAACGTCTCGTGGATGAGCGACGCCACCAAGGCCAGGGCTTTGGAAAAGCTGGCCAAGATGAACGCCAAGATCGGCTATCCCGACAAGTGGAAGGACTATAGCCAGCTGGCGATCGTGCCGGGCGACCTCGTCGGCAATATCGAGGCCTCGGCCGCCTTCGAATGGAATTTCGAGCTGTCGAAGCTCGACAAGCCGGTCGATCCGCTGGAATGGGACATGACGCCGCAGACCGTCAATGCCTATTACGACCCGTCGAAGAACGAGATCGTGCTGCCGGCGGCGGAGCTGCAACCGCCCTTCTTCGATCCGCAGGCCGACGCCGCGGTCAATTACGGCGGCATCGGCGCCTCGACCATCGGCCACGAAATCACCCATGGCTTCGACGACGAGGGCCGCCATTTCGACGGCGACGGCAAGCTGGTCGACTGGTGGACCGACGACGACGCCCGTAAGTTCGACAGCGAAGCCGGCAAGTACGCCAAACAGTTCGACAACTACGAGCCCCTGCCCGGCCTGCATATCAAGGGCGACCAGACTCTGGGCGAAAACATCGCCGACCTGGGCGGCATCCTGATCGCGCTGGACGCCTATCACCTGTCGCTGAAGGGTCAGCCGGCGCCGGTCATCGCCGGTTTCAGCGGCGACCAGCGCCTGCTGATCAGCTATGCGCAGTCGTGGCAGGGCCTGCAACGAGCGGACGATCTGAAGATGCGGCTGGTGTCGGACGTGCACTCGCCCTACGCCTTCCGCGTCATCGGGCCGATGCGCGACGTCGACGCCTGGTACAAGGAATTCAACGTTCAGCCGGGCGACAAGTATTACCTGAAGCCGGAAGACCGCGTCCGGATCTGGTAGGCACACACACGATCATACCTCCCCAACTTGATTGGGGAGGATTGATTCTAGCCGCACGCGGCGCGGGTCAGCCAGGCGATCTCGTCGGCCAGGCGCTGCACCGGCACGGCGATCAGCCGCTCTTCCAATCCGATGGTGACGATGCCGTGCACGGCGGCGAACAGGGTGCGCGCCCGCACCGTCAGGCTGAGCGTGTCCAGGTCCGGCATGATCGCCGCCAGCGGCACGGCGATGTGGCGGAACAGCCGCAGTTGGTCCTGCGCCGCCCACTCCGGCAAGGGATTGTCGAGGCGCAGCTCGAACACCATGCGCCACAGTTCGAGATTCTCCCGCGCGAAGGCCAGGTAGGACAAGGCCACCGCGACCAGGCGCTCGACCGCCTCCTCGCGCGTCGTCATCGGCAGGTGGCCGGTCTTGGCCTCGGCCGCATCGCCCAGCCGCGCCAGGGTGCGCGATGAGACCAGCAGCAGCAGCGCGTCCATGTCGGCGACCAGATTGTACAGCCCGCCCAGCGCTATGCCGATATCGCCGGCCAGGTCACGCGCCTTCAGGCTTTTGACGCCACCGGTGATGATGCGCTTCTCGGCGGCTTCCAGCAGGGCTTCGAGCTGGGCCTGGCGGCGGTCGACGGTGGTGGCGGAAGGCGCGGCTTTGGCGGACATGACGTGTTTTCTTAAAAATGTGAACCATGTTCATTTTTCTCTTGAACAACGTTCACGGTCTTGCTAGACAGAGATTGTGAACAATGTTCATAGCACCGATCCAAGCTGTGAAAAAGCCCCTTTGTTCATGCACCCGAGCGGAGGGCGAAGAGGATCCCGTCTTCGCCCTCCAACCTCGGCGGATCGAGCCAATGCTGGCGAATTTCAGGAGGGTATGATGCGTAAGGTATTTGCGGCCCTGATGCTGGGCGTGCCCGTGGTGGGCGTCATTTACGGCCTGTCGGTGTGCCACGCGCAACCGGTCGAGGTGCAGCGCCGGCTGGTGCGGATGGCCAATGACCTGCCCGGCTTCCTCAACTATCAACCGACCGACGGCGCCACGCGCGCCGGCCAGATCCGCCGCGATATGCGCCTGGGTGAGGTCGATCCGGACTGAGCCGGCGAGCCCGCGCGGCGCTTGAGCGCATAAAAATCTAATTCCCGCCTCCGGGGGGATGGCGGGAATGGGGCGCGTATATCCGCGTCTCCGGCCGCGGCGAGAGGGACGCGGCCAACCCATTTGACCCGCAGATTTGATACGAAAAGGCCTCCCGGGCGACCGGGAGGTCTTATTGTCGGCCTCATTCATGCCTCCCCAACTTGTTGGGGAGGGGGACCGCGCGCCTTCTTAGGCGCGTGGTGGAGGGGATTCTTGCTTACGGTGCGCCGAAAGTAAGATTCCCCTCCACCACCGGCCATTCAGGGCTGGTTATCCTCCGCGCCGGCCGGCGGTCCCCCTCCCCACCAAAGGTGGGGAGGTATGATCACGTACTTACCAGATCCGAACGCGGTCTTCCGGCTTGAGGTAGTACTTGTCGCCCGGCTGGACGTTGAACGCCTTGTACCAGGCGTCGATGTTGCGGACGGGGCCGATGACGCGGAACACGGCCGGCGAGTGCGGG
>FTDB01000867.1_pt1 | contig 32969 bp, 22 predicted proteins | sample 1639741 | NCBI WGS metagenome assembly FTDB01 (sample SAMEA3914869, study PRJEB12502) | metagenome | biome: forest; material: soil | place: USA | collected 2012-03-12 | depth 0.1 m | reverse complement strand
CCGCCAGCACCAGGTGATGGCGGTTGCAGGGCGACAGGTCCGACCCCGTCTGGGCGATGCCGATGATCGGCTTGCCCGACTGAAGCTCCTCCAGCGACAAGCCGAAGTTCATGTAGCGCTCAAGGTAAAGCGCCGTCATGTCGACATTGCCAGGATTGTCGAACCACGCGCGTGAGCGAAGAGGCGGCTTGGACAGAGGAGGGTGAGACATGATACAACCAAAACGAACCGATATTGTCTGTCATAAACCCGGACAAATAGTCGTACAATAGAAATTTTTATCGGCAGGCCATTCGGACGATTTTCCGGCAACTTCCCGGCATTTCAGGAAAAATTCCAGGCGAGGGAAATTTTACTGCCTCGATGATGAAATCATCTTGTCTGACAATTGACAGGCTGTGACGTGGCGGTTAAGACTGCGCTGCTTTTCAGCCAACAGAGGAAACGACGCCGTGACGCTCCGTCTCATCCAAATCATCACCCGCGACGGGCAACGCCAGGTTCTGGCCGGGGACGACGACGGCTCGGCGCGCGTCATCGAAGGTGTCGCCACCACCTATGAGTTGGCGCAGAAGGCCATTGCCGCCGGCCAGGCGATGGCCGATGCGGTCGCCGCCTGTGGCCTGGGCGAGGCGATCGATGTCGCCGAGGCGCTGGCGGAAAGCCGTGTGCTGGCGCCGATCGACCATCCCGATCCGGCCCACCTGCACGTTACCGGCACCGGCCTGACGCACCTGGGCTCCGCCGAAGGCCGCGACAAGATGCATAAGGCCGCCGCCGCCGCGGAAACCCAGACCGACAGCATGCGCATGTTCCTGATGGGGGTGAAGGGCGGCAAGCCTAGAGACGGCGAGACCGGTGCCCAGCCGGAATGGTTCTACAAGGGCAACGGCAACACCCTGGTCGGCCCCAATGCCGAACTGCAATCGCCGTCGTTCGCCGAGGACGGCGGCGAGGAGCCGGAAATGGCCGGCGTCTATGTCATCGGTCCCGATGGCACGCCGTTCCGCCTCGGCTTCGCCATCGCCAACGAATTTTCCGACCATGTCGTCGAGAAGCAGAACTATCTGTGGCTGGCCCATTCCAAGCTGCGGCCGGCGTCGCTGGGCGTCGAAATCCTGACGGGTGCGCTGCCGTCGCACGTCGAAGGCACGTCGCGCATCCGTCGCGGCAACGAGGTGCTGTGGGAAAAACCGTTCATTTCGGGCGAGGACAACATGTCTCATACCTTCGCCAACCTGGAACACCACCATTTCAAGTACGACCTGTTCCGCCAGCCGGGCGACGTCCACGTCCATTGCTTCGGCACGGCGACGGCGTCGTTCGCTGATGGCATCAAGACGCGGCCGGGCGACGTGTTCGAGATTTCGGCAGCACCCTTCGCCTATGGCCTGAGTAACCCGCTGGCGGCACGGGACGAGGCAGCCGTCGCGATCAAGGCTTTGTAATGTTCTCGCGCCCGATCAGGCTCGGCATCGTCGGGCTCGGCAAGATCGCCATCGACCAGCACCTGCCTGCGGTGGCCAAGAGCCGCGATTTCAAGCTGGTGGCGGGCTGTTCTCTGGCGGCGCCCGAGGTTTCGTTTCCGGTCCATGCCGACTTCGACGACATGTTGCGGCGGCATCCCGAAATCGAGGCGGTGTCGATCTGCACGCCGCCGACGGCGCGCGCGGCCCTGGCGCTGCGGGCGATTGTCGCCGGCCGCCATGTCTTCCTCGAAAAACCGCCGGCCGCCACCCTGGGCGAAGCCGAAACCTTGCGTGATGCGGCGGTTAAAGCGCGGGTGAGCCTGTTCGCCAGCTGGCATTCGCGTTACGCGGCGGCGGTCGAGCGCGCCCGGCTTTGGCTGGCGGACCGGACGATCCGCTCGGTGACCATCCATTGGAAGGAAAATATCCGCCAGTGGCATCCCGGGCAAAAGTGGATCATGCAGGCGGGCGGCATGGGGGTCTTCGATCCCGGCATCAACGCCCTGTCGATCCTGACCCACCTGATGCCGGGACGTGTGGTGGTGGCCGGGGCCGACCTGCACGTGCCGGGCAATTGCCAGGCGCCGATCCAGGCCGAACTGGATATGCGGAGCGGCGATATCGCCATCCGCGCCGAATTCGACTTCCTGCAGGCCGATGTCCAGACCTGGGAAATGCTCATCGTCACCGATCGCGGCGTGCTGAAGCTGTCGCGGGGCGGGGCGCAGCTCGATATCGACGGCGCCATGGTCCTGAAAGGGACCGACGTTGAATATGCCGGGCTTTACAGCCAGTTCGCCAGGCTGATCCGGGCGAAAAAGTCGGATGCCGATTTCGAGCCGTTGCGCATTGTCGCCGATGCGACGCTGATCGGCCGGCCGCATGTGGCGCCGGACTATATAGAATAAGTCAGACTATTTGAGGCTCATGCTGCGCTGGGTGTCGTGCAGGGCCAGGCGCACCAGCGATTCCATGCACCAGCGCGCGTCATTGGCGTCACCGCGCGCGATGGCTTCGTAGACGGCGCGGTGGTCGGGCACCGGATCGCGGGCCAGGGCCTCGGCGCGTTGCTTGTAGCGCGTCGACCAGGCCACGGCCGCGCCGATGGAAGAACTGAGCGAAGCCAGGGCTTCGTTGCCGGTCGCCTGCATCAGGGCATCGTGGAAATCGAGATCGGCCTGGCGTCCGGCTTCGGTGGCGAGGGTCTCGCGCGCCATGACGATCAGGGCCTGGTCCATGGTCTTGAGATGGCCGGCATTGCGGCGCTGGGCGGCCAGGGACGCCGCCGTCGGTTCAGTGATCAGGCGCAGCTCGAACAGGTTGAGGATGAAGGTTTCCGACGGCTCGGTCTCGAACATCCAGCCCAGGACCTCGGGATCGAGGATGTTCCAGCGCAGGCGTTCGGTGACACGCGTGCCCGTCTTGGGCCGGCTTTCGACCATGCCTTTCGCAGCCAGGATGCGCATGGCTTCGCGATAGGCCGAGCGCGAAATTTCCAGCGTGGCGCTGGCTTCGATCTCGTTGGGCAGGATGTCGCCCGAGGCATAGACGCCGCGCAGGATATCGACACCGATGCGATGCGCCAGCACGCCGTGCAACCGCCCTTGCGACAGCAGGTTGCGAAACGGCGTATCAAGCGGATCCTGGCTGAGCGCGCTCAGGGCGTTGCTGTCGCCATCGAGGGCGGCAACGCGGGCGATCTTGGCCTTGGCGGGAGTCGATGTGTCCATCGAACAACGCTATCATTTCCTCAGACATTTGACAATCGTTCGGCCCTCCTCTACAGGGTTTATTTGTCAGACTAATAAGGCGAATACAGGAGAGTGGTATGACCAGGATGGCGATAACCCTGACGGCGAGCCTGATCACCATCGCAACGGCGACCGCGGCGATGGCCGCGCCCGTGCCGCCGGTGGCGGTTACCGTCGAAACCGGCAAGCCCGGCGCCAGGATCGACCGCCATATCTTCGGCCAGTTCGCCGAGCACCTGGGGACCGGCATCTATGACGGCGTCTGGGTCGGCCGCGATTCGCAGATCCCCAATGTGCGCGGCATCCGCACCGACGTGGTGACGGCGCTGAAGGCGATCCACGTGCCGGACGTGCGCTGGCCGGGGGGCTGCTACGCCGACGACTATCACTGGCGCAAGGCCATCGGCGATCCGTCAAAGCGGCCGATCACGGTAAACTACCTGTGGGGCCGGGTGCCGGAATCGAACCAGTTCGGCACGCACGAATATTTCGACTTCCTCGACCAGATCGGTTCGGAAGCCTATGTTTCGGGCAATGTCGGCTCTGGCACGCCGCAGGAGATGTCGGACTGGCTGGAATATATGACGGCCGACCCGGCGATCTCGACGCTTGGGGCCGAGCGCGCCGCCAACGGCCATCCGGCGCCGTTCAAGGTGCCGTTCTTCGGCGTCGGCAATGAAAGCTGGGGCTGCGGCGGCTCGATGACGCCGGAGCACTATGCCGACGTCTACCGCAACTACGCCACCTTTGCGCGCAACTACGACAACGCCCAGCAACTGCCCAACGGCGACTACGATCCGAACGGCATGAAGCGCATCTCGTCGGGGCCGAATGTCGACGATTATCACTGGACCGAGGTAAGGATGGAGGCGTCGACGCACCAGATCTTCTCATGGTCGCTCGACGGGCTTTCCCTGCATTTCTATTCCGGCTTCGACCAGTGGCCGCCGTCGAATTCCGCCGACAGTTTCGGCGAGGATCAATACGCCCACGTCATCCGTTCGGCGCTGAAGATGGAGGACCTGGTCAGCAAGCATTCCGCCATCATGGACAAGTACGACCCGAACAAGCGGGTCATGCTGGTGGTCGATGAGTGGGGCGCGTGGTACCTGCCGGCGCCGGGGTCGAACCCGCGTTTCCTGCAGCAGCAGAATTCGCAGCGCGACGCGGTGCTGGCGGCGGTGACGCTGAATATCTTCGCCCGCCACGCCGACCGGGTGCGCATGGCCAACATCGCCCAGATGGTCAATGTGCTGCAATCGATGATCCTGACGAGCGGCGACAAGATGGTGCTGACGCCGACCTATTACCTGTTCAAGCTGTACGTGCCGTTCCAGGACGCCACCTTCCTGCCGGTCGATTATGACGCCGGATCGTATGTCCATGGCGATGTCACCCTGCCGCGCCTCGACGTGATGGCGGCCAAAGGAACAGACAGCAAGACGTACGTGTCGCTGACCAATGTCGATCCGACGCAGCCGCTGGCCGTCGATCTGTCGGCCATGGGCTTCAAGGCCAGGACGGCGACGGGCCAGACGCTGACGGCGCCGAAGATGGACAGCACCAACACCTTCGATCATCCCGATACGGTGACGCCGAGGCCGGTGGCCGCCAAGGTGGGCCGGGACGGTAAACTGGTCCTGACCCTGGCGCCGGAGTCGGTGACGGTGGTCGAGGTGGAGTAAGGTTTGCAGGAGGCACAGCCTCCTGCACCTCGGAACTCGACAGCGATTACGAGTTTGAATAACAAAAATCCGGGACCTTCAGGCCCCGGATTTTTGTTATTCAGGCCCATAAACACCGTCGACTTATGGGGTGCAGGGGACCGCGTCCCCTGCAAGCCCTACACCGCCTCCGGCCATCCGTCCGCCGTCCACCGCAGTGGCTGGATCCGCAGGGTCGGCAGGCCGTTCCTGTCGGCGTCGTAGGCGTGATAGACAATATAATCCGCGTCGCCGTCCTGAAGCACCGCGCAATGGCCCGGTCCCTTCCATCGCCCGGTTGGATCGAGCGCGGCGCTCAGCATCACCGTCCCGCCGCCGTCGAGCATCTTCACGCCGTCGCGGTCGCGATACGGCCCCTTCACGTTCCGCGACCGGCAGACGACCGTGTAGTAGCTGCTGTTCACGCCGCGGCAGCAGAAATCGTAGGACGCGAACAGGTAATACCAGTCCCCGCGGCGGATCAGGAAGGCGCCCTCGACTGCGTCGGGCTTCGGACGCTCGGCCAGGGCGATGCGGTGCGCGCCCGGCTTCGGCTTGTGCGTGGCCGGATCGAGTTCGACCAGCTTGAGACCGCTCCAGAAACTGCCGAGCGCCAGCCATTCGCGGCCGTGCGCGTCAACCACATGGTTGGGATCGATGGCGTTGTAGTCGTCGCCGGCCACTGTCTCTACGACCAGGCCTTCGTCCGTCCAGCCGAAATCCGGCCGCGACGTATCCAGTGTCGGCGTCGTCATCAGGCCGATGACCGAGGTGTTCTTGCCGAACTGCGACGCCGCGTAATAGAGCAGGTACTTGCCGCCGACGTACGAGATATCCGGCGCCCAGGCGCCCTTGGTCTGCGGCAGGGCCTGTGTCACCCAGGCCGGAAAGGCCGGCATGACCGCGCCCTTGCGCGTCCAGGCGGCGAGGTCGGGCGAGGTGCGCCACGTCAGCAGGCCGCCGGCGTCGCTCATCTGGCTGGTGCAGAACAGATGATAAAGCCCGTCGTCGCCCTTGATGATGCACGGATCGTGCACCGGCGCGATGTCGCCGCTCAGGCGGTCGTTGAGCGTACCCTGGGCGCGGCCGGGCAGGGGCGCCGCCAGCACCGCCGCCAAAACCGCCAGTCCGCGTCGTGTCATCATGGCGGAAGGTTCCTAGTTGACGACCGGCCAGCCGTCGGCGTCGAAGGTCAAGGTGTTGATGCCGAGACGCGGCGCGCCGGCGAGGTTGGCGTCGTAGAAGTGGTAGACCAGGGTCGGGACACCGGCAACCGCCACCACGCTCTCGCCGCCGGGGCCCTGGACGTGGCCGTGGGCGCTGAGCAGGATGGTGCCGCCGCCGTCGTGCAGGTCGAGGCCGCCGCGGTCGAGGAACGGACCGGTCGGTGACGCCGAACGGCCAACGACGATGCGGTAGGGGCTGTTGGCGGCGCAGCAGACATTGATCGAGGCGAAATAATAGTACCAGGTCGTGCCTGAGACCGTCCACGGGAAGATGAAGGAACCTTCCTCGCCGGCCGTGCGCCTGGCGATGTCGTGCAGGGTGGTGTCGCTGGCCAGGCGCAGGCCGGTGGCGGGATCGAGCGCCAGGACGTGGATGCCGTCCTCCCACGAGCCGAAGCTGAGCCACCACTTGCCGCTGCTATCGATGAAGGGCGCCGGGTCGATGGCGTTGAAGCCGGTCGTGCAGCCGGCGGTGTGGCCGCACGACGCGATGATCTGGCCGGCGTCGGTCCACGGGCCGTCGGGATTGGGGCTGGTGGCGAGCGCGATCACCGCCTCGGCGCCGTTGTTGGTGCCGGCCGTGCCGGGGACGTCGTAGATGGGGATCGAATAGTACTGATAATACTTGCCGTTGGCATACATGACGTCGGGTGCCCACAGGTCGGTGCGTCCGCCGCCGCCGGTCGTGTTCTTGGCGGCCCACCAGGCGAAATCCGTAGCGAAGATGCCGGTCGAAACGCTCGAAAACGTGGTCATGTCGGTGGAACTGGCCAGCGTATTGTGCGTGCCGTAGAGCCAGAACTTGCCGCTGGGATCGACGATCATGTTGGGATCGTGGACGGCGACGCCCGCGCCGGTGACGGTGCGCGGGGCCGGGTAGGCGTCCGAGCCGGTGGAGGCGATCGTCCATTCCTGCGCCGTGCCGCTGGATGCGCGTGGACTTTGCGTGACCGCGCCCGCGCTGTCCGCCGTCAGGTAGAGCCCGCTGTTGACGTTCTTGACCAGGTAGTTGCTGTCGCCGAGCAGGTAGAAATTCCACAGGTGGTCGTTGGTGCCGTTGTCGGCCCATTGCACCGCGCCGGCGCCCGTAGCGGTCGAGGCGGCCGAGATCCCGGCCACCTGGTGGGTCAGCATGTTTTCGAGGTTGTACTGGCTGCCGGTCATCGGGATGATGTGCCATTTCTGCTCGGCGGTCGAGGCCGGGGCCGCCGTGGCGATGGCGGCGCCGGCCACCTGGCTCTGGCCGGCGATGGCGAGGAACTGGCTGTTACCGGCGTTCCTGAGGGTGATCGAGACGCTGTCGTCCATGACCTTCAGCGTGCCGTTGTCGACTGCCGCCGAACTGGATGAACTCGACGATGACGATCCCCCGCCGCCGCTCGATCCGCCACCACCGCCTCCGCCGCCGCAGCCGGCAAGCGCGACAAGAAGAAGGGCGGTGGCGGCAGACGCGGCGAGGAGGGATCTGGACATGGGGACTTCCGGTATCTGGATAAAGAGAGGGCGCCGCGCGGTCAGCCGGCAGCGCCCCCAAAGTGGTCGTCGGGAGGGAGAAAGCTTACATTTTCCAGCGGAAACCGATGGAGTACTGACGGCCGATGGCGACCGTGCCGAAGTTGGTGACATAGGCGTTGCCGTTGTCGCCGAAGTGGTAATATTCCTGCTGCTTTTCGTTGGTGATGTTGACGCCGTCGACATCGAACGACATGCGGTCGTTGATATTGTAGGTCAGCTGGAAGTCGACGCTCTTTTCCGGCTGGCGCCAGATGCCGATCGGGTTGGCGAACAAAGGCGCCTCGTAACGGTCGAGGAACTTTTCACGATAGACGTACGACAGGCGGGCGCCGATCGGGCCCTTTTCGTAGGCCAGGGGGGCGTTGTACGAGAAGTTCGACACACCGAAGAAGGGCGAGTTGATCTGGCCGGTGACATTGCCCGCCGCATCCTGCAGCGGCACGTTCTGCGACGAGTGCAGCTTGGTCAGGCTGCCCTGGAAGCCGAGGCCGTCGAGGAAGCCAGGCAGGTTCTTCGGGAAGTAGATGACGCCCAGTTCCAGGCCGTCGAGCTTTCCGTCCGAAGCGTTGTAGGGCGTGTTGACTTCGAACGTGTCGGTGTTGAGGCCGGTGCCGGTCTTGGTGACCTGGTGCAGGAAGGGCACGACCAGGCCGTCGATCTTGCGGTCGAAGGCGGTGGCGTAGATGGCGCTGTCCTTCGAGAAGTACCATTCCGCCGTCAGGTCGAGGTTCTTGGCCTCGGTGGCGTTGAGGTCCGGATTGCCGCCGCTGCCCGAGCCGTAGCCGACGCTGGTCAGGTCGCCGGTCAGGTTGAGTTCGGGGTTGAGGTCGGTGAAGTTCGGGCGGCGCAGGGTTTCGCCATAGTTCAGGCGCAGGACGACGCTGTCGCTGGGCTCGTAGCGCAGGGTGGCGCTGGGCAGGAACTTGCCGACCGACTTCTTGGCCGACGACTGGCCGGTGTACTTGTAATTGACGTTATCCCAGTCATAGACCGTCATGTCGGTGTCGACATTGACGTAGCGCAGACCCCAGTTGGTACGCAGGCGGTGGCCGAACAACTGGCTGTCGGTATCCGCCATGACATAGGCCGAGGTCGTCTTTTCATCGACGTCGAAGCTCTTGTGCAGGAACAGCTGGTCCGTCGTGCGGAAGGCCGAATCATGGGCGTGGACCAGGGTGCGGAAGTCGTCGATATGGTCGCGGATATAGTAGCCGTTGGCGTCCATCCACGAACGCGGCACGTCGCCGAAACCGTCGAAGAAGTTGTTGTTGACGTACTGGTAGCCCGCGTCCAGCGTGCCGAGATTGATGCCGAGGCCGGCGTCGTCGCTCTGGGTGCGGCTCGATTCCTCGGCCTTGCGGTCGTCATAGCGCACACCGAAGCTGATCTCGCTGATGGCGCCCCAGTCGGCGTCGTACTTGCCGTCGAGCGTGGCGGTGGTGGCGTTGCCGGTGTTGCGGTTGGCGTTGTCGTAGAACTGGGCCACGTTCCAGGTCGAGGCCTGGGTCAGCAGGGCGTCGTTGTCGAAGTGGAAGGACGGCGTGCCGTCGCCGGTGTCGAAATTGACGTTGATCTGGTTGGCGACGCGGTCGATGCGGGTGGCGGTGAATTCCGAATGGAAGGTCGAGTCCTGATAGGACAGGTCGCCGTTGAGGTGCAGCTTGTCGCCGATGTTCCATTTGCCGTTCAGGGCGTAGACGTAGGAATCGGTGGCGTTGGTCGTCAGGTCGCCGGAGTTGAAGCCGTAGACCGCGCCGACGCTGCGGGTGTGCATGACGTTGGTGCCGTCATAGAGCGTGATTGTCGACGCCGGATCCGGACCCAGGTTGCCCCACCAGTCGACGAAGGAGAACAGCAACTGGTTGAAAGTGGTGTTGCGATAGCCGTTGTACATGGCTTCGAAGGTATAGACGCTGTCGTCGTTCGGCTGCCATTGGAAGGCGACATTGGCGGCCGGGCGTTCGCGGTCGCCGAGCAGGTCGCTCTGGAAGATGGCGTCGCGCGACAGCAGGTAAGGCACCTGCTGGCCATTGATGGTCAGGGTCGAACCCGGCGTTTCGGACAGGCCGGGCTTGGTGCCGGTCGGCCACAGCGACTGGAGGTCGTTCAGCGCGGCGGTGGTTTGATCGGGCGCGCGGCAATCGGTCGGGAAGATGCGTTCGAGCGGCGTCCAGTTGCCGTTGCAGCCGTCGGGCGCGGCATTGGCGCCGAGCGGCGGGTTGTCCGCCGTGGCGAACGGCACCAGCGCGCCCGGCGTCAGGCTTTCGTTGCGGTACTTGGTGTGTTCGTAGCTGAGGTTGACCAAGGCGCCGAACTCGCCGTTGCCAGTCGACCAGCGGTTGGAGAACAGGGCGCTGATGTTGGGGTTCGACGTCTTGGCGGGTTCGAGATAGGTATCGCGGGCGAAGACGGAGATTTCCGGGCCCTTGAAATCGAACGGGCGCAGCGACGATACGTCGATCTGGCCGGCCAGGCCGTTTTCGAGCTGGCTGGCGTCGCGGGTCTTGTAGACGTCGATCTGGCGGACCAGGGTCGAGGGGATGTCCTGCAGCGCTTCCGAGCGGCCCGAGGCGGTGAAGATGTTGCGGCCGTTCCACGTCGTTTCCACATCCGGCAGGCCGCGGATCGAGATGGTGCCGACTTCGCCGCCGGCGCGGTCGGTGACCTGGACGCCGGTGACGCGTTGCAGGGCTTCGATGACGTTGTTGTCGGGCAGCTTGCCGATGTCTTCGGCGACGATCGATTCGACAACCTGCGTCGCCTTGCGCTTGTTCGACAGGCTCTTGGTCAGCGAGGCGCGCACGCCCTTGACGACGACGACGGTATTGTCATCGGCCGGTGCGGTGGCGGCGGTCGTGTCCTGCGCCCAGGCGGCGTGACCCATGCCCAGGGCCAGCGCGGACACCGCCGCGGTCAGGCAAAGTTTGGTGATGGCGGTGCGGCCGCGGCGCGGCCCTGTCGGCAAACCAGTCATGCTGGTGATCTCCCTGTTAGGTGACTTTTGGGGTTCTTATGGGTAGTGAACTCTGGCGCTCATATTGTCCGACAAAATATGGCTGTCAATAGAGTTGGCGCCCCTCGCACATGCTTTTGTCTGATTAATTAGAGATATGTCGCAAATTCACAACAATTGCCGTTAAGATTTTGAAATAGCTTGGCTAAAGTCGGTCAATATATTTTCACTAGTGAAATTCATGTGATTGTATCGCCGGTAACAAAATAATTATCATATGAAATCAGCGACTTTCCTGAAAATTTGTTCGACAAATATAAAACCCCTCTCCAGCGGTGTGCCGGAGAGGGGCGGGAAGCCACGGCGGTGAAAGGTTCAGGCGGGAGAAAGAGCGAAAACATTCCAAGATTGTGGCTTGAGTTGCGCGCGGAAACGACCGTTTTCCAGCGTGGCACTGGCGTTCGACGCCGGCGCTATGGCGTCGGGCGCGGTCTTGCTGTTGATCTTTTTCAGGTCGGGGTCATGCAGTTCGGTGGCGCTGGCGATTCGTAACCCGTTACCAAGGCCGCGCAGGTCGAGCGCGAGGTCCATGGCCTCGCCGGTCGAACGGTTGAGCGCAAACAGGCTGACGGCGCCGGTTGCCGGATCGAAGATGGCGGTGGCCAGCAGGTGGGGCACCTCGCCATGCGCCCTTGTGGTGAAAGTGGTGGTGTCGACCTTCAGGCGCAGCACTTCGCCGTGGCCCAGGCGGGTGCAGTCGGCGATCGGATGGAAGATGGTCTGGCGCCAGGCGTCGCCGCCGGTTTCGGTGAAGATCGGGCCGATGACATTGACCAACTGCGCCAGGCAGGCGGCCTTGACGCGGTCGGCATTGTTCATCATCACAATCAGGGCGCCGCCGACGACGAGCGCATCCTCGAAATTGTAGATTTCCTCAAGCAGGGGCGGGGCCTCGGGCCAGCCCGGCTTCTTCAGATCCTCGGGGCGGTGCGCCTTGTACCAGACGTTCCATTCGTCGAGCGACAACATGATGCGCTTCTTCGAACGGCGCTTGGCGGCGACGGCATCGGCGACGGCGGCGATTTCCTTGATGAAGTGGTCGAGGTTGTCGATCTCGGCGAAGAATTCCTTGATGTCATCGGCGTCATTGCGGAAATAGGCGTGGAGCGAAATGAAATCGACCTGGTCGAAACAGGTGTCGAGCACTTCGTATTCCCAGGCGGCATAGGTCGGCATGGCGCGCTGCGACGAACCGCAGGCGGCCAGCTCGATCGTGGGATCGACCCACTTCATCACCTTGCCGGTTTCCTGGGCGATGCGGCCATATTCCTTCGCCGTCTTGGCGCAGGTCTGCCACGGGCCGTCCATCTCGTTGCCCAGGCACCAGAACTTGATGTTGTGCGGTTCTTCGTAGCCGTGCGAGCGCCTCAGGTCCGAGTAATAGGTGCCGCCCGGATGATTGCAGTATTCGAGGAAATGGCGCGCCTCGTCCGGGCCGCGCGTGCCGAGATTGACGGCGAACATCGGCTCAATGTCGGCCTTGCGGCACCAGGTGATGAACTCGTTGGTGCCGAACTGGTTGGTCTCGGTCGTATGCCAGGCCAGGTCGAGCTTGACCGGGCGCTGCTCTTTCGGCCCGACGCCGTCCTCCCAGTCGTAGCCCGAGAGGAAATTGCCGCCGGGATAACGCACGATGGTGACGCCCAGTTCCTTCGTCAAAGCCAATACATCGCCGCGGAAGCCATGCTCGTCGGCCGTCGGGTGACCGGGCTCATAGATGCCGCCATAGACGCAGCGGCCCATGTGCTCGACGAAGGTGCCGAAGACCCGGCGGTCGAGCGGGGCGATGACAAAGTCGCGGTCGGCGACGAGGGTGGCTTTCAGGGTCATTGCAAATCTCAGAGAAGATGGAAAAGAAGGTCGTTGACGCGCGCCTGGGCGTCTTTCAACGCCTGCTCGGTCGTCTTGTGGCCGGTATAGGCCGAGGCCATTTCGTCGCCGATGATGTCGGAGATGGCGAACTGGCGCTGGATGTCGTGGGGCAGGGTCTGGCCGTCGGTAGCCAGCGCGATGATGTCGCGGCGGTGAGGCAGGCTCAGATATTGCGCGCTGTCGGCCACCGCTTTCTGGCTGGGCAGGTGGCCGGTGCGCGACCAGTCGTAATCGTGGGCCTGCAGGAACTTCATCAGGCGGAGAACGGCGTCTCGTTGTGCCGGCGTGCGCTCGGGCCGGTGCGGCATCACCCAGGAATGGCCGTCGACATAGGCCGTCTGCTGGCCGCCATACAGCATGGGGTAGGGCTTGACCGTATAAGCGTGATAAAGCGGCCGGCCCGGCGTTTCGGCTTCGCTGGAGAACGTACCGATGACCCAGGTGCCGTTTTGCAGCATGCCGCCCTGGCCGTTGAGGAAGGCCGCCATGGCCGCCGGATAATCCTGGTCGTGGGTCATCAGGTTTTCGGCGTAAAGCTGGCGGAACAGGTCGACGATTTTCCGCGCCTGCGGCGTATCGAGCTTGATGTGCTTGGGATCGGTGAAGAAGACGGCGTGCTGGTCGAGCAGGTAGGTATAGAGGTTGCGCGTATAGGAGGCCTGTTCGTTCGCCGCGGCCTGGATGATGTAGGGCAGGCCGGTGCGCTGCCTGAACTGGCGCGCCTGGGCGATGAATTCCTCGGGCGAATGCGGCAGGATGGGCTCACCGTCTTTCATCAGGCCCGCCTTGGCGAACAGGGCGGTGTTGATGTGCCAGAGCTGGGTCCAGTTGTCGAACGGCATGCCGTAGACGTGACCGTTGATGGTGACGCCCTGGCGCGCCGCCGTGGTGAAATCGGCGGGGTCGATGCCCACCTTGGCGAAATCGGCATCGAGCGGATCGATCAGGCCGCGCTTTTCGTAGTCCGGCAGGGCCGACATATGCATGACGGTGATGTCGGGCGGATCGCCGGCGGCGTATTCGGCCGATAGCTGGTCATAGCCCGGCCAGGCGGCGATATTGACCTTCAGCGCGATATCGGGGTTTTCCTTCTGGAACTCGTCGAGCAGGCCGGTCACCACCTCGCATTCACCGTCGGGATTGCGCAGCGGCTTTTGTCCGACCGGCACATTGGCGCGGCATTCGCCGAAGATGCGTTGGACCGTGATATGGGTCAGATGGTCCTTGGGCGCGCAGGCGGACAGCGCGAGCAGGGCAAAAAGCGCGGCTATCCTCCTCATTTCACCGCCGCTCCCGACACCGCGCGGACGATGTACTTCTGGAAGACGATGTAGACGATGAGGATCGGCACAGAGGCGAATACCGCCTGGGTCATCAGGTAGCCGAGGCCCGAGGTCTGGGCGAAATTGATCTGCGACGAGGCGAGGCCGACAGTGAGGGTGAACATCTCCGAACGCGTCGCCGAGATCAGCGGCCACCAGTAATCATTCCAGGAACCGAGAAATGTGAAAATCCCCAAAGTCGCCTGGGCGGGCAGGGTCAGCGGCAGCAGAACCTTCCAGAAAATCCGGAACCGTGAGGCGTTGTCGAGCAAGGCAGCTTCGTCGAGCTCCCTGGGGATAGCACGGAAATACTGGGTCATCAGAAAGACACCGAAGGGCGCGGCCAGGCCCGGCAGGATCAGGCCGGGATAGGAATTATGCAGGTGCAGCGCCGCGAACATCTGGTGGCGGGTGATGATCACCGCCTGCTCGGGGATGGCCAGGCCGAACAGCACGAACAGGAACAGCGCATTCCGGCCGGGAAACTCCAGCCGGGCGAAACCATAGCCGGCCAGGGACGACAGGATGAGCACGCCGATGGTGGTGCAGCCTGACACGATCAGCGAATTGAGCAGCCAGTGGAAGACCTGGCTGTTCTGGAAGATGGTTTGGTAGTTTTCGACCGTATAGGGGCCGTGGAAGGCGTTGGACGTGGCGTGCAGCAGTTCGTCGTTCGACTTCAGCGACAACATGACCGTCCAGACCAGCGGTGTCACCATGATCAGGCCGAGCACGATCAGGGTGGCGAGGACAGCGGTTTCGCGCAAGCGTTTCGACTGGGTCGGGCTCATTGAACACCCCGCTTACGCGTCACAAAGTACTGCACCATGGTGGCGATCAGGATGATCGCGAACAGAATCTGCGAGGCGGCGGCGGCGTAGCCGATATCCCAGCGGCGGAAGCCGACCTCGAAGATGAACAGCACGATCGGCCGCGAGGCGCCGTTGGGTCCGCCCTGGGTGATCAGCTGCGGCTGGCCGAACAACTGGAACTGCAGCACGACCTGCAAGATGGCGACGAGGACGACGATGCGGCGCAAGGCGGGCAGGGTGATCGACCACAGGGTGCGCAGCCACGACGCATTGTCGAGCGCGGCGGCCTCGTAGATATCCTTCGGCACCTGCTGCAGGGCGGCGAGATACAGCATCATCGGCAGGCCCAGGCACCACCACACGGTGATGATGGCCATCGACACCATGACGATGTTGGGGTCGCTGAGGAACGGGATGGGCGCCGCCCCGAACATCGCCCGGACATTGGCGATGAAGCCGCCGTCGGGCATCAGGATCATGCGCCAGACCAGGGTCACGATGGTGACGGAAAGGACCGACGACGAAAAGAAGACGCCGCGGAAGAAGGCGGCCACGCGCGTGCCGCGGTTGAGCAGTAAAGCGATGAACAGCGGAATGACCGTCAGCGGCGGCACGGTCAGCAGCACGAACCAGAAGGTATTGCCGACCGCCTGCAGGAACTGCGGATCGCGCAGCAGCCGGGCGAAGTTCTCGAAGCCGACAAAGACGCGGCCACCGAACAGGTCGGCCTTGAACAGGCTTAAGGACATGCCGGCCAGCAGGGGATAGATCAGCAGGGCCAGGTACACGCAGACATAGGGCGCCACGAACAGCGCGCCGGACCAGTCCTGCTTGCGGGTGGCGGCTGTCATGCGCTGGCCACCGCATGCCAGGCCACACCCTCGGCATCGAACAGCGGCGCGTTGGCGGTGTCGAGCTTCAAGGTGACCGTATCGCCCATGCGGACGCGGCTGGTGCCGGCGTCTTCGGCGGTGATGGCGGTGCCGTCCTTGAGGCGGCTGTAGACCAGGGTGCGTTCGCCCAGCCGTTCGACCAGTTCGACGGTGGCGGACAGAGAGGGATGCGAATCCTCGGTCGACACTGTGACGTTTTCCGGGCGCAGGCCCAGTTCGGCGCGTTCGCCGGCAAAGCCCGGCCGGGCGCCGATGGCCAGGGCTGTATCGCCCAAGCTTACCGTGCCGCCGACAACGCTGACCGGCAGGAAATTCATCGGCGGCGAGCCGACGAAGCCGGCGACGAACTTGTTGGCCGGCCGGCTGTAGATCTCCATCGGCGCGCCTACCTGCTGCACCTTGCGGTCCTTCATCACCACGATACGATCGGCCAGGGTCATGGCCTCGACCTGGTCGTGGGTGACCAGGATCATGGTCGCCTTCAGCCGCCGGCGCAGTTGCGCCAGTTCCAGGCGCGTGCGCATGCGCAGGGCCGCATCGAGGTTCGACAACGGCTCGTCGAAAAGAAAGACATCGGGGTTCTTGACGATGGCGCGGCCGATGGCGACGCGCTGCTTCTGGCCGCCGCTGAGCTCGTCGGGCTTGCGGGCGAGCAGGGCGTCGAGTTCGAGGATACGGGCCGCCTCGGTGATGCGGCGGGCGATCTCATCCTTGGCCATGCCGATGTTTTTCAGGCCGAAGCCCATATTGTCGGCCACGCTCATATGCGGATAAAGCGCGTAATTCTGGAACACCATGGCGACGCCGCGCTGCCCGGGCTGAAGCTGGTCGATGCGCTTGCCGCCGATATGGATGTCGCCGGAATCGAGCTGTTCCAGCCCGGCTATGATGCGCAGGAGCGTGGTCTTGCCGCAGCCCGACGGGCCGAGGAAAGCGACGAACTCGTCATCGGCGATGGATAGCGAAATGTCGTCGAGCACCACAGTCTGGCCGAAAGCCTTGCTGACGTTCCTGATCTCGATGCCGCTCACGCTGGAAATCCCTTTGACCCTGCGGCCTTTGCGGCCGCGACGCCTCTCCCTGTCCGGTGTGCCGTTCTCTGTGCGGCTTTTACTCAGACAAAACGCCGTTTAGCATCGAATACGGGGCACGACAAGGGCGAAATGTATGAGGAATAGCAGAACGCCGTTCCCCATCCCTGGAGGGGTAGCCCTCGTGCAACGCCTTGGTTTGGAACGTTTCAGGCCGGAAATCCCGAACCTGCGGCCTCAGCCGCATATTTTCCCGCTCCCGGAGCATTTCGCGCTTTGCAAAATATTTTGTCTGAGTATTATTGCGGCAAAATCATGGGAGGAAGGCCGATGGCCCTGTCGAAACGTCAACTCCTGCTGACCGCGGCCGGCGCCGGCCTGCTGCCCGCCCTTCCGGCGATGGCGGCGGCAAACCAGGAACAGGCCCAGCCGTTTCCGCTCGAAGCCGTGACCCTGACGCCGTCGCTGTGGCGCACGGCGGTCGACCGCAACGCCGAATACCTGCTGTCGCTGGAGCCCGACCGTTTCCTGCACAATTTCCGCACCTCGGCGGGCTTGCCGCCGCGCGGCGACGTCTATGGCGGCTGGGAAGCTATGGGCATAGCGGGCCATAGCCTGGGGCACTATCTCTCGGCCTGCGGCCTGATGTATGCCCAGATAAAGGATGACCGTTTCCGCCAGCGCATCGCCTATATCGTCGGCGAACTGGCGGCCTGCCAGGCGGCGCACGGCGACGGCTATGTCGGCGGCACCACGGTCGAACGCGACGGCAAGACGGTCGATGGCAAGATCGTCTTCGAGGAAGTCCGCGCCCACATCATCACCACACATGGCTTCGATATCAACGGCGGCTGGGTGCCGCTCTATACCTGGCACAAGGTCCATGCCGGCCTGCTCGATGCCCACCGCTACGCCGGCAATGCCCAGGCGCTCGACGTCTGCATCAAGATGTCGGACTACCTGATCGGGGTCTTGGGCGGCCTCAGCGACGACGAGATGCAGCAGGTGCTGGCGGCCGAACACGGCGGCCTCAACGAGACCTTTGTCGAGACCTATGCCCGCACCGGGCAAAAGCGCTTCCTCGCCATGTCCGAGCGCATCTATCACAAGGCCATCCTCGATCCGCTGGCGCAGGGCCGCGACGAACTCGACGGCAAGCACGCCAACACCCAGATTCCCAAGCTGATCGGCCTGGCGCGGCTCTATGAAATCACCGGCAAGACCGGTTACCGCGATACGGCGGCCTTTTTCTGGGATACGGTAACAAAACACCATTCCTACGTCATCGGCGGCAATGCCGATTCCGAGCATTTCGGCGCGCCCGACGCCATTTCCGCCCATATCAGCGACAAGACCTGCGAGGCCTGCAACAGCTACAATATGCTCAAGCTGACGCGGCATCTCTATAGCTACGCGCCGGACGCCAAATGGTTCGATTTTTACGAGCGCGCCCACCTCAACCACATCATGGCGGCACAGGACCCGGACAGCGGCCTGTTCGTCTATTTCATGCCGCTCCACGGCGGCTCCGAGCGCGTCTATTCGACACCGACCAACAGCTTCTGGTGCTGCGTCGGCTCGGGCATGGAAAGCCACGCCAAGCACGGCGATTCCATCTGGTGGCGGTCAGGCGACACTGCCTTCGTCAACCTGTTTATCCCGTCCGAGGTGACGTGGACGGAACAGCGGGCGAAGCTGCGGCTGGAGACGGGCTTCCCTCATGACGAGCAGGTTGCCCTGCATGTCGAACCGCAGGGCGCGCGCGCCTTCGAGATCGCCCTGCGCCTGCCGGGCTGGTGCGACCGGCCGTCGCTCAGCATCAACGGCCGGCCACAGGCCATCCTGGCGCGCGACGGTTATGCCCGCCTGCGCCGCACCTGGCGCAAGGGCGACGTGGTGACGCTCGACCTCCCGCAAAGCCTGAAGGTTGAATACGTGCCCGATAACCGGCGCCTGGCGGCCTTCGTCAAGGGGCCTATGGTCATGGCCGCCGACCTGGGCGTGGCTACCGGCCCGGCGCCGCGCAACCCGGTCATTGTCGGCGACGATCCGGTGGCCATGGTCGACGCCGGCATGACCCTGACGGCACAACCGCAAGCCGTTGCCTTGAAACCCTTTTACGCCCAGTACCGCGCGCGATCTTCGGTCTATTTTCCCTTGTTCACGCCGGACCAGTGGGCTGCCGAACAAGCCTCCTATCTGGCGGCGGAAACGGCGCAACACGATCTGGATGCCCGCACCATCGACGTCATCCGCCTGGGCGAGCAGCAGCCCGAAACCGACCACGCGTTCGGCACCGACATTGCCGAGGTGACGTCGCGCGCCGGGCGGGCGGGACGCTGGATCATGTGGACGGCCGACCGCTGGATGGCCTTCGATCTTGGCTGCGAACCCGGCGCATCGCTTCAGGTCACCTACTGGGGCCAGGATACGGGCAAGAGCTTCGACATCGAAGTCGATGGCCAGGTGCTGACGCACGAGACCCTGGCCTTTGCGGCGGTGGAGGATTTCCGCACCGTGACCTACGCCCTGCCGGCCAGCGCCAAGGGCAGGATTCACCTGCGTTTTGTCACCCGCAACAGCGACCTGGCCGTCTTCGAATGCCGCACCCTGCGGGCGGCAGGAACCGCCGCCTAGATCTTGACGATCCACTTCTGGCGGCGAAGATAGTCGAGCACCACCCACAGCAGCAGGATGTAGAGCAGCACCGGAATGACCGCCGCGACCGGCTGATAGATGGCATCCTTCAGCCACTGGTAGGGCAGGTCGATCAGGTTCCATTGCGGCACCGCCCAGCACAATTCGTCGAGCACATAGGCGACGATGGCGTTGAGTCCGAACGCCATCGGGAACAGGACCAGCCAGTTTTTCGGTTCCTTGCCGTTGTCGAGCAAGGCGTGCAGCCCGGCCAGCACCATCGTCGTCAGGCCGCAGGTGACCAGCACGAAGGTGCTCGACCAGATGTCCTTGATGACCGGGAAAACCAAGCCCCAGGCGCAGCCTATGGCCAGCATGACGGCGCCGGCGACGGCCAGCTTCATGGTGGCGGACTTGCCGCGGTTCTTGGCTAGGAACTCGCCGACCGCCACGCCGATCAGGCCGTGGGCGATGGCCGGGATGGTGCCGAGCAGGCCTTCGGGATCGTAGCCGTCGGGGCCGTCGACATAGTTGTGATGGCCGGCGCCGAACATGACGCGGTCGAACGAGCCGATGAAGTTGTGCCCGCGCGTCCAGATATCGGTGGCGCCGGCGTCCAGTTGCGGCAGCAGGGCCAAGGGCCAGTACAGCAGCAGGAGGGCGGCGATGATGCCCAAGCGTACGCGCGGCCCGCAGGTCAGGTAGATGAGGCCGCAGGCGCCGTAGACCAGGCCGGTGCGTTGCAGGACGCCGAAATAGCGGCTGGTGGTGCTGGCGAAATCGGCGAACCAGTCGACATTGACGAGGATGAAGCCGAGCAGGACCAGCCGGAAGGCCCGCCACAGCACCTTGCGGTAATCGGCCGCCTGGACGCCGGTCTCCTTCGCCTTGCCGAAGGCGATGGCGACCGAAACCCCCATCATCATCAGGAAGGCGGGGAAGACGGTGTCGGCGAAGTGCAGGCCCTGCCAGCGTTCGTGCAGCAGGGTGGGGAAGACGCTCGCGTGCAGCCCGCCCTCGACGCCGTCGGTGGCATTGGCCAGGCACATGCCCATGACGGCCAGGCCGCGCAGGACATCGAGCGAAATCAAACGGTTGCTGGAAGGTGCGATGTCGCTCATAGGAGGCCCCTGGCTGGCGCCGGCTCCTTGCCCGTCCGGCTGCTAGGGAAGGTAACGCGCATTCCGCCCGGCGGCAAGCCTCGATTGGTATCTTCAGGTCTTATATTGGTTATGCCGGTGGTGGCTTGCGCGACGGCGGTTTTCGGCCAACTATCGCGCGATCGAAAGCCGCCGGAGCCGCCCATGTCCGACATCTTCATCGCCGCCGGTTTGCGTTCGCCTTTCGCCAAGGCCGACGGCGCCCTGGCCGCCTATGATGCCATTCAATTGTCCGTGCCGGTCGTCCAGGCCATGGCGGCGCGCCTGCAGGCCGGCGCGCGGGCGGATTTCGCCGTCTGGGGCTCGGTGGTGCCCAACCTCGGCTGGAGCAACATCGCCCGCGAGATTTGGCTGGACGCCGGGCTCGATGCCACCGTGCCGGCGTGGTCGGTGGTGCTGGCCTGTGCCTCCAGCCTGACGGCGGCGATTTCCGCCGGCGGCATGCTGAACGAAGGCGTGCGCGACCTGGCCATGGTCGGCGGCGTCGAATCGCTGAGCCGCGTCCAGATCGGCCTTAACCAGTCGCTGTCGGTGTGGCTGAAGCACTTCCTGCAGGCGCGCTCGGCCGGGGCAAAGCTGGAGACCGTCAAGGACCTGCACTGGAGCGACATGCGCCTGCACATTCCGGCCATCGTCAACCGCACGACCGGCAAGAGCATGGGCGAGCACACGGAGGAGACCGCCAAGGCGTGGGGCATCAGCCGCGAGGCCCAGGACGCCTGGGCTTTGCAGGGCCACCAGCGCGTCACGGCGGCGCAGGCGCGGGGCTTTTTCGACGACCTGGTCGTCTCCGTGGGCGAAGTCAGGCACGACACCATCCCGCGCGCCGATACGTCGTTGGAAAAGCTGGCGAAACTGGCGCCGGCCTTCGATCGCACCAGCGGGCACGGCACCCTGACGGCGGGCAATTCATCGCCCGTCACCGATGGCGCCGCCGCGTGCTGGGTGGCGACGTGGACAGGGCTTGGCCGCCTGCCGGAAGCCACGCCGCATGCCCGCCTGGTCGATTACGAACTGGCCTCGGTCGACCTGCGCGAGGAAGGCCTGCTGATGGCGCCGTCCTACGCCATTCCTCGCCTGTTCGACCGTCACGGCCTGCGTTACGACGACATCGACCTGTGGGAAATCCACGAGGCCTTCGCGGCCCAGGTGCTGGCCAATGTGGCGGCGCTGGAGGACAGGGCTTGGGTGGCGCGCAAGGTCGGAATTACGCACGATTTCGGCCGCTTTCCATGGGAAAGGACCAATCCTAATGGCAGTTCGATCGCCATCGGCCATCCGTTCGCCGCCACGGGCGCGCGCGATCTCAGCCAGTGCATCAAGGAACTTTTCGCCCTGCCGTCCGGCAGCCGTGCCGTGGTCAGCGTCTGCGCCGACGGCGGCCAGGGCGTGGTGGCGCTGCTGGAACGGCCCTGAGGACAGGCGCCTCACGGTTGGCCGTTGTGCGCATCATACGGCAGTTCACAAGGCCTCTCGATCCAGTTTTTCACCGGCGTGTCCGTACTTAGCAAGGATTTCACGTAGGTAAGGGCAGGGGTTTTGTCGTCGCTCTTGTCACGATAGCGGATGTTGGCGGCGATAACGCTGAGCGAGCAAAGCTGGGTTTCGTCAGCCGCGTAAACCCTGGCGATGACCAGGCCCACGGCATGCGTTTCCTTGTCCCAGGTTACGTCGGTAATTTCGGGCGACACGAAACTGATATCATTCGACGTATCGCTGTGAATGAAGGCGTCGATATCGGCCTGGCTGTTAAGTTTGCTGAGGTCTGATGCCACCGCGCTGTCTTCCGGAGCCGTGCAGCTCAAGGAGTTGACGTAACGCACCTGGACCGCCGTTTCCTTGCTTCCCGCAACTTCAACGCGCTTCAGGCAATGGTTGTCGATGGCGTCCTTAAGCGTGTCGGAACGTTTGTGGTATTCGGTCGTCGGCGTTCCGGTCTTGGCGTAGTAACGGTAAACGGTCTTGCCGTCAGGTGAGGTAAAATTAAGCACCGGCCTGAGCGCCCTGGACGCCGTGCCGAACTCTATGGTTCCCGACATGGCGGTCATGACGCTCTGGCGCACATCCTTGTCAAGGCCAAGATCGTGCAAGGCCCCAAACGCGGCGGGTGAAGCCGGTTTCACCAGGGTTGCCTTGACCTTCTTGTCGGCAACTATGCGGGCGTAGGATTGCGCCAGTTGTATGGTCGTCCACTGCGAGCGCTCCTGCCCCAGCGTATCGACAGCGTAATCGTTGTACAGATCGCTGACATGGCTCATGTCCAGGTGTGGCGGATCCACGCCGATCTCTCCTGGAATCTGGTCGCGATTTACCGTCTTGTCCGCGAACTGCCAGGGAATATCGCCGCAGTCCCCGTCGGCGTCCGCAAGGGGCTTGCCTGGATCGACGCAGAAAAAATACCACAGATTGTCGCGCCAGGCCGATGCGGCGTCCTGGCCACCATCGACCACGGCCAGCGGCGGCCGGAAGTTCAGAACCTGGCCGTTAAGACGGATTTGTTCGGCCGTCTTGATTTCGCTGGTGATGGCTTTCCATTTTGGCGAAGGTTTTATCTGGGCGGTCCCGGCGCTGAATTGGGTGTCTCCGTCGGCAAGGCCAAGCGTCATCAGGGTCAAGGCGTACTGGTTGCTCGAATTGGCGATAAAGCCCGTGAAATCGACAGATGCGTGGCCTTCGCCCTGAATGAGCTTGTTGCGCAGGTGTACACCGGCGACTTCATTGAACCCGCCCCTTTCCCGGAGTGTCAGCTTTGCCAGATCCGGCCATTTATGCAGGATTGCGCTCGCCATGATCACCTTGGCTGCGGAACCTATCGGCAAATTGGCAAAGTTCGTGTTTTTATCCAGCCACCGGCGATAGGTCGGCAGAAGGCTTTCCGACGAAACAAGGTCTTCATCCCTGAGCGGGAACGTCGGCAAGGCGACGATCTCGCCATTCAAGCCATTCATCAGCACGGCGCCGGCCTGAAAACTGGTTTTTGCGTTTCCCACCGCCGGCTTGAGCTGCTGACGCAGGGAATCTTCGGCAAAGATTTGCACGCTTTCGCGCAATGTGGTCTGCACCGGACCCAGCAGGTTGCCTTCCAGATGGTCCGCGATGCTCTTCAGGCTTTCGTCATAAAGGCGATTGCCGCGATCGTCGCTGCGTGCCACGGCCGCCGTGGCTTCGACAAGTTGCAACCGCGTGACCTGTCCGCCATGCGACGCTGGCGTCAAGGTCAGAATCAGGCCCGGCTGACTCGGGACCGATGATGTGGCCGGCCGGCGGTCCACTTCCGCCGTCACCGCAGACGAGAGATCCAGCAAAATATTGCCGTCGCGCATCATGAAACCAATGGCGGACGGGCCCACATCATGGCAGACCGCCGGCATTACGGTTATGTCGGAGCTGTTTTCGGCGCCTGCCTGGCAGGGAAGCACGCGCCGTTGGAGCGGCAGGTCGAAAGTGCTGCCGGTGTCAAGATCGAGAAAGCGCCATCGTGGCCCGGAATCCGCCGGGTCATACCTGATGTCCCATTTCATCGCCTGGCCGGCGGTAGACGGGCCGCGGTAGCTTCGCGCATCGTTTTCCAGGTTTTTCAAACCGTAATCCGAACGCTGCCGGGCGATTGAGTCGCCGGTCTTCATGTCGTCGGCAAGATAGGAATGTCTGGCGAAGTCGCGAATGGCCCCGATCGATATGTTTTCGCCAAGGCTGCACTGGGCATCGGTTGCCGATTCCTGAAACTTGCCTGCGCCGCTGCCCGATGCTGCGGGACACGGGCCACGGAACGTCGACGGATTGATGACGACAGCGAAGCCTTCCGCGCCGGCATCGGCGGGATCCGCCAATTTCAGCACCTTGTCATCGATCATCTTGTCGACAATCTGCACGTAGGCGGATGGCGTTCCGGATGCGGCATCGGGCGAGGACAGGGAAGGTACGACGACGACGGCCGCCGCCAGGGTCGCGAAGCCGAGCCAGCCGATCAATGTGCCTGAATTCATGCGACAGGTCTCCGTTCAAGCCAGTACCGCGCAAGCAGAAGAAGCATCATGCCTTCCAGCAGGTCGCTTCCCGACTTGGCGGCCAGCAGGTAAATGTTACGGCCAGTAAACGGAACCAGTCCCAGATTGGCGAGGACCATGTAGGCGGCTACCGTAAATACCGTCCATATCATCAACTGCCCGGCGATGGTCTGCCACGGGCTGTGGTCTTCCCGCGACACTGACGCCGTCACCACCCAGGCACCGGCGAAAAGGACGAGGAGCAAGGCCATGGCGCCCATGCGGCCGAACGGCGCCATGATATGCACCGCCGACAGGTTGTCCGAGAGATGCAGGGCCTGGCGCTTGAATTCCCCGAGATTGGTATCGATAAGATATTGGCCGCCGAACAAGCTGTTCGGACCTGAGGTGAAGCTTCTGACATCGACCCAGAACTGCAGGTTCTCGGCCGCCAGGCGTGTTCCCACCATCGCGACGCGCTGGGGGAAGAACTGGTGCAGCAGGCGGAGGTCGTTGCTTGAGTTGAAAGCTCTCGCATAGGCGAGGAAATCGGCCAGTGAATCGTGCGGCGGTACGGGAGGCGGGACGTGTGCCGGCCATATCAGGATGACAAGCGCCACGGCGACAGCCACCGGTACGAGAGCGATACGCCCCCAGCGATGCATGGCGCCAAATCGGCCGGGCAACGAACCGCCACGCCACGCCAGCCACGCCGTCACCCCAAGAACGGGTATGATGTGCACGAAAGCGAAGCCGTGATCCCGGGTCCACATCGCCATCACCAGAAAAGCCAGCAACAGAAGCACGTAGAACAGGGCCAGGCTGACAAGGTCCACCTTCTCGTCTTTTTTGGCGAAGTCGGCCAGGTACAGGGCAAAGCCTGGCAGTATGAGGAGGAGGTAGGGCGTACTGAGGGCGATACCCGAGCGCTCCTTGATGCCGGCCAGGACGGCGAGGCCACGAAGGACGACGGCGCCGACGATGAGAACGACCGCAGCCCACGGAATGTGGGGACCGAGCCTGGCCAGGTACTCGACCAGGGAACGCCACCCTCCGGTCAATGCCGCACCGGCGCGGCTGACGAGGCCCTGCAACGGCCGGGCGCCGGCAATATATGGCCAGGCAAGCGCAATCACCGTGGCGATCGCGACCGACCAGTAAACCTTGTCCGGTTTCACGAGCCACCCATACAGCAGCGCAAATCCGATGGCGGCGATACCGCCCGATACCGCGCGTGCCTTCGTGCCGAAGACGGTCGCCGGCCGCAGCGCCATGGCGATCACCGGCAGGCCGATGATCGCCGCTCCGACATCCCCGAAGACCTCCACCGTCGATAAGGCCGGGTCGAGGAAGATGCCGCGGACACCGATGAGCAGCCGCAACATGACAAGATAATGTATGAGGCCGCAGATGGCGCTGTCGACGCGATGCGTTGTCCAGTACCGGACACTGCAAAAGCCGACCAACAGGCTGATGACCGCTCCAAGCCCCAGAAGCGACCACGGAATCGCTGTATTGATCACGCTGAGATGCAGGGCCGTGCCGTTCTTTCCCTGGCTCAGCACGATCGGCGTATTTGTGCCTTCGGCATGGACAAACTTGTCCAGGCCCGGTTCGCAGGCGCGCGCGATATCTGCGGAGGGCAGCGGCCCGTCGCCGACCTGATTGAGGACGGTATCGCCCAGATCGGCGAAGCGCAGGACATCGTCCGGCACCAGGTAGGTTTGCGTCTGGCCTCTGAGCAGGGAAATTCGCGTCAGTTGCACGCTCGGCGTTTTGCAGGTTCCGGCGGTTTCCGTGTCAGACGGCAGCGGTTTCATGACAATGGCCGTGTCCGTTGCGCTCAGCGCGACGGAGCGGCGTTTTGCCAATTTGACGCTGTTGTTCAACTGGTTGTCCGGCAGGTCCAGCCGGTATATCGAAACCTCGGAGCAGGCCGGCATCGCCGGATCCGGGGCGTGCTCGCCGATGGTGCAGGACAGCTTCAGATTGGCCGTTACCTTTTCTCCCTGGCTGCGCCGGACATAGGCTCTGTCTTCAAGCGGCAGCACGTTCCAGTGACCGTCGTCGCCGACGAAGAAGGCCGTCTGCCGGCCGTGCCGTTCAGGCTCCGCCAGCCGATATACGCGTTGGCTGTACTTCAGCGGCCCGTGCAGGAATGGCAAATTGAAAGCCGGCGTTGGAAGGCCGGAGCGCCTGTCCTGGTCGGCGGCGGTGGCCATCAGCCTGTCCCGGAACGTCGCGTCGAACGTCCACTTGTCCGAGCACGTTTCGTCGAAACAAACCGTGTCTCCGTCGTCAAGCGCGATGGCTCCGACGAAGGTCCTGGCCTGGTCATGCAGGCCATAGGCAACGATCATCGCCGGCTGGCCGGTGGCTGGGCTGCCGGGATAGGTGGTCAGGACGGGGTGGCCGGGATGGCCATCCGGACTGTCCGCGCCCGACACGGCAAGATAGGTCTGCGGCACATCGGGGCTCGCTTTTAGATAACCTTCCGCGGCGACAGGACGCACGACCAGATCGTTCTGGTCGGTACTGTTGCCAATGGTCATGTCGTTTCTTCGGCTTGCCCCGGAATCTGCGCGGCTCACGCTCAGCCCGGTGATAGCCACGCTCAGCTTGGTGTTCAGGTCGCTCGATTCGCCGAAGGCGAACATAATGCCGACCAGAAGCAGCGGCAGCGCTGTTCTCAGCCATAACAGGACAGGATTCCGGGTTCGCAGCAGCAACGCGAACAGCACGCTGATCATGCAAAAGATCGCGCCGGCCCAGCCGTTGTGAATTTCCATCTCCTAATGTCCGCGAAAGGGTGTAACCGGCCGGCGGCGCCACCAGATGACGACCAATTGCCATGCCAGCACACACAGCAGGCAAAACGCCACGCTTGCGGCCAGCCAGACGATCGCTGCCAGAGCGGTGGCCAGCCATCCCCAGCCGCGTTCCGACTGATCAAGCCGGTAAGTGAGCTGGGGACCCGGGCAGGTGACAAGGTGTTTGAGGATGGCGAGGCGAAGGATCTTCAATTGCGGACCGGTCCAGTCATCCTTCGGCAGGCCGCAGACATGAGTCCCGAGCCACGCGTTCTTGTCCCAGGTCTTGTCGCCCTGGTCGGCGGCAGCTTCGGGACCGTCGTAATCCATGTTCCCTGCCTGCAGCTTGTAAAGCGCGGTCGACCAATTCTTAAGATCGCCTTCCTCGCCGAACTCGGCGCGGCATTGGGCAAGGTCGCCGGTTCCCTGCGCTTGCGGTGTATCGATCTTGAAATGCTCGCAGGCCCGTGGCGTCCGGCCGTCACGGATAACGAACTTCGCCTGAGTCACCGACGGCGAGAACAACAGATCGTCGGCAAGAAAGAAATTTCCGCCAAACATCAGACAGACGACCGCCGCCGCCAGGAACACGGTTGTGCGGCCCGCGGATGTGAAGGCATCCTTGAACAGCGCGCATAAGGTGGCAATGAGGGTCATTTCCTGGCCTTCGATTTGGATTTGGTACGTTCCGGCCCCGAGATGCTGTCATCGACTATCTTGTCGGTCGTGCTCAATCTATTAAACAGGTCAAAGACCCTGCTGGCCGCCAAGGGGAAGGGGCCGCTTTTTTCCTTTTCCCTGATTTCGGCTTCACGGCGTTCGATCTCGGCTTTTTTGAAAATCCATTCAATGACTTCAATAACGCCGAACTTGTCTGTTCTGTACTTGATCCTGTGTTTCTTCTTTTCGAGATCCAGGTTTTCAAAGGCGGAAAGGAAGCCGCATTCGCAATGCCCGAAGCTGTTTATCATTCGGTTGAGCATGCCCTTCTGGGCTTCTCTGACCAGGTCGAGAGGGGGCGGATTCGGCCCGGCATCGAGGACCCGCCTTGCCGCATCGTCCAAGCTGAGAATTGCACTGTGCAGCGCTTTGTCGCGATTCTTGACATGACTCTTCAGCCGGTCTGCCTTTGACAGGGCAATATAGGCCGGCAAGGTCGTATGGGCTTCCGGCCTCAGCTTGGGGATCATGGATACCGAACTCATGAAGGTGTGAAATTCCCCGGCAGCCCGCGGATAATCGGCGAGGCGACTGATTGTCTCGGCCAGCAACTTTCGCTCATCGGGCGTCACGGGCAGGATCAGCGCTTCAAGTTCGGGCGGTACCTTACCCGATAGTCCCTCCGTCAGCGCCGTTACGGCCACCTGCTCAGCCTGTACCTGCACATGGACTTCATCGGCATTGGGCGCAAGCGTATCTCTGTCTAGGGTGGCGATGTGGTCGAGCAATCTCTGCACGGCGTCACCCGGTTGCATTCCGGTCACTTGGCGATAGGCATCCGGGTAGTGTGCCGCAATCCACGGCAGCAAGCCGTCGGCGTCTTGGAAGGAAGGTTCCATCCGGCAGAAGGCAAGTTCTTCGGCCGGCAGGAGAAGCACCAGGCCGAAGGCCATGTTCAGCGCCTGCTTAAGGATAGGTAACCGTGTATCGCTTTCGGCAGTATTGGTCATGAGATAGTTGAATATTTCACCCGGAATATCGACGATGGCAAAGGTGCAGGCCTTCTTTTTCCGGAACACGTGCAGGCTGAGATCTTTGGTCGCCCTCACGGTGGTGCCTCCCGGAGCATACGGAGGCACGGACTCGTAACCAAGTTTCTGGGTTTCCGGTGTGTCGCCCTGTTCCGCGATTTCGTATTTGAAGCGATTCAGAAAAAAGGTCTTTCCCGCCGCTGGAAATCCGAGCAGCACGATGACGGGGACGTCCTCTTTCTCGCATTCCTCGAGCAGTTGGCGAATCTTTTCATTGACCGACTGCCCGTCTTGTTGCTGCGGAAGCGGCGGTGTCTCGACATCGTTGGCTGGCTGACGGGCTCCCGTCGCCGACTCATGGGGCTGCGTCTCACCCGCAGGGGTACGAACTTCGGTATCTACCTCTGCGGCACCGGGCTCAGGATCCAAACTGAAGTCCATGGGCCGCGGCGCCTCGTCATGGGGAGGGATGTAGGGAGCGGCGGACAGGGCCTCGACGCGGCCGCCATGCGTCGCGTCGGCCGTCCCGGGTTGCGGAGCCTGCGCATTCGCCTCGTCGAGATACCGTTCCCCGGCCTCGTTGAACAGTGCGCACACTTCACAGTTCGCGGTTACGTCGTTCCAGATTTCACCGCATTTGCGGCATCTATAGATGTCGGCCATAATATCCTCGTTCGTCGTGTGCTGTTTCCGACAAGTAACTCGTGGGTCAGATAAAGTTGCTGGCTATAAAATTCGGGGCTGGATGCGCTGCGCAGGCGTGTCGCGATCTGCGGTCCATAGCGGATTGTGGCGAACCTCAGTTCGCCCGCGTCGATCAGGCGGCGCAGGGCCAGGCGCAGACCCGCGAAAACCCTGGCCGGCAGGGCGGCCTCGGCATTCCGCCACATCCAGTAGTCGCATAAGGCCGCCGCGTTTCCCGCAGGCATGATCTGCAGAAGACTCTCAAAACTCTCATGCGCCAGAAGGGCTTCCGCCAGGCCTTCGCGCGCGACGAGCTTGGCCATCTGCGTGGCGGAGGCCTGGGCGATCGCCAGCCTTGCAAAGGCCTGCGACGCCATGATGTAGGCGCCGAGGCTTCCAAGCCGGGCCCGGACGGTTTCGTCGGCGGTAAGAAGACTGTCGATCACGGCGCCGGTTTCATCTGGCGACAGTGCCCGCGCCAGGACAGCGCCGAGGCTTTCGCGAGCGATCAGGGCGAAGCCGCCGTCTGCCTGCTGGTCATGAACCGGGGCCAGCGCGACCAGCAGTCGCACGGCCGGCGCCGCTTCCAGCCGGTCCATGAGGGGAGTCAGGGTGAGGCGGATTTGTTCGACCGGTTCAAGCGGCGCCATGGCGGTTATCGGTGGCAGGGTCTCGATCAGGCCAGCGCCCTGGGGAAGCCTCGACACCTGGGCATTGATCGCATGGCGAAGCCGCCATGCCAGCGGACGCTCGACCTGGCTGCCGTGGAATCCGGCTGTCGTCATGGTCGCCGGCGGGTAGAGATCGGGGGGCGGCGGCGACTGTTCCGGCGCCACGACGATAAGGGACAAGGCGCGGGATGGCACGAAATCCCCCGTTGCGGGCAAGGCCGCCGTGGTCGCCCACCCCCTGACCTGCACGCCGGCTGTACGCAACTCCTCGCTTTCAAGGACCGAGCCGAGAACCGTCTCCGCGGCATATCCGGCGGCGGCGATGACGCAGCGTCGCGTCCATGCTATGCCCAGGCCCGACCAGTCATGCACCAGTCCGCTCCCGGACAGCGCGGTCAGATCCAGAGGCTGGGCGGCAAAGGACGGCGAGCCGTCGGGCAGGGGAATGAAAGCCAGGATGCCGAACGGAAAAGACTTGATCCGCCGCATGTCGCGCTCCGGCACGACCACGGCATTGGCGAAGCAACGATAGCCGACATCGGTGCCTCCGAGGTTCGCGGCCCGCAATACCAGCGTCCAGCCTGCCGCGAGCGGAATGCAGGCGACCATGTCATGCTCGCCGGACTCGGCCCAACCGGCCACGGCCAGGGGGATGTCGTTGGCTTCGGCGCGCGCTGCCGGGTCCCAGGAAAACCTGTCCGCCGGGGCTTCGGCGCGAATGCGGAAATCGCGACCGCGACCATCCGGGCCAATGAAAAGCGTGGTCAGCTTCATTTGGAACTCGTCAAGCTGGCCTGGGTACCGGGCTGAATGACTGTCTGGTTATTGGCTGAGCTGGCCGTCGGCAGGTCTGGATTGATTGTATGGGTTTTGGCGGACTGATTGGGGTGCATGCTCAGAAGCATCTGGAAACCAAAGAAAAACAAGGCCGTAATGATAACGGAAACGATGGCCGACAAGATCGTGACCGTGGCGAGCGCGCGTATCGGCATGCCAATCAGCTTGGCAAATCCCTGGAGGGGCATGTGATCTTCCTTGTCTGCCGTTGAATGGTCTTTCGCCTGAAGGTCTGCCTGTTGGGAAGGAGGGGCCTGCGAAGCCAGTTTTGCATCGAGGGACCGCAGGACTTCCGCCGAAATCGACGTGCTCAGCGATGCCGCCAGTGATGGCACCTTGCCGGCGGCGATCTCGTTGGCCGCGCCGTCGACCAGGGATTCGATCAACGCGCGTTTGAGGTCGCGCAGAGCTTCGCTTTCTTCTTCCGTCATCAATATCCTCCTTCGAGGTTTGCAACCGGGCATTTCGCCCGAACACTGTCAAATTGCGGGCTGGACCAGGGAAGGGACGCCGGACGGCTCTGTTCGGCGATGGCATGGAAAAACGCTGAAACAACTTGGAGTGTTGGCGCGATTCCGGAAAATCGCCAAGGTTTAGGAAACTTCGTCGACATTGCCTGTCCCGTCCGTAAGATTTTGCAACAGCCGGTTGCCAAGCACGCTGCCCTTGTCGGCCGACTTCTGATACCAGCCACGCGCGGTATCCAGATTGACGACGACACCGTGACCCAGCTCATAAAACAGGCCGAGCAGCGCCATGGAGTCCGCATCGCCGGCATCGGCGCCCTTCTGGAACCAGCCGAGGGCGGTGGCATAATCCGGAGAACCGGCGGCATCGCCGCCATAGCCATATTCATAATAGAGTTCGCCAAGGCGCCGCATGGCCAGGGGCTCGTTCGCGACAGCCGCGGCATCCAGCAACTTCTTGGCCTGGTCAAGCTGTCTGTTGTCCATCAGGATCTGGGCAAGATTGGCCTGGGCGAACATGTTTCCCTTGTCGGCCGCCTGCTGGAGCAGTTTTCGGGCCCCGTCCGCATCGCCATCGGCAAGCAGGAGCGTGGCCAGGTTGTTCATGGCCTCGGTGTTGCCCTTGTCCGCCGCCGCGCGATACAAAGTCTTGGCCTTTGCCTTGTCGCCGTTGTTATCGTCAATCAGGCCCAGCTGGAATTCGGCATCGGCATCGCCTTTGTCGGCCGCCCTGCCGAACCATGTCGCGGCGGAATGCGTGTCCTGCGTTTTCAGGAACAGCAGGCCCATGTCGTACATGGCGTCGCTGTTGCCTTTTTTCGCCGCCTGACCGTACCAGGCTTCGGCGGTTTTGCTGTCCTGGCGGTTGGCGGCAATGACGCCAAGTGCGGTCATGGCGCTGTCGTCACCCTTGGCCGCTGACTGCGTGTACCATTTCGTTGCTTCGTCGATGTTATTTTCCTGTTCGTAGGCTTCGCCCAGCCAGTAGAGCGCGTCGTCGTCACCCGCGGCGATGGCGTCGTGAAATTGCGCCTCCGCGTTCTTCAGGTCGTTCGACGCGCGGTAACCCAGGCCGAGCCTGAGCATCAACGCACTGTTCGTGCTGTCCATCACGAGCGCCTTTTCACAGGCGGCAATCGCTTTTGGGCCGGATACCCCCTCGATGGAGCTGGCGGTTGTCGCAGTCTGGCATTCGGCCGTGGCGGCGGCGGATTTCTTCTCGTAGTCGCGCGTCAAAAGAACAATGCCGACGATCATCAGCAGGACGACGGCGAGGGCGCCGCCGGCAATCAGCCAGACGGCCAAATTGGGCACCAATTTGCGACGGCCTGTGGCGGATTCCGCCAAAGGGTGGTCCTGCGGTGGCGGTGGCGGTGGCGGTGGCGGTGGCGGTGGCGGTGGCGGTGGCGGTGGCGGTGG
>FTDB01000528.1_pt1 | contig 33144 bp, 30 predicted proteins | sample 1639741 | NCBI WGS metagenome assembly FTDB01 (sample SAMEA3914869, study PRJEB12502) | metagenome | biome: forest; material: soil | place: USA | collected 2012-03-12 | depth 0.1 m | reverse complement strand
GTAAGTAAGTAAGTAAGTAAGTAAGTAAGTAAGTAAGTAAGTAAGTAAGTAAGTAAGTAAGTAAGTAAGTAAGTAAGTAAGCCAGCCAGCCAGCCCCTCACCCGATCGCGTTCACTGCGTTCCGCTCTCGTCCTCTTCCCCTGAAAGGCAGGGCTATCGCATATGGAAAATGCGACACTCGACTTTATCTCACCTCTCCCCTGATCTGCGGGAGGATGCCGCGAAGCGGCAGGTGAGGGGTTCTTGCCGGCCGTGGAATGACCCTCATCCGTGCCGGGGGCACCTAGCCCTTCGGGCCATCTTCTCCCCAGATGCGGGGAGACGTAAGCAGAATTAAAAGCCATATGCGATAGCCCTGCCTGGAAAGGGGAAAGGCAAGGCGGTCCCCGGTCCGGCAAGCCGTCCCCGGCGGGTTTGGGGTAAATAATCCCCGCTGTTCGTGGCGGGGGTAGGCTTCGGAGGTCAAATATCTTCCGGAGGTTTTCATGTCCGATCCTGTCTCGCTCGACGAGGCCAAGCTGTTTTTGCGCGTCACGCACGACGCCGAGGACGTGCTCATCCTGACCTTCCTGGCCGCCGCGAAGGAGCGGCTGGAGGGGGCTATCGGCTCCGTGCTGGACGAGGCGGCGCCGGCGCCGTTGCGGTTGAGCCTGATGTACCTGGCGGCGCAGGCCTACCAGAACCGCGGTGAGACGGCTGGCGACCTGGAGGCCGTGGAGGGGTGGCTTTCGCCCTATCGCGCGGTGCGGCTGTGAGAATCCTCGACCTGCAGACACTGGCGCGGCTGTACACGATCAGCGAGGCCGAGGACGTCTATGGCGGGCGGACCTACCAGACCGTCCTGGCCGGGCCGGTGTGGGGCGATTTCCGCCCCGACGCGCCCGAGGTGGAGGCGACGGCGGACGGCGACAGCTACGTGGTGCAGACGGCGGATTTCCTGTGCCGTTCGGCTGTGGGCGCGGCGCGCGGCGGCGTGGTCCAGCTCAAGGGGTTCGACTGGATGATCGTCAGCCTGGACGAGGGCGCGGACGGCACGATGCGGCTAAGGCTGGAAAGGGTGCACGCATGAGCGATCCGGTTCTGGAGGTGCAGGCGGCGCTGATCGCCTATCTGCGGGGGCAGGCGTCGCTGACGGCGTGGCTGGGCGATCCGGTGCGGGTCTATGACCAGGTGCCGAAGCGCGTGGTCTATCCATACGTGACGTTCGGGCGGGTGCGGACGCAATCGATCGGCGGCATCGGGCCCGACGTGACCGAGCAGGTGGTGAACCTGCTGTGCGTGTCACGGTATGACGGCACAGGCGAGGTCAAGGCCATGGCGGCGGAGTTGCGTGCCTTGCTGGACGAGGTCGAGCTGGGGCTGGACGGGCAGCACCTGGTGAGTCTGCGGGTGGCGTACGTGGACGTGTTCCGGGCGACGGATTACCGGACGATCTATGGGGTGGTGCGGTTGCGGGCGGTCAGCGAGGCGGCCTGAGTCTACTGTGAGCGGCTGCAAGTGGCCGTCTGGCTGCGATCCGATGCTCACGTACTTGAGTACGCTATGCTTCGGTTCTCGCCAGCCAGTCACTTTCGCCGGCTCACAGCGACTCAGCGGTCCGCAAAGAGAAAGCAGGAAGCCCCTCAGCCTTACGCATTCGCTGGCGCTCCGCTCGTCCCCGGCACGGATGAGGGTCATTCCACGGCCGGCAAGAACCCCTCACCTGCCGCTTCGCGGCATCCTCTCCCCTTAAAAGGGGAGAGGTGGGTGTAAAGCTGAGTTCTGCGTTTCCATATGCGATGGCCCTGCCTTTCAAGGGGAGAGGGGGGAAGGCGAAGCAAGACGCCCCACCACCACATCTCACTCGGCATCGCGGGGCGATGCCTCACTCGTGCGGTCCCCTCCCCGAAATCGAAGATTTCAGGGAGGTATAAGAGAAAGGGTGGGTTTCCCTCTTTCCCCACAACGAGGTTACCGTGAACGGGGAGAGATAAGGTGAAGTAAGGCACCCGATCGTCTCTGTACCAAGGGGCGGGCGGTTGCCATCACCAAACAAGGAAAAGACCCCTCATCCGGCCCTTCGGGCCACCTTCTCGCCTTGAAAGGGGAGAAGTGGAGGAGAGGCGCACCGGCTTTCGGGCTGCAAGACAATGAAAGGAATGCACATGGCGGTGCAGAAGGGCAGGGATATCCTGCTGAAGATATCGGACGGCGAGGCGTTCGTGACCGTGGCGGGGCTGCGGGCCAGAACGGTGTCGCTGAATGCGAAGACAGTGGACGTCACGGACTCGGGCTCGAACGGGTGGCGTGAGCTGCTGGCCGGGGCGGGCGTGCGGTCGCTGTCGGTTTCGGGAGCGGGCGTGTTTCGCGATGCGGATTCGGATGCCTTGATGCGCGAGGCTTTCTTTGCCCAGGCGCAGGCGGACTGGCAGGTGATCGTGCCGGGTTTCGGCACGTTTGCAGGGCCGTTCCTGATCGCCGCGCTGGAATATGCCGGCGCGCACGACGGCGAGGCGACCTTTTCGCTGACCCTGGCGTCGGCCGGGGAGGTGGGTTTCGATGCCGTATAACAGGCTGCCGAACGGGGCGCGGGGCGAGGTGGTGGCGAGCCTGGGCGGGCGCGAGGTGCGGCTGTGCGTGACCCTGCGGGCGCTGGCCGAGCTGGAGACACGGTTCCAGGTTTCGGGATTTGAGGCCTTGGGTGAGCGGCTGAAGGGTTTGGGGGCGGTGGACCTGATGGTGGTGTTGCAGGCCTTGTGTGTCGATGAGGTGGATATCGGCGCCTTGGCTGTGGGTTTGCCGGAGGCGGTCGGCGCGGTGGTCAAGGCGTTCGAGGCGATGCATGGGTAGCCAGGCGTTTGGGACGGGCGGTGGTGACCCCTCATCCGGCCCTTCGGGCCACCTTCTCCCCAGATGCGGGGAGAAGTGGAAAAAAGATGGCGCCACATTCGATGTATGGGCGGCGATGTTGCGGTGGGCGGTGGCGATGGGGCTGAGGCCTGAGGATTTCTGGCGGTTGAGCTGGCGCGAGTGGCGAATGCTGAATGACGTCGAGGCGCCGGCGGTGCTGGATCGCGCCGGCTTCGAGGCCTTGATGGAGGAGTTTCCCGACCGATGAGCACGACAGGTTTGGGCGCCGGCGCGCTGGATGAGCAGGTCGGCGATGCCGAGGCGGTGCTGAGGGGCCTGGCGGCGCCGGCGGCCGAGACGGCTGACGCCATCGACCAGGCTTTCGCCAGGGCGGGCGACAGCCTGGCGCGATCGCTGGCGCGGGCGGCGGCGGACGGCAAGGTCAGTCTGAAGGACCTGGCCGGGGCTGTGCTGTCGGCTGTCGACGCGGCGGCGGGGGTTTCGTCGCCGGCGGGTGGTTTGGGGACGGCGCTGGGCGAGGTTTTCAAGGACGTGTTCGCGGGCGCGCGGGCCGATGGCGGGGCGGTGTCGGCGGGTGGCGCCTATGTGGTGGGCGAGCGCGGGCCCGAGGTTTTCCGGCCGGCGGTTTCAGGGACGGTCGATGCGGCGGCGGGTGGGCCGGCGGTGAACGTGACGGTGATGGTGACGGGCGGAGCGGAAGCGCTGGCGCGGTCGGAAGCGCAGGTGGCGGCGGCCTTGCAGCGGGCGGTGCGGATGGGGGTGAGGTAAAGCGGACGGCCGGCGCATGCAGAGGCCGTTGAGCCGGCTTCCCCCCTTCCGTCATCGCTTCGCGATGCCACCTTCCCCGTGAACGGGGAAGGAAAAGGGATCAAGACATCCTCGGTGAAGAGTGGGGAATGGAAGCCAGAAACCCCACCACCACATCTCACTCGCCTTTGCCGAAGCAAAGGCTCACTCGTGCGGTCCCCCTCCCCAAAATCGCAAGCGATTTCAGGGAGGTATAAGGAAGGTGCGGTGCTCCCCGAACGCTTCGCAGCAGGGAGGTACAGGAAGGAAGTTTGTCATGTCGGGGTTTCACGAAGTGCGGTTTCCGGTGCGGCTGGCGTTCGGATCGGGGGCGGGGATCGAGCGCAAGACCGAGATCGTGACACTGGCGAGCGGGTTCGAGCGCCGGATCAGTCCATGGGCGCTGGGGCGGCGGCGCTACCTGGTGGGGGCGGGGGTGAAGTCGCTGGTCGACGCCGCCGAGCTGTTGAGCTTTTTCGAGGCGCGCGAGGGCCGGCTTTACGGCTTCCGTTTCAAGGATTTCGCCGATTTCCAGAGCTGCGCGGTCAATGCGGCGCCGGGGCCGGGGGACCAGGTTCTGGCGAGGCTGTCGGAGACGGAGTTTCAGCTGCAGAAGGCCTATGGCGCGGTGATGCGGCCGGTGGTGAAGCCCATGGCGGGGACGGTGCGGGTGGCGGTGGACGGCGTCGAGGCGTTGGACGGGTGGTCGGTGGATACGGCGACCGGGGTGGTGACGTTCGACGCGCCGGTTACGGGTGAGGTGACGGCGGGCTTCGCGTTCGACACGCCGGTGCGCTTTGATTCCGACCGGATCGATTTGACCCTGGAAGGGTTCGATGCCGGGCGGGTGGCGGCGGTGAGCCTGGTGGAGATCCGGGGGTAGGGGTGACGCCTTTTAAAAGAAGGCAGGACCCCCTTCGCCGACACCTCCCCATTTGAGAATGGGGAGGAGGGAGGGTTTGCTTGTAGCGTTGGGGAGTTGGCAAGAAGCCCCTCACCCCGACCCTCTCCCCGTAAACGGGGAGAGGGGGAAGAAAAGGTCCACATCCCTGCATCCAGCGCGCGGAAGTGCGCGCACCGTGCGGTCCACCTCCCCAAAAGCTTCGCGTTCAGGGAAGTATAAGAGGAGGTTTCATGCGGCATGTTTCGGAGGCGATTGCCCTGGCGCTGGGCCAGGGCGCGGCGAAGCTGTGCCATGTCTGGCTGGTGGAACGGCGCGACGGCGTGACCCTGGGGTTCAGCGATCATGACCGGACGCTCAGGTTCCTGGGGGTGGATTGCGCGCCGGAAAGCGCGTTGACGGCGGGGGCGAGCCAGCAGGAGCTGGGGCTGGGGACGGCGTCTTCGGCGGCAGTTTCAGGGGTGATTTCGAGTGCCGCCATCACGGCTGATGACATCGCGGCCGGGCTTTATGACGAGGCGAGGGTCGGGTTTTACGTCGTCAGCTGGGCCGATCCGGCCGATTATGTGGCGATGGGGAACGGCTATCTGGCGCGGCTGGAGGTGACGGGCGGGGTGGCCGAGGGGGGTGCCTTCGTGGCGCATGTCGAGGGGCCGGCCGGGCGGCTGTCGCACCTGATCGGGCGGCGATTCGGGGTGCTGTGCGATGCGGTGCTGGGCGATGCGCGCTGCGGGCTGGATCCGGCGCACCTGGCGGCGCCGACCTGCGACAAGCGTTACCGGACGTGCCTGGGGACGTTCGATAATGTCGTCAATTTTCGCGGTTTTCCCGATCTGCCGGGCGAGGATTTTCTCACCGTCTATCCGCGGACAGGCGATCTTATGGATGGTGGGGCGCGCGGGCAGGGAGCGGGGCGGTGAAGGAGGTGAAGATCGCCCCTCACCCCTGCCCTCTCCCCGTAAACGGGGAGAGGGAGAAGATCGTTGCAGCGGCGCGGGCGTGGGTCGGGACGCCGTACCGGCACCAGATGAGCCTGAAGGGCGAGGGGTGCGACTGCATCGGGCTGGTGCGCGGGGTGTGGCGCGAAGTGGTGGGCGCGGAGCCGTGCGCGATGCCGGCCTATAGTCCGGACTGGGCCGAGGTGGTGGGCCGGGACTGGCTGGCCGAGGGGCTGAGCGCGCATCTGTGGCCGGTGGAACTGGGCGAGGTGAGGGCCGGGGACGTGGTGGCGTTTCGCATGAAGCCGGGATCGCTTGCCAAGCATGTGGCGGTGGTGAGCGCGGGCGGGATCGATGCGCCGGGGGCGAAGATCGTGCACGCCTATTGGGGGCATGCGGTGGTCGAGAGCTGGCTGGGGCCGTTCTGGCGCCGGCATGCGGTGGCGGGGTTCCGGTTTCCGGTCGGGTGAAGCAAGACCAACGGGTCAGGAGGCCCTTCCTACGAAGCCTTGAAGACATGGCGGTAAGTTAGCCCCTCACCCGATCGCCTTCGCCCTATTGGCTCGGCTCTCGTCCTCTCCCCGTGAACGGGGAGAGGTGGAAGGAAGGAGGGCATCACCCCGCCCCTCTTCCTCACAACGGAGTTGCCGTGCGCGGGAAGTAAAGAGAAAGGAGCAAGGGACCCCTCATCCGGCCCTTCGGGCCACCTTCTCCCCTTGAAAGGGGAGAAGTGGAAGGAAAGCAAACAAGATGGCGCAAGTGATTTTGAGTTCGGTGGGCCAGGCGATCGGCGGGGCGGTGGGCGGATTGGCCGGGCGGCTGGTCGGGGCCGGGATCGACCGGACCTTGCTCAATGGCCTCAGCCCGGCGCGGCAGGCGGGACCGCGCCTGACCGGTTTGCAGTTGAGCGGCAGCGCCCAGGGCGATCCGGTCCGGCAGGTGTTCGGCCGGGCGCGGGTGGCGGGGACGGTGATCTGGGCCGCCCGCCTGAAGGAGAACCGCAGCACGACGCGCGCCAGCAAGACGTCGGCCAGGACCGAGAGCTTCAGCTACAGCCTGTCGTTCGCACTGGGTTTGTGCGAGGGGCCTGTCGACGGCATTGGCCGTATCTGGGCCGACGGGCAGTTGCTGGACCGGTCGCAGATTGCCTGCCGGCTTTACCAGGGCAGCGAGGACCAGGGGCCGGACGGCCTGATCGCGGCGATCGAGGGAACGGCGCCGGGTTATCGCGGGCTGGCCTATCTGGTGTTCGAGGACCTGGACATCGGCGCCTTCGGCAACCGGCCGCCCAATCTTTCGGTCGAGGTGTTCCGGCGGCCGAAGGGCGATGCGACCGACCTGGAAAGCCGCGTGACGGGGGTGTGCCTGATCCCGGGCGCCGGCGAATTCATCTATGCGACTTCGGCGGTCAGCGCGCTGTCCGGGCTGACGAAGGCTGTGACCGAGACGCAGCATACCGGCGACGGGCGGGCGGATTTCGTGGTGGCGCTGGACCAGCTTGAAGCTCAGCTGCCGAATGTGCGGCAGGTCAACCTGGTGGTCAGCTGGTTCGGCACGTCGCTGGACGCGGGGGCGTGCGAGATCCGGCCCGGGGTCGAGACGGCGGACAAGGCGACGACGCCGGTGACATGGTCGGTCGACGGCTTGATGCGCGGCGAAGCGCACGTGGTCAGCCGGGTGGCCGGCCGGCCGGCCTATGGCGGGACGCCGTGCGACGCGGTCGTCGTTTCTGCTATTCGGGAATTGAAGCAGCGTGGCTATGCCGTAACCCTGGTGCCGTTCCTCCTGATGGATACGGACGGCTATCCATGGCGCGGGCGGATCACCTCGGCTGGCGATGCGGCCAGCGATGTGGCAGCCTTCATGGATAGGGAATGGGGCTTCCGCCGGTTTGTAAAGCATGTGGCGAGCCTGGGCGCGACGGCGGGTGGGGTCGAGGCCATCGTCATGGGTTCGGAACTGCGCGGGCTGACGACCCTGCGGTCGGGGCCGGGCGTCTATCCGATGGTGGCGGCGCTAAGGGGGCTGGCGGCGGAGGTGCGGGCGATCCTGCCCGAGGCGCGGATTTCCTACGGCGCCGACTGGAGCGAATATTTCGGCCACCATGCCGATGACGGCGTGTGGTTTCATCTCGATCCGCTGTGGAGCGACGGCAATATCGATTTCATCGGCATCGACTGGTACGCGCCGCTGACCGACTGGCGCGACGGGGAGGCGCATCTGGACCGGGGCCTGGCGGAATCGATCTATGACCCGGATTACCTGAAAAGCCGGATCCGCGGCGGCGAGGGCTTCGACTGGTATTACGCCTCGGACGGCGATCGCGAGGCACAGGCGCGCACCGCCATCATCGACACGGCCTATGGCGAGGACTGGGTGTTCCGGCCCAAGGACGTGCTGGGCTGGTGGTCGTCGCCGCATCACGACCGACCGGGCGGGGTGAGGGCGGCAAGCGCGACGGCGTGGGTGCCGGGTTCGAAGCCGGTGCGCTTCATCGAGATCGGCTGCGCGGCCATCGACAAGGGGCCGAACGCGCCCAACCGCTTTCTCGATCCGAAAAGTTCGGAAAGCGCGGTGCCGTATTTTTCGAGCGGCGAGCGCGACGACCGGGCGCAACGGGCCTATCTGACGGCGTTTTACGATTATTATAACGATACCAGCAACAATCCGGGCATGGTTACGGATATGGCGGTGTGGTGTTGGGATGCGCGGCCTTATCCGTGGTTTCCGCAAACGTCCGATGTGTGGGGCGACACGGCCAGCTGGCGGACGGGGCACTGGCTGAATGGACGGGTAGGGACGGGAGAGGCGGCCAACCTGATCGTGGAGATCGCCGGCCAGGCGGGGATTGCGGCGGAAACGCTCGATCTTTCCGAGGTTTCCGGAACTGTCGACGGCTATGTCATGGAACAGCCGATGGCGGCCGGCGACGCGCTGTCGCCGGTGCTGGCCTATCTGGGGCTGGAGGTGGCCGAACGCGGCCCGGGGCTGAGCTTTATCGGCGCAGGGCATGGCGTCGATGCCGAGGTGGCGGCGGGGGATCTGGCCTATCACGACAGGAGCCCGGTGATGGCGCGGCGCGATCTGGTGGAGGTGCCGGCGAGTTTGACCTTGCGCTGTTACGACGCCGATCATGATGACCAGATACAGATGGTCACCATACGGCGCGACGATGTCGGCGGCGGGAGCCAGGTGAGCATCGAGGCGCCGCTGGTGCTGACGCAGGCGCAGGCGATCGACTATGCCGGCTATGTGCTGGGACAGGCGCAGGGCGTGCGCGGGACGGTGACGGTGGATGTCGATCCGCTGCTGGTGCTGCGGGTGGAGACGGGCGATGGCGTGCGCTTCGGCGGCGTCGATTATCGCGTGACGGAGGTCGACCAGGGCGAGCGGCCGGCCATGACGCTGGAACCGGCGCCAAGGCTGCGCGGACTGGTGGCGGCCGATCCGTCGCAGGCCGGAGGCGGTGGTACGGCTGTCCGTCAGCCGGTGATGACCGGTTTCACGTTGATGGAGCTGCCGTGTTTCGGGCTGGACGAGACGAATGTGAAGCCGGTGCTGGTGGCGTCGGCCGATCCGTGGGCCGGTGTCGACGTCTATGCCGGAGGGTCGGCGGTGTCCCTGCGCCTGCGCGGGCGGGTGGCGCAGGCGGCGGGAATCGGCCGGACCTTGAGCGCCTTGCCGGTGCAGCGGCGGCATTATCTGCTGCGCGCGGCGTTTATCGATATCTATCTCGAAGGCGAGGCGCCGGTATCGTGTTCGGAAGAAGAACTGCTGGCGGGCGCGAACCTGGCGTGCGTGCGGGCGCTGAACGAAGAGTGGGAGCTGATCCAGTTCGTGACGGCGACAGCCTTGGGCAGGGGGATGTTTCGCCTGGGCGGGCTGGTGCGCGGGCAATGGGGCAGCGAGCAGGCCTTGCTGGCCGGCATCGGCGAGGGGGCAGAGGTGGTGATGCTGGCGAGCGAGGTGGCGCGGGCCGATATCGGCAGTGACGAACTGGGGCTCGACCGGCTGTGGCGATGCGGGCGGACGGGTTTCGGCGGGGTGGCGGACGGGGCGCTGGACAGCCATGCGGCGTGGACGGGATTGGCGTTGCGGCCGCGAGCGCCGGTGCATGTGGCCGTGACGGGCGTGGGCGATGTGACGGTGAGCTGGCTAAGGTCGCCGAGATATGGCGGGGATAGCTGGGATGTCGAGCCGCCGCTGTGCGAGGACTACGAGCTTTACCGGGTGACGGTTTACGACGGGGAGATGGTGAGACGGACCGTGGAGGTGGCGGCCAGTCCGTGGGTGTATGCGGTGGCGGACCGGGCGGTGGATTTTCCGGACGGGTTTGGCGCGGGTAGCCGCGTCGAGATCGCGCAGGCGTCGCAGGTTTATGGCTGGGGGCCGGGATCGAGCGTGGGGTTGGGATAGGTGGGGTTGGGTTCGGTAAGGAAGACGCCCCACCACCGCATCTCGCTCGCCTTCGCTTTGCTCAAGCTCGCTCGTGCGGTCCCCCTCCCCATCCAAGATGGGGAGGTGCTAGAAGACACGCGTTGCTCAGATGGCCTTACCCTTGAAGAGGTGGGTACGAGGAAGATTATATTATAACGAAAAAAGCCCCTGGACCGGAGTCCGGGGGCTGATCATTTTGCTGTGGCGCTGATTAGTAGCGGCGGATGAAGGCGAGCTGGATGAGGTCGCCGCTGCTGCGGTTGCCGCCGAAGTCGAAGTGCGTCACGTCGGCGCGGACGCCGTTGTTGCCGCCGTTGATGAAGTAGCGAATGCCGACGCCGTAAGCCAGGCCGCGATCGCCGACCGCCACCTTGTTGCCGTTCGACGCCCCCGATTCCTGGACGCGGACATAGCCGACGCGGCCGAGCAGGTCGGCGTTCGGCGATACCGGCAGCTTGCCGACGACATAGGCGCCGAAGTCATAGTCGAAGCGGAGCTTGAAGCTGTTGCCGTTGTAGGTGTAGGTCTTGCCGTTCAGGCCGACATCGCCGCCGATTTCAAAGGCGACATGCTTGCCGGCGTCGAAGCCGGTGCCGAGGTGGACGGCGCTGAAGGTGTCGCTGTCGACCTTGACGCTGGACGCGCCAACCTGGAAATAGCCACCCGACGTGGCGGCCGGCGCGGGCTTCGCGGTCTGGGCATGGGCGGAAGCGGCGAAAGCGGCGGCCACGGTGAAGAGCGCCGTGAAGGCGGTGAGTTTACGCATGAGATTGTCCCCCTCGAGGTACTGGTTAGTGGAAAGGCTCCAAGACCACTCGCCAGGCGTGCGGTCAAGGATTCGCAATCGTTTTCATGTCAAGGCTGAAACATCGTGCTAAATATGTGACAAGTATCGGATTCAGAAAGGTTAATTCATAATATGAATGCCCAGGGGGCGGGCGGGAATTCCATCAAGACAGCCCCTCACCCCGGCCCTCTCCCCGCGCGCGGGGAGAGGGAGAAGGATGCGGCTTGCCTATTGAAATCATAGACTGTAGGACACACCTCTTCTGCGGAGGTAATTTGTACAGTGGCAGGTGATCCGTACACAGAACTGGGCGTTAAGCGCGACGCCAGCGACGCCGACATCCAGAAGGCCTTCCGCAAGCTGGCCAAGGAACTGCACCCCGACCAGAACAAGGGCAACAAGGCGTCCGAAGAACGTTTCAAGCGCATCACGGCGGCCTATGACTTCCTGAAGGACGCCGACAAGCGCAAGAAATTCGACAACGGCCAGATCGATGCCGACGGTCGCGAGATCTATCGCGGCTTTGGTGGCGGCGGCGGACGGCAGCAGGGTTCGCCCTTCGGCGCCGGGGCGGGGGCGAGCGCGCAGTTCGAGGGCCTGGATATCGACGACATCATGGACATGTTCGGCGGCGGGCGGCGCGGCGGCGGCTTCGGTGGCTTCGGCGGGCAGCAAAGTGCGCCGGCGAAGGGCTCGGACCTCAAGATCAAGCTGGATATCGACCTGCTCGACACGATTGTCGGCAATACGCGCCGGGTGCTGTTTTCCGACGGGCGCACGGTCGACGTCAATATTCCCAAGGGCTCAAAGGACGGCCAGGTTCTGCGGTTGAAAGGGCAGGGGGCGGCGTCGCCTTCGGGGCGCGGGCCGCACGGCGATGCGCTGGTCGAACTGCGACTGAAGGCGCATCCGATCTTCCGTGCCGACGGTAACGACCTGCACATGGACCTGTTCGTCTCGCTGCCGGATGCGGTGCTGGGCGGCAAGGTGCAGGCGCCGACGCCGGACGGACCGGTCAGCGTCAACCTGGCCAAGGGGTCGAACTCGGGCGCGGTGCTGCGGCTGAAGGGCCGGGGCGCGTTCGACGCCAAGGACGGCGGGCGGGGCGACCTGTTCGCGCACGTCGTGATCGCGCTGCCCGACCGGCTGGAGGACATGCCGGCGGACCTGCACAGCGAACTGATGGCCCTGGTTGAGGCGTGGCGCGACCGGGGCGGATATGCGCCGACCGTTTCGGCGCGGCGGAAATAGGCGGGCGGGGCGGGTATTTCACGCCGCTCAGCCTCTGGAAGCCTTGAAACCTGCCGGCGTCGTGCCCCGTTTGTCGTCAGGCATAGGCCTGCAATGCGCGGACGGTCAGTTCGCCCGCCCGGCCGCTGTGGATGGCGCGGGTGGCGGCGACGGCGCCCGATGCCGTGGTGTAGTAGGGAATCTTCATCATCAGGGTCGTCCGCCGGATCGAGAACGAATCGGCCAGGGACTGCTTGCCCTCGGTGGTGTTGAAGACCAGCGCGATCTCGCCGTTCTTGATGGCGTCGAGGATGTTCGGCCGGCCTTCCAGCACCTTTTTCACCCGTTCGACCTCAAGGCCCTGTCCGGCCAGGTAGTCGCACGTGCCGCCGGTGGCGACGACGGAGAAGCCCATGTCGAGCAGGCCGCGCACGGCCTCGACGATCACCGGCTTGTCCTGGTCCTTGACCGAGACGAAGACCTTGCCCGATGTCGGCAATTTGACACCCACGCCCAATTGCGACTTGGCGAAGGCGCGGGAGAAGGCGTCGATCATCTCCTCGCCGTCGCGCACCCAGTCGAGACCCATGACCTCGCCGGTCGAACGCATCTCCGGCCCCAGCACGGTGTCGACATTGGCGAAGCGGGCAAACGGGAAGACGGCTTCCTTGACCGCCACGTGGCGGTAATCGCGCGGTTTCAGGTTGAACGAGGCCAATGCCTCACCAGCCATGACCTTGGCGGCAATGCCGGCCAGGGGCTGGCCCAGGGTCTTGGCGACGAACGGCACGGTGCGCGAGGCGCGCGGGTTGACCTCGAGCACGAAGATTTCGGGGTTGGTGCTGTATGGGTTGAGGATGGCGAACTGCACGTTCATCAGCCCGCGCACCTTCAGCGCCTTGGCCAGTTGCACGGTCTGGCGCTCCAGTTCCTGCACGGTTTCGGGGCGCAGCGAGAACGGCGGCAAGGAACAGGCGCTATCGCCCGAGTGGACACCGGCTTCCTCGATGTGCTCCATGATGCCGGCGACGAAGACATCGGTGCCGTCGGCCAGGGCATCGGCATCGACCTCGATGGCCGCCGACAGATACTGGTCGATCAGGACGGGTGAGTCGCCCGACACCTGCACCGCTTCGCGGACGTAGCGTGTCAGTTGCTCGTCGTCGCGGACGATTTCCATGGCGCGGCCACCCAACACATAGGACGGGCGGATGACGATCGGGTAGCCGACTTCGTGGGCCGCCTTGAAGGCTTCTTCGGGCGTGCGGGCGATGGCGTTGACCGGCTGGGTCAGGCCGATGTCGCGCAGCAGGTGCTGGAAGCGCTCGCGGTCTTCGGCCAGGTCGATGGCGTCCGGGCTGGTGCCGAGGATCGGGATGCCTTCGTCCTCCAGGGCCTGGGCCAGCTTCAGCGGCGTCTGGCCGCCGAACTGCACGACGACGCCGAGAAGCTCACCCTTGGACATTTCGACGGCGATCAATTCCAGCACGTCCTCGGCGGTCAGCGGCTCGAAATAGAGTCGGTCCGAGGTGTCGTAATCGGTCGACACGGTTTCCGGATTGCAGTTGACCATGATCGCTTCGATGCCCATGTCTTTGAAGGCAAAGGCGGCGTGGCAGCAGCAGTAGTCGAACTCGATGCCCTGTCCGATCCGGTTGGGACCGCCGCCGAGGATGATGGCCTTCCTGCGGTCCGACGGCTCCGCTTCGCATTCGGGGATCTGGCCAAGCGCGCCCGATTCGTAGGTCGAATACATGTAGGCGGTCGAGGATTTGAACTCGGCGGCGCAGGTATCGATGCGCTTGAAGACCGGGCGGACGTTAAGGCCACGGCGATGGGCACGGACGTCCTTTTCCGACTGGCCGGTCAGTTGTGCCAGACGCTTGTCGGAAAAGCCCATGGCTTTCAGAGAACGCATGGCGTGGGCCGTGTCGGGCAGGCCCAGCGACTTCAGCTTGGCTTCCTCGGAGACGATGGTCTCGATCTGGCGCAGGAACCACGGCTCGTAGGACGAGGCGGCGTTGATCTCCTCGACGCTGAGGCCGTGGCGGAAGGCCTGGGCGATCACCCGTATGCGGTCCGGCGTGGCGATGCCCAACTGGCGGATGACGGCCTGGCGCGTGCCTTCGACATCGTCATCGCTGATGCCGGTGATGGCGATCTCGTCGAAGCCCGACAGGCCGGTTTCCAGGCCGCGCAGGGCCTTCTGCATCGACTCGGCGAAGGTGCGGCCGATGGCCATGACCTCGCCCACGCTCTTCATCGAGGTCGACAGCACGGCTTCGGAGCCTGGATATTTCTCGAAGGCGAAGCGCGGGATCTTGGTGACGACATAGTCGATCGACGGCTCGAACGAGGCCGGCGTCACCTTGGTTATGTCGTTCTTCAGTTCATCGAGGGTATAGCCGACGGCCAGCTTGGCGGCGATCTTGGCGATGGGGAAGCCGGTCGCTTTCGAGGCCAGGGCCGATGAGCGCGACACACGCGGGTTCATCTCGATGACGACCATGCGGCCGTCGGCCGGATTGAGCGCGAACTGGACGTTCGAGCCGCCGGTTTCGACGCCGATTTCGCGCAGCACGGCCAGAGACGCCGAACGCATCATCTGGTATTCCTTGTCGGTCAGGGTGAGGGCCGGCGCCACGGTGATCGAATCGCCTGTGTGCACGCCCATCGGATCGACGTTTTCGATCGAGCACACGATGATGCAGTTGTCGGCGGTGTCGCGCACCACCTCCATTTCGTATTCCTTCCAGCCGAGCACCGATTCCTCGATCAGCACCTCGGTGGTTGGCGAAAGGTCGAGGCCGCGCTCGACGATTTCCTTGAATTCTTCCATGTTGAAGGCGATGCCGCCGCCGGTGCCGGCCAGCGTGAACGAAGGCCGGATGACCGCCGGCAGGCCGATGAAAGGCTGGGCCTCCAGCGCTTCTTCCATGGTGTGGACGGCGCGTGACTTCGGGCTTTCCAGCCCCAGCTTGTCCATGGCGTCGCGGAACTTCTGGCGATCCTCGGCCTTGTCGATGACCTCGGCCTTGGCGCCGATCATCTCGACCTTGTATTTTTCCAGCGCGCCCGAGGCATCGAGCGCCAGGGCGGTGTTGAGCGCCGTCTGGCCGCCCATGGTCGGCAGGAGGGCGTCGGGGCGCTCGATGGCGATGATCTTCTCGACGAATTCCGGGGTGATGGGCTCGATATAGGTGGCGTCGGCGATATCCGGATCGGTCATGATGGTGGCCGGATTGGAATTGACCAGAATGATGCGGTAGCCTTCCTGGCGCAGCGCCTTGCACGCCTGCACGCCGGAATAATCGAACTCGCACGCCTGTCCGATGACGATGGGCCCCGCGCCGATGATCAGGATGGACTTGATATCTGTACGTTTGGGCATCGCGGTCTTTCTTGCGCTACAAAATTCGCGGGCTGTGCGGGCACAGTCCGTGAGGAGGAATCTTCAGCTTTGGGCTAAGCGGCTGCTTTAGAGGCTATGGGGGGGCGGCGCAACCCGCAAAATTAACAAATTAAGCCGTCCAGTCCTCGACAGGCAACCATGGCGTCAAACGCTTCATGGCGCTGTCATTGGTGACCAGGACAGCACCGGCGGCGAGGGCCTGGGCGGCGATCATGAGGTCGAGCGGCGCGATGGTGATGCCTTGGGATGAACTGGCGGCGCGCAATCCCGCATAAGCGTGCGCTGTATTTTCATCCCAGTCCCGGACGGTGACAGTCTGGAAAAAATTCTCGACCGCCTGGCTGAGCCTGGGGGGACGTCCGGCTCGAACAAGTCCGAAGAGCACTTCAGCGTAGCTAACGATGGACGTGCAAACGTCGTCAACATGCAAGTGCCTCAGTTTTTCGATGGCGTGACGGGACGCTTTGCTTTTCACAAATTGGCTGATGACGTTGGTATCGAGAAGATAGAGGCTCACTCCTCATAGCCTTCAAAAGGATCACGATCCTGAACACCTTGGTCACGGTCCTGCATGAAGTCAGCGGGTATATCGGCGTCATCCAGCGCCCTAAGCGATGCAAGGAAGGGCTCCCAGGATGAATGTTTAACTGGCCGGCTGGACAGGATCACATCACCCGTCTTCGGATCGCGGCGGATATAGACCGCGTCGCCGTCGAAACGGTAGGCCTTGGGCAGGCGCACGGCCTGGCTGCGGCCGGTCATGAAGATCTTGGCGGTATCGTCCATGCCGGCACTCTACGCCCGGCCATGGTATATATCAAGATATGTCTCACTGCATGGCGATCAGGGTGGCGCCGGCGGGGGTGACCGGTTCCTCGCCGCAGCGCAGCTCCATATAGAAGTGGGCGCCGTCGCGACGGCCGGCCGGCATGGCGCCAACCTGCGCGCCGCCGTCGATTGTTTCGCCGGTATGGACGGTGACGCGGTCCATGCCGGTCAGGACGACGCGGAAGTCGTGGCCGATGTTGAGGATGACGACCTGGCCGAGATTGGGGACGGTGCCGGCATATTCGACCTTGCCGTGGGCCGGTGCGCTGACCGGCGCCAAAGACCTGGTCAGCACGATGATGCCGCGTGAGCGCAACGAGGCGGCGTTGGTATCGGCCGGGTTCAGGTCGTCGAAACCGGTGATGATGTCGCCTTCGACGGCGGGCGCCAGATGGGCGGCGCCGCACGTCTGGGCGGTGGTGACAAAGGGTTGGGCGGCGGCCGGCGAGGTGAGGGCAAGGCCGGCCGCCGCCACGGCGGCTGCCATGGCGAAGGTGCGGATGAGGGGGATAAACGCAAACTTGGACATGATGACCGCCATCGGAATGTGTGTGTTTCCGGTCTTGTGCCGGTAAGGATCATCATGGCGGATCGGGTTTAACACGGCGCGAAAACATTCTTACGGCGCGGTGAGGATTCGCGGCCTACGTGTCGGCGCGATTAATTCGGCCGGAACATGTAGCCCGTGCCGTAGACGGTCTGGATCAGATCCTCGTTTTCCGGGCGCTCGGGATTGGCGTAACGCAGCTTGTGGCGCAGGCGCGAAATCAGCGTATCGAGCGAACGCTCGCTGGTGTCGCCATGCAGTTCGGCCATGCGTTTGACCACCTGCTCGCGGCGCAAGGGCCGGTCGCGCTGGCCGAGGAAAACGTGCAGCACGGCGAACTCGGCCGCCGACAGGCTGAGGATTTTGCCGGCGGGGCTGGTCAGGCGGCGCGTCTTGTTGTCGAGGCTCCAGTCGAAGAAGCGCACAGTTTCGGCCTCGGCCGCCACCGGCATACGCCGCAGCACGATGCGGATACGCACGGCCAGCTCCTCGGCGTTGAACGGCTTGGCCATGTAATCCTCGGCGCCGAGGTTAAGGCCCTTGATGCGGTTGATATCGTCGCCGGCGGCGCTGAGCATGATGATCGGCGGGCCCTTGGCGGCGCGCACGCGGGCGCAGATCGAGAGGCCGTTTTCGCCGGGCATCATCGAATCGAGCACGATCAGGTCGATATGGGTATCGGCCAGGATGACATCCATCGCCTTGCCGCCATCCGCCGCGAAGACATGAAAGTCCTGGTGGCTGAGCGTCGCCTGCAGCAGGGCGCGGATCGTCTCGTCGTCGTCGACGACCAGGATGGAGGGTTTCGAATCCGCGGCGCTCATGCCGTCATGAAAACGGCGTTACCACACCGCGTCAAGTGCGATCAGGCCTCGACGACCTGTGCCGCGCGCATATGCTGGGCGAAGCGCTCGAACAGGTAGAGCGAATCGACGGGACCCGGCGAGGCCTCGGGGTGGTGCTGCACGCTGAAGACAGGCTTGCCCGCCAGTGCGATGCCGCAGTTGGTGCCGTCAAACAGCGACACGTGGGTCTCATTCACGCCGTCGGGCAGGCTGTCGCGATCGACCGCGAAGCCGTGGTTCATCGATACGATCTCGACCTTGCCGGTGGTGACGTCCTGGACCGGATGGTTGGCGCCGTGGTGGCCCTGCTCCATCTTGAGCGTGCGGCCACCCAAGGCCAGGGCCAGCATCTGGTGACCCAGGCAGATGCCGAAGACCGGCAGGCCCGCGGCCACCAGCTTGCGGATTTCCGGTACGGCATATTCGCCGGTCGCCGCCGGATCGCCGGGACCGTTCGACAGCACCACGCCGTCGGGCTTGCGCCGCAGGATGTCCTCGGCCGAGGTCCTGGCGGGCACGATTTCGATAGCAGCGCCGATATGGGTCAGGGCGCGCAGGATGTTCTGCTTGACGCCGTAATCGATGACCACGACCTTGAAGCTGTGCGTCTTGCCATCGGCGAAGCCTTGCGGCCATTGCCACAGGTCGGTGGTGTAGCCGGCCGATTGCGTCACGGTGGCGTCGATGGCGAGGTCGAGGCCGTTCAGCCCGGCCCACTCGGCGGCGCGCTTTTGCAAGGCGGCCAGGTCGAACTGGCCGGTCGGGCTGTGGGCGATCACACCGTGCGGCATGCCGTGTTCGCGGATGCGCCGGGTGAGCGCGCGCGTGTCGATGCCGGACAGGGCGACCACGCCGCGCGACGCCAGCCAGTCGTTGAACGGCAGGGTCGAGCGCCAGTTGGCCGGTGGCGTCGGCGCATCCCGGAAGATCGCGCCCTTGGCCGCGCGCCTGGGATCGTCACCCAGCTGTTCGATGTCTTCGGCATTGACGCCGACATTGCCGATGTGCGGAAAGGTGAAGGCCACGATCTGGTCCATATAGGACGGATCGGTGAGGATTTCCTGGTAGCCGGTCATGGCAGTGTTGAAGCACACCTCGCCCAGGGCCTCGCCCGTGGCGCCGCAGCCCAGCCCCTGAAAGACCGTACCGTCGCCAAGCACCAGCACGCCTGTGCATCCGGGCAGCAAATCGGTCATCGGGAATCTCCTAAAGCTTACGGGCAGACAAACGGCCGGACACATAGGGACAAGGCTCCGTCGAGGCAAGCGTTAATTCCGGGCAGGGCATCACGATTCGCCGCGATTGACGGGCTTTTCGTGATGGCCTGGAGCAGGCCGCGTTTTGATGGAATCAAAGCTCCTGCTCCAGTTTTTTTGTTTGGTGGCGCAATTTATCCGAAAGTGCCAAAAACTTTTGTGGCACTTTATCGGATTGCGCTTTAGTCGATGGCAGCTTCAGGGAGTGGCAAGCATGGACAAGACCGGTCTGCAATCGCTTCTGACCTGCGTCGCCGATTATGCCGCCGCGCGGCGTGACGATGACGCCGGACGCCCCCACAGCCCGCAGGCGTCTTACGCCGACATGGTCAGGGCGTTCGACCTGCCGCTGGATGGCGCGCCGGTCGCGACCGTGATCGATGAGCTGATCGCCCGGGCCGAACCGGGCCTGGCCGCCATGACCGGGCCGCGCTTTTTCGGCTGGGTGATCGGCGGCAGCCATGAGGCTGGCCTGGCCGCCGACTGGCTGACCGGGCTGTGGGGCCAGAACGCCGGCAATCACCTTGGCTGCCCGGCGGCGTCTGCGGCGGAAGAAACGGCGGGCCGGGCGCTACTGGACCTGATGGACCTGCCGCGCCAGGCGTCGGTCGGTTTTGTCACCGGCGCCACCATGGCCAATTTCACCTGCCTGTTGGCGGCGCGTGGCGAAGTCTTGCGCCGCGCCGGCTGGGACGCCGATGGTGACGGCCTGTTCGGCGCCCCGCCGATCCATGTCGTCATGGGCGAGGAAGCGCATTCGACCGTCTTTGCCGCCCTGAAATATGCAGGCCTCGGTTACCGTCGCGTCATCCGCGTGGCCACCGACGCCAATGGCGCCATGTTGCCAGAGGCCTTCGAAGCCGCCATGGCGCCGCTTGACGGGCTGGTCATCGTCATCGCCCAGGCCGGCCATATCAACAGCGGCGCCTTCGATCCGTTCCCCCGCATTATCGCCGCCGCGCGCGCCAGGAACGCCTGGGTCCATGTCGATGGCGCCTTCGGCCTGTGGGCGCGGGCGGCGAAGGACAGGGCGCATCTGGCGGTCGGCCTCGAAGGCGCCGATTCGTGGGCGGTCGATGGTCACAAGTGGCTGCAGACGCCCTATGACTGCGGCTACGCCATCGTGCGTGACCAGAAAGCGCATCACCGCGCCATGCAGATTGCCGCCTCCTATCTGCCAGGCGCAGATGACGACGACCGCAATCCGTCGGATTATGTGCCGGAACTGTCGCGGCGGGCGCGCGGCTTCGCCACCTGGGCCATGATCCGGCACTTGGGCCGCGACGGCGTCTCGTCCATGGTCAGCCGCCATTGCGCCCTGGCGCGCCGGTTTGCGGAACGCCTCAGCGCCGAACCAGACATTGCCATTCTCAACGACGTGGTGCTCAACCAGGTGGCGGTGCGGCTGGGCAGCGATCTCGATCCGGCCGAAGCCGATCGCCTCACCAAGGCCGCCATCGCCCGCATCCAGAGCGACGGCGTCTGCTTCGTCGGCGGCGCGCAGTGGCAGGGCGCGTGGATCATCCGTATCTCGGTGATCGGGATGACGACGACCGAGGCGGATGTCGAGAAATCGGCGGATGCGATTACCGCGGCGTGGCGGGCGGTGAAAGGGTAAGCCCCTCCGGCCCTCCCCCCGCAAGCGGGGCGAGGGGGAATTTAAGTCGCCCGACCGTAAGGCGTCGAATTGAAGATCGCCAGCTCGTCTTCGTTCATGTCGACCGGCACATCGCCGAACAGCGGCGTCGACAGATAACGCTCGCCGGTATCGGGCAGCATGGCCAGGATGTTCGAGCCTTTCGGCGCTTCCTTCGCGATTTGCAGCGCGCCGGCAAAGGTCGCTCCGGACGTGATGCCGCAAAAGATGCCTTCCTGCTTCGCCAGGTCCTGGCTGCATGTCAGCGCGTCCGGCCCCGGAATGGCCAGCAGTTTGTGCACGTGGGAAAGATCGACCTCGCCGGTGATTTTCGGGATGAAATCGGGCGTCCAGCCCTGCATTGGGTGCGGCTTCCACGCCGGATGCGCCGAGGCCGGCGTGCCGTCGGCATTGCGCGCCTGCTCTTGCCCACTGGCCAGCAGGGTGGCGTCGGCCGGTTCGCAGACGACGATCTTCGTCTCCGGCGATTCGCGCCTGAGCACGCGCGCCACGCCATTCAGCGTGCCGCCGGTGCCGTAGCCTGTCACCCAGTAATCGAGCCGCTCGTCCTTGAAATCGTCCATGATTTCGCGCCCGGTGGTGCGTTCGTGCATGTCCGGATTGGCCTCGTTCTCGAACTGGCGCGTGTAGAACCAGCCGTGGGCCTTGGCGAGTTCGATGGTCTTTTCCACCATGCCGTAGGCGCGCAGGGCCGCCGGCGTCAGCACCACCCTGGCGCCCAGGAAACGCATCAGCTTGCGGCGCTCGATCGAGAAGCTTTCCGGCATGACGATGACCAGCGGATAGCCCTTGGCGGCGCACACCATGGCCAGGCCGATGCCGGTATTGCCGCTGGTCGCCTCCACCACTGTCTGGCCGGGCTTGAGCGCGCCGGACTTTTCCGCCGCCTCGATCACCGCCAGGGCCAGCCGGTCCTTGACCGAGCCCAGCGGATTGAAAGCCTCGACCTTGACCCACAGGTTGACGCCTTCAGGCGCCAGCCGGTTGATCCTGACGATGGGCGTGCGCCCGACGGTCTCTAAAATGCTGGAATAACGCGCCACTGGTGATCTCCCGTGCTGGATGTTCCCCTGTCACGGGCGGACTAACACAGTTAGGGGTGGGCGGAAAGCTTTACCGTTTTTCCGGTGGCGGCGCTCTTGCGCGCGGCGTCCAGGATCTTGACCACCAGCATGTTGTTCTCCAACGACGACGGATCGTAGGGCGGGGGCGTCACCCGGCCTTCGATGACGGCGCGGAAGTACGAGTTCGAATCGTCGAACGGATAGGGCCGGTCGGGCAGGGTGCTGGCCGCCACGCTTTCGGGTGCCGAACCCCAGACCCGCATGTCGTGCTTGTTGTCGGTGACGATCTGGCCGGTCGTGCCGTAAACCTCCATGTCCTTGCGCCCGACGGGCCAATCCCACGACGCCTGGGCGATGCCCTGCGCCTTCGGGTAATCGACGACGATGGTGGCGTCGTCATCGACCTTGGGGTAGGTCTCAGGCTGGAAATGCCGCGTGACGGCGGTGACGGCGACCGGCCGCGCGCCTTCGGTCAGCCAGGTCATCAGATTGGCGCCGTAGCAGCCGAAATCGATGAGGGCGCCGCCGCCGTTCTTCTGCGGGTCGGTCAGCCAGCTGAGGAATTCCTTGGAAACACCGATGGTGGCAGGCCCCTGGTGGCCGTCGTGGAAGACCATCTTGCGCACGGGACCGATCTGTCCGGCGTCGACCATGGCTTTCGATTGTTCCAGGGTCGGGTACCAGGTCGTCTCGTAATTGGTCAGAAGTTGGATGTGATATTTTTTCGCCAGGCCTTCCATTTCGGTGGCGTCCTTCATGGTGAAGGCCAGCGGCTTCTCGACCATGACGTGGATGCCGCGCGGGGCCGCGGCGCGGACGATATCGACGTGCTCGGCGATGCTGTCGAAGCCGGTGACGGCCACGGGATGGGTCTTGTCCATCATCGTCGCCATGTCGGGATAGACAATGTCCATCGAAAAGCCGTAGCGGTCGGCATATTTCTGCGCCAGCGCGCGGTCGGGCTCGGCGATGCCGACGATCTTGATGTCGCCGCGCTTTTCGGAATTGAAGATGTTGCCGACGTGATCGTGGGTCAGCCCGACCACGCCCACCGCCATGGGCTGGGCCGTCAGTTCCGCCGGCACCGTAGTTTGCGAAAACGCCGGTTCAGCGGCGGCGAGGAGCATGGCGGCTCCGAGAAGCAAGGCCTTGATGCGCATGGTCGGTCTCCCTGATTTTATGCACGACCCTAGATCAGTTACCGGCCGCCTTCAATCCGTCAGGTCGTCGGCGACGGAAATCAGGGGTGTTCGCTGGATCGTTGAGCGCATCCTTTTTGCGCATCGTCTCGGTGCAATTATCCACAGCTTCGCAAGGATGTCACAAAATTCGGTATCTTGTTAACCCGTGCTTAGCCAGGGAGGGCATGGACGATGACGGACCAACCCGTAATTCTGCTGACATCCGCCGATGTCGACAATATCGAGAAAGATCGCAGCCGTGTCACGGCCGAGATCGAGATGATGGAATCCAAGATCATCGAACTTCAGGGGCGCCGCACGGAACTGACCGAGCGCCTGAACAAGATCAATGCCCTGCTCGATGCCCTTGGCCTGAACAATATCAGCGAGGCGGCCTCGAACTCGGTCTATGCCGCGCGCAATGCCCGCGTCGTGCCCGGCAGCAGCAACGGCGCCAGCTACTGATCAACCGTCATAAAGTGTTAATAACTGCGTAACGGGATGGCAAAGCGCCGGTTTGCGCCTATAGTCGGGCCGTGCGTTTTGACGAACATTTCCTCGACGAGTTGAAGACTCGCCTGCGGCCTTCCGAGGTCATCGGCAAGAGCGTCAAGCTGCGCCGCCAGGGCCGCGAATGGGTCGGCCTGTCGCCCTTCACCAAGGAAAAGTCGCCGTCCTTCTATGTCAACGACATCAAGGGCTTTTTCCACGATTTTTCGTCGGGCAAGCACGGCGACATCATCTCCTTCGTCCAGGAAACCGAGCGCCTGTCGTTCAACGAGGCGGTCGAGCGTCTGGCCAACGAGGCCGGCATGGCCCTGCCGGCGGTGACGCCAGAGACAAAAGCCGCCGAAATGAAGCGCCAGTCGCTGAACGACTGGATGGACCTGGCGCAATCCTGGTTCGCCGCCCGCCTGCATGACAGGACGCCAGCCGCCCAAGCCGCGCGCGAGTACCTGAAACGGCGGGGATTATCGGACGCCGACCTCGCCCATTTCGGCCTTGGCTACGCGCCGCGCGAACGCACCGCGCTGAAAGATGCCCTGGTGCAAAAAGGCGCCAAGGTTGCCGAACTGGTCGAATGCGGCCTGTTGATCGAGGTCGACAACCAGGCGCCCTACGACCGCTTCCGCGACCGCATCATGTTCCCGATCGAGGACCAGAGGAGCAAGGTGGTCAGCTTCGGCGGACGAGCGCTTAACCCGGATGAAAAGGCCAAGTACCTCAACGGCCCCGAAACCAGCCTGTTCCACAAGGGTTCGATGCTGTTCGGCCTGCCCAAGGCGCTGAAAATCCTCGGCGCCGAGGAAACCGGCTCCGACCTCGTCGTCGTCGAAGGCTATATGGACGTGCTGGCCTGCCAGCGGGCGAAAATCGCCGCCGTGGCGCCGCTCGGTACCGCCCTGACCGAGGAGCAGATCGACATCCTGTGGCGTCGTCACCCCGAACCGACGCTTTGTTTCGACGGCGACGCCGCCGGCCAGCGCGCCGCCTTCCGCGCCCTTGACCGCGCCCTGCCCAAGCTCAAGCCTGGCAAGTCGTTCAAGGTCTGCGTCATCGTTGGCGGCAAGGACCCGGACGATATCCTGCGTGACAAGGGTGCCCTGGCCCTGCGCGAGGCCCTGACCGTGACGCGGCCGTTCGTCGAGGTGCTGTTCGCGCGTGAGAGGGATGCCGAGCCGCTCGATACGCCCGAGCGCAAGGCCGGCCTGAAGAAGCGCCTGCGCGCGCTGGCCGTCCTGATCGAGGACAAGGACCTGGCCGAAAGCTACCGCCAGGATCTGCTGGCGCGCTATGACGAGATGCTGGCCCCGAAAAGCGGTCAGGCCGTGCCCTATCCCGAATACCGGCCCGATTTTCGCCGCGATAACCAGCGTAAGTTCGGCCCGCCGCCGATCCCGCCCGCCATGCCGGAAGCCGTGGTCGCCGCCAAAACCCTGTCGTCGTCGCTCGACGTCTTCAGCGCCGCCTTGGCGCAGGGCTTGATGGATAATCCCGACTGGCTGCATGATGCGGCGGAAGGGCTGGAATCGTTCGGCTTCGGTGATCCGGCCCTCGATCCGCTGGCCCGCGCGCTGGTCGCCTTAAGTTTTCAACAGGAGGGACTTGACAGCGAAGCCATGAGCCGCCATTTGCGAGCTTCAGGACTTGGCGCATTGTTAAGCGAGATTCAGAAGGCGGCCCTCAAGAGCGGCGCGCCATTCCTCTCACCGGACAAATCTTCAGCTGATGCCCATGCCCGCTGGATGAAGGCGTTCAACGCGATGTCGCGTTTGACGGCCTTGGAGCGTGCCTTGAATTCTGCCAAGGACAATGTCGGGACAGAATTTTTTTCACGCCTCAAGCTGGAGCGCGATTCTCTGCGGCGGTCCCTGAAAAGCGGACAGATTTGGCAGGATGAAGCCCAGGCGGGCTGAACCTCATGCCAAAAAGTGCCAGAAGCCTTCTTCAGCACTTTTTGGATAAACATGAGGTGACAGAAAAACATCCTTAACAGGTAATTGGCTATGCCCCTTCCCAAAGGGAAGCTGCGCGGCGGAGAAACGAAACGCATGAGTACGACGGAAAAGCCCGAGGCCGATACCCCCTCTGACGGGCCGTTGCTCGACCTGACCGACAGCGCGGTCAAGAAATTCATCAAGGCGGCCAAGGCGCGCGGCTATGTCACCATGGACGAGCTGAACAAGGTGCTGCCGTCGGAAGAGTTCACCTCCGAACAGATCGAAGACACGTTGGCCATGCTCACCGAAATGGGCGTGAACGTCATCGAGTCCGAGGAAGAAGTGGCCGAAGGTGGCGAGGTCGCCGTGCGCGAGGAAGGCGGCGCCGTCGCCGAAACCGCCAAGACCTCGGCCTATGACCGCACCGACGATCCCGTGCGCATGTACCTGCGCGAAATGGGTTCGGTCGAACTTTTGTCGCGCGAGGGCGAAATCGCCATCGCCAAGCGCATCGAGGCCGGCCGCGACACCATGATCCGGGGCCTGTGCGAGAGCGCCCTGACCTTCGAAGCCATCATGGTGTGGCGCGAGGAACTGGGTTCCGGCCGCATCCTGTTGCGCGAGATCATCGACCTGGAAGGCACCTACGGCGGCGGACCGTCGGAAGGTCCGCCCCCGGGCGCACTCGACGGCGACGAAAGCGAGATCGGCGACGTGCTGCTGACGCCGCGTCCGGCCGCTGCGGCACCGGCGCCGGTCGTCAAGGCGCCCGAACCGGTCGCACCGCCGCCGCCGCCCGTGATCGTCGACGAAGCCAAGCCCGTTGCCAAGAAGGCCAAGGGTGACGGCGATGACGATGACGACGACGACTACGTCCCGATGGACGAGGAAGAAAAGAAGCCCGAGGTCGTCGAGGAAGAGGACGAGGACGATTTCGACGATGGCGCGGGGCCGTCCGTTTCGGCCATGGAATCGGAGTTGCGCGAAGGCGTGATGGCGACGCTCGACGCCATTGCCGGCGAGTTCGAGACCTACCGCCGCACCCAGGACCGCATGCTGGCCGCCAAGCTGGAAGGCCTGCCGCTCGATCCGGCCGACAAGGCCGCCCACGACGAGGTGACCTCGACGATCACCCGTCACCTCAAGACCCTGAAGCTCAACAACCAGCGCATCGAGGCCCTGGTCGAACAGCTTTACGCCATCAACAAGCGCCTGATGGGCCTGGAAGGCCGCCTGCTGCGCCTGGCCGACAGCTACGGCATTTCGCGTACCGAGTTCCTCAACGCCTATTATTCGCGCGAACTCGACCCGATGTGGGGCGACAAGGTGCGCGACATGGGTATTCGCTGGCAGAAGTTCATCGATAACGACTCCGGCGCCATCCACCGCATCCGTGGCGAGGTGACGACTCTGGCCACCGACATGGGCGTGGCGGTCGACGACTTCCGCCGCATCGTCCAGACGGTGCAGAAGGGTGAACGCGAAGCACGCCAGGCCAAGACCGAAATGGTCGAGGCCAACCTGCGCCTCGTCATCTCGATCGCCAAGAAGTACACCAATCGCGGCCTGCAGTTCCTCGACCTGATCCAGGAAGGGAACATCGGCCTGATGAAGGCGGTCGACAAGTTCGAGTACCGCCGGGGCTACAAGTTCTCGACCTACGCCACGTGGTGGATTCGCCAGGCGATCACCCGTTCGATCGCCGACCAGGCGCGGACCATCCGCATCCCGGTGCACATGATCGAAACGATCAACAAGATCGTCCGCACCTCGCGCCAGATGCTGCACGAAATCGGCCGCGAGCCGACGCCGGAAGAACTCGCCGAAAAGCTGGCCATGCCGCTGGAAAAGGTGCGGAAAGTTCTCAAGATCGCCAAGGAGCCGATCTCTTTGGAGACACCCATCGGCGACGAAGAGGATTCGCATCTCGGCGACTTCATCGAGGACAAGAACGCCGTCCTGCCGATCGACGCCGCCATCCAGTCGAACCTGCGCGAAACGACGACGCGGGTGCTGGCGTCGCTGACGCCGCGTGAAGAACGCGTCCTGCGCATGCGTTTCGGCATTGGCATGAACACCGACCACACCCTGGAAGAAGTCGGCCAGCAGTTCAGCGTTACCCGCGAACGCATCCGCCAGATCGAGGCCAAGGCGCTGCGCAAGCTGAAACACCCGAGCCGGTCACGGAAGCTCAGGAGCTTCCTGGATAGCTAAATAAGTGCGACCAAAGGCGGATCGGAAACGGTCCGCTTTTTGCTAAGGCGCCATAGTAGGATATGCTATTCGCGGTTGGTGATTCTATAATTAGGGGATCTTCCGTGGCGGACAATTTGCCTTATTTACCTGCGCCCGGCTCTATAAAAGGTGCGCTGGAAAAAATCAGAGACGCGAGCGTTCCTGAAAGAGTTTCATTTGATTTTGTCTCTACGAAGCTTTTAATAAAAGGTGGCACAGGAAAAGCTGTGCTTGCCCTTCTAAAGAAAATTGGAATGGTCACCCAAGACGGAATTCCCACTGATCTCTACAAACAGTTTCGAAATCGAAATTCTGGCGGTGCGGCGTTAGCAACTGCAATAAAGCGATCTTATTCTGCATTGGCATCTGTGAATGAGTATTTTTACCTACTAAAAGATAGTGATTTAAAGAATTTAATTATTCAAGTTTCAGGTTTGGATAAGGATAATAAAATTATCGGGTTGATGTTTTCGACTCTTCAGAATTTGAAAGCGTATGCAAATTTTGAAGCTAAAGTGCCTGACGAGCCTGAAATTGAGCCGATTGCGCTGCCGGTCAATTTTCCGGATGGGGGGGCTGTAAGGGGTGAAAGGCCGATTGGGTTAAATCTATAATATACTATAAATTTGAATTTGCCTGCCACAAGTGATCAGGCTGTCTTCAACGCAATATTCAAAAGTCTAAGAGAAAATTTGCTGAGGCCCGAATAAAGTGGACGCGGAGCACAAGATTAAGTCGTTTATTATGGGCAATCATATGATAAACGACGATTTAAACTCGATAGAAAAAAGATATTCTGTCGAGTTAGGCCACGTTATGTTCGTAGGCGGAGAAATTGAAAGTGTTTATTATCCTCAGTTTGAGCAGGAAATTAGAGCCGAAGCGGATGCCATGTCAAAGCACTATGCGGCTATATATTGCTTGGAAAAATCTATACGAAAGATAATTACAGAAAGTATTTCTGAGGCAGAAAAGACTGAGGATTGGTGGGAGTTAGGTAGAGTTCCGCAACAAATAAAAATGGAAGTTTCTCAAAGAATTACAAGGGAGCGAGATGCTGGAGTAACGCCGAGATCAGACGATGAGCTTGATTATACAACTCTGGGAGAGTTAGCTGCAATAATTACTAGTAATTGGGATATTTTTGAAAGTATTTTTCTAAAAGGTAAAAAAGCGGTGGAAAGAGTAGTGTCTAATTTGAACACGCTACGAGCGCCAATTGCGCATTGCAGCCCGTTGGCGGAAGATGAAGTGCTCAGGCTTCAGTTGGCGATGCGAGATTGGTTCAGATTGATGAGTTAACTGTGCAGGTTGAGGTGGTATTATGGCCAAGAGATGTGCTACTTCACCTCGACATGCACCTTGTGCCACGCCGCTTCCGGCGCGTCTTCATAGTGCTTGATCTGGTCGTATTTTTTTAAAACCAGCGGCGTCAGCACCTGCATTTCGTGCTGGGAGTTGAATTCGCAGTCGCCGGCTTCCGGCGCCGGGTCGAGCGGCGGTTCCGGCCGGGTCTCCCCGTCTTTCTTCGGGGCATAATAGTCGGGCGGATGGCGGGCGACGTCGAGATCGCCGCAATCGACGCTCATATATTCGAAGTCATCTGAACTGAGGCCTGACGTGATGGCCAGCCCCTTCGGATAGCGCAGGATAAGATAGACCGAACGGTCGGGCGTGCGCGTCAGGTTGAAACTCATCAACCAGTAGGCCCTTGCCCCGGCATTGGTTTCGGCCACCACCGGCGTGAAGCCCCAGTAGCCGACGCCGGCATTATAGGGTTTGTCGGTGTTGCTGAAGAAATTGACCACCGTGGCGCTATCGGCCGCGCCGCCGTGCACGATATCGATCGAACGGGCCCCGTCGCGGCTGAAGCTTTCGTTCAGCACAATCTCGTGCGCCGCCGCGAAAGGCCCGGCGCCGCCCAGGTCGGGGCCGACCACCGAACGGTCGTTGAACACCTTCCGGTCGCAGCCGGCCAGGCCCAGAAGGATAATGAAACACAACAGCCGGCGCAGGGTCATGGCGACCTCCAGGAGAATACTGGCAGGCTAGATCACGAATTTGTGATCGTCAATGCGACATAGCCGGCATGCGGGTTAATTCGCGTTCATCTTCGCCGACGTAAGGGAGCCTAACCCAAGCGGCGATTATTATTCGCTTTGCCGGGCGCGCCGCCGTCCGTAAAAAGAGGGCCACCGGCTCAGCCCACAAGGGACAGACGTCATCGCCATGCCCCATTTCGATCCCGTACAGTTTTTCACCCATCTTCAGATCGACTGGCGCTTCGCCCTGTCCGGCCTAGTCGTCGGTTTGCTGGTAGGACTGACGGGCGTGGGCGGCGGCTCGCTGATGACGCCGCTGCTGGTGCTGGTCTTCGGCATCCACCCGGCCACCGCCGTCGGCACCGACCTGCTCTACGCCTCGATCACCAAGAGCGTCGGCACCGCCATCCACGGCGGCAAGCGCACCATCGACTGGAAGATCGTCGGCCTGCTGGCCCTGGGGTCGATCCCGGCGACCGCGCTTACCGTCTGGGGTATCAACCACTTCGGCAAGCCGGATCATGTGGAGAAGGTCATCACCACGGTGCTCGGCTATGCCCTGTTCATCACCGCCGGCCTGCTGCTGCTGCGCGGCGTCATCAAGAAGCTGGCCGAGAAACGCCAGGAACAGGCGCTGGAACAGGACAAGCCGCTGCACCTCGGCCGCCGCGCGCTCCTGACCGTGGTGACCGGCCTGGTGCTGGGTTTCCTCGTCTCGCTGTCGTCGGTCGGCGCCGGCGCACTGGGCGTCACCGCCCTGATCCTGCTCTATCCCCACCTGCCGACCGTCAGGATCGTCGGTTCCGACATCGCCCACGCCGTGCCCCTGACATTCATCGCCGGCATGGGCTATTTTTTCATCGGCAAGGTCGATCCGGCCTTGCTGGTGTCGCTGCTGACCGGTTCGATCCCCGGTATCATCCTGGGCAGCTTCCTGGCGCCGAAATTGCCGGAAAAGGTGCTGCGCGTCCTGCTGGCCCTGATCCTGACCACGGTCGGCGTCAAGCTGGTAACGGCCTAGGGGAGTACGGACCCTAAAGGCCACACCCGCCGCCGACTTTCGCCGCTGCCGGGATTTTCCTTGCCCCCCCCGGAAATGCGTCTAGATTGGTTAACGCACGTTGCGGGTTCAGCCGAGGGGGGGGGGCATGGCCAGGAATTTCAAGGGATTGGGCGCGGCTGCCCTGATGCTGGGCCTGGGCCTGGACTTTGCCGCCACCGCCCATGCTGCCGCGCCGGCCTCCAGCCCCGGCACCGCCCTGGCCGTCATGCAGGCCAGCGAGGCCCTGGCGTCCGATAACTGCGCCCAGGCGGTCAAGCCGCTGAACCTGCTGTGGAACGACCCCGTTCTCGAAAGCTCCGATCCGGATCTTGCCGCCCAGTTCCGCCTGCGCCTGATCGCCTGCACGGCCGAACAGAGCGGCCTCAGGGAGGCCCTGTCGCTGTCGGCCGACAACATCACGCGGCCTGGCTCAGGCCTGACCGCCTTCGACATGCACGCCTTCCTGTTGCTGTCCGCCCAGCAGCCGGCCGCCGCCGCCGATACGCTGGAAGCCGCCATGACGCGCTTTCCCGACAAGGCCGCCGACCTCAGCGACATGACCATGCTCGGCGCCCTGGTGCAACTGCGCGACAGCGATGCGCCGCGCGGGCTCCTCCTGCTCGATCATGCCGAACAGGTGCACTGGCAACCCCACGCCATGGCCGCCCGTCCGGCCGTCGGGGTGATGCGCGTCGAAGGCCTGCGCGCCGCCATCGCCGCGGGCAAGGCCGATGCGGCCGCCCTTTACCGCGCCGACCTCAAGACCGAAGCCTTCAGCTATATCATCAGCCAGGGCGACGGCCTGATCAGCGCGGCCGATACCGCGCCGGCCGACGTCGAACCTATGATCGGCGCCCAGATCGCCGAGGCCAAGGCGGCCGTCGTCAAGGATCCGACCGACCTTTCGACGCTCGCCTACCTGATGACGCTCGAACGTTCCGACGGCCAGCCCGATCCGGCCCTGACCCAGCTCAACGGCATCCTGGCCCTGATCGACCAATACGGCCTGAAGAACTTCCAGAATCAGGACACCTATGGCGAGCTGCTGGCCGACCGCGCCCAGCTGATGGCCGACATGGGCCGCCAGGGCGAGGCGCTGGCGGCTTTCCAGGACGGCGCCAAGCGGCTGGAAGGCCTGCCGTCGGGCGATTTCTACGCCGCCTACGCCGCCTATCTGGTGGCGCGCGGCGATAACCAGGGCGCCGTCGACCTGGTGTCGAATCTCGACGTCACCGGCTTCGACGACACCCAGAAGGTGCGGCTGATCGTCAACGACGCCTGCGCCTTCGGCCATCTCAACGACAAGATCAACTATGCCAGCTTCATGGGCGTGCTGGGCGATCCTTCCGTCCGCGTCTGGCCGCGCCTCTGCGCCGGCGATGCCGACGGCGCCGCCACCGACATGGTGGCCGCCATCAACCAGCCGGAATGGCGCAACACCGTCATCCTGATGATGCAGACCATGACGCAGGGCCTGCCCGCCAGCCCGGCCGAAACCTCTGACCAGTCGGCCATGGCGGCGCTCAAGGGCCGTGACGATGTCACCGGTGCGGCGAAGGCGGCCAGCATCCTGGTGCGCAGTTGGCCGCTCAGGTACTGATTATTATTGCTGGTTGCCCTGTTTGGGGTCGGGATAGATCAGCTTGCAGGCGATCTGAACCGGTTGGGCCTGGGCCTTCCTGATCGTGTCCTCGAAGATGCCGCAGTCGAGCAGGTTGTCCTTGTCGGCCTTGCGCGCGGTATAGACATTGACCAGCACGATGGGATCGCCGTTGATATCCTGAAGATTCGCGGTCTTGAGGCCCGTACCCGGAATATGGACGGTCGCGCTGACGGGCTCGAATTGCGGCCGGTCGGCGCCGAGATCGACCTGGCCGTCGTCATCGGCCATCGTTGACTTCGGCGTCCTGGGGGCGCCTGAGTACATGGCGGCCACCTCGACCTTCTCGTGGATACGCGCCAGCTTCGCCGCGGCGGCGGGCGACAGGGTCAGGGCGATATCGAAGGCATAGGGTTCGAGGCTGGCCGGCGGCGCCTTCATGTCGACCGGCTTGATGAGGTCGACCTTGTCGCTGTGTTCGCCCTTGGCCGGTCCGGGACCGGGATCGCACTGGGTCAACAGCAGCAGGGCGGCGGCGGGCAGGATATATTTCGCGGACATGGGGTCCCCCTTGATCGAGGAAGCCTAGTCGAGATCGTGGGGTTTAGAAACCCTCAATCGCGCCGCGCCAGCTTGATCGCCTTTTCCGGACAGGCCGCCACGCATAGCCCGCACGCCCGGCAGGCTTCGGCATGAACCGCGAACGCCTGCTTCCAGCCGTGGACGAAGCCCTTGACCCTGGCCATCACCGGCAGCGCACCGCGTTCTTCCGGCGACAGGATATCCAGCTCGAAGACGTCGTACGGGCAGATGACGACGCAGTCGGCCTTGCCCTCGCATTTTCCGCGATCGATGACCGGCGTGAAAAGGCCCGGCGCCTGCTTGCAATCTTCCGTCATCCGCCGATCTTTCGTTGCCGGACCCTAGGCCCTTGTTTCCAGGCCGCGCAAGGCCTATTATGGAAAGTGGCGGGTCTTGCTGCGGCTCACGTCAGCGATCACCTAATCCTTCTGACCTTAATCTCTTAGAACGGGGACTGTCCCTGATCTGGACCGTGGTCCTAGT
>FTDB01001987.1_pt1 | contig 33270 bp, 38 predicted proteins | sample 1639741 | NCBI WGS metagenome assembly FTDB01 (sample SAMEA3914869, study PRJEB12502) | metagenome | biome: forest; material: soil | place: USA | collected 2012-03-12 | depth 0.1 m | reverse complement strand
GGGCCGGTCGTCGACGATGGCGAGCTTCTTTCCGGCCAGGCGGTTGAACAGGGTCGATTTGCCGACATTGGGCCGGCCGACGATGGCAATTTTCAAAGGCATCCGCGCCTTATACCGCAAAGCGGCGGAATGGCCACAGGTTTTGCAAGTATCGAGCGGAGCGGCTGAAGGGCCTTTAAGACTTTGGCCACGGAAAACACGGAAAGCACGGATTTCACAGTCACCGCCCACAATCGAGCATTTGCAAGGTTACCGAGGGCTTCGCGCAGATATCGGCCGACAAATCCAAGTCCGTGCTTTCCGTGTTTTCCGTGGCTAAAATCTTTACTTACGGGGTGCAAGGCATCACCCCCTTACCATCAACATGCCCGGGCAGGTCGTGCGGGACGGTTACTTGCCCGCCGCGAGAATCTCGCCTCTGGAGCGAAGACCAATCCGGTGATGTCGGCGCGCTGGAACGTGTCCTCGGCTTCGATGGGTGGGTCGTCTATTTTTAAACGCACCGTCAGCGCGCCCTCTTCCGTGCCGATCAGCTTGTAATCGTAGGAAACGATTGCGCCGAAGCAGGTGATTTCGCCGCCATCGACGATCAGTTCCGAGGTCGGGTCGTCAACCTCGGTCCACCGCCCCTGCATTTCGGCGGGGAATAGGGCATCGCGCTCAAGTCGTTCCATGGCCTGCCCTCCGGTGCCCAACTGAATCAAAAAGCGCCCACGTGACCATGGGCGCTTTTTTAAACAAGAAGCCCCACCACCACCCTTCGCCAAGGCTTCGGGTGGCAAGCTTGTGTCGATCCTAACGGATCGCCACAAGCTTGGCGTCGTCGGTGACGACGAACAGTTTGTCACCCACCGCGATCGGCGTGATGAAGGCCGCGCCCGGCAGCTTCAGCGACTGCACCTTGGCGCCCGTCTTCGGATCGAAGGCCACCAGTTCACCCAGCGAGTTGGCCATGACCAGGCGGCTCGACGCCATCACCGGTCCGGCCCACAGCGGCGCCTTGCCGATGGTCTTGGGATTGCCGAACATCGACTTGCCCTGCTTGACGTAGCCGGTGTCTTCGTCCTTCAGCCAGTAGATCTGGCCGCTCTCGCGATTGACGCAGATCAGTTCGCCCTGCAGCGTCACCAGGTAGACGACGTCGCCGGCGATCCACGGCGTATTCACGCTGGACGCCGCGACGTGCCACTTGGGATCGCCGCTCTTGGCGTCCATGGCCTGGAACACGCCCGAGTGCGAGGCGGCGAAGACCAGGCCGTTGTACAGCACCGGCCGGCCGGAGATGTCGCGGATTTCCGACAGGGCGTTGGTGCGCGACGATTGCGCCAGCACCTGGTCCCAGGTCGGCTCGCCCTTGGCCGCCGTCAGGGCGACGATTTCACCTGACGAGAACGGCGCATAGACCGTGCCGTCGGCAACGACGGGCGACGCCGCCTTCAGGATGCGCGCCGGTTCGGCGATCGCCTGGTAGGTCCAGGTCATCTCGCCGGTCGCTTCGTCGAAGGCGAAGATCTGGTTGTCGACGTCGGTGACGTAGACCAGGCCGCCGCCGACGGTCGGCGCCGAGTGCAGCGGCGTGTCGACCGGCTTGTTCCACACGTCCTTGCCGGTATTGGCGTCCAGCGCCTGGATGAAGCGGTAGCCCGAGGTGACGTAGAGCTTGCCGTCGGCAACCGCCAGCCCGCCGCCGAAGCCGACCTTGTCGCGCTTGATCTTGGGATTGAGGTCGCGGGTCCACACCGGGTTGCCCGTATTGACGTCGAAGGCCGAGACGCGCGCTTCACCGTCCAGCGTGAAGATCAGGTGGCCGTCCGACACCGGCTGCGCCAGCACGGCGGTGTCGCTCTTCGACGACAGACCGATCGAGCGGGACCAGGCGATGGCGAAGGCCTTGCCCGCGTCGGCGTTCTGGACCAGCGTGTCGGTCGGGCCGCCGGCGACGGGCCACGACGCCACGGGCTGGACCGGCGGCAGGTAATAGCCGACGCCCTTGAGGCTCTTCGACGGTTCGAGCTTCTGGTCGAAGGCGACGATGGAGATGCGCTGGCCCTGCGAGGCAACGGCGACGGGGCCCTCGTCCTTGTGGCGGAAGCGGTCGACCGTGGCGCATCCCGACAGGGCGGTGGCCATGGCTAACACGGTCAGGGCGATGCCGGAAAACTTTGCGTTGCGGAAGGTCATGATCGCTTTTTCCAATACTTGTTCTTATCTGGCGGGTTCTTAGACGGCGATTACTGGTCTTGCATCTGGGCGGCGGCGGCGTCCGGCGCCAGGGTCGGCGGCAGCAGCGGGGCCTTGGCTTCGGGCCGCTTCATGACGTCGAGAGCCGTCGGCAGGGCGCCGGAATCGATCGCCATGACCTCGGCTTCGGCGCGTTGCTTGACGCCGTCGGGCGCACCCAGCGTCAGCGACAGGACCTGAAGGTCGCTGCGCGCGCCCTTGACGTCGCCGTTCTGCAGCTTGGCTAGGGCCAGGGCTTCCTTGGCCAGGGCGGACAGCGGCCGCTTGTCGCCGGTCAACGGCTTCAGGCGCTTTTCGATGTCGGCGAACGAGGCGGTGTCGATGGCCAGGAGCGCGGCCTTGTAGGCGGCGGTGTCGGCCATGATCGGGCTTTTGGCGGTCGCGGCGGCGGCGTCGAAATCCTTGATCGCCTCGGTCGTATTGTTGTCGTCGGCCGCCATGCCGGCCAGCTCCATGAGCGCCAGCGCCTTGTAGTTCGGGTTGCCGACCTTGGTGGCTTCCTCGAACTTGGCCTTGGCGGTCACCTTGTCGCCCTTGATCTTGGCGTCCTCGGCGGCTTCATAGACTTCGGAATTCTTGGACGACACGCTGCCCTGATAGGCCTGCCAGCCCCAGACGATCAGCGTGACCAGCAGGGCAGCGCTCAGCGCGCCCGTCACCCACGGCAGGGCTTTTTTGACGATCGCCACCCATTGGTCGGCGCGGAGATTCTCTTCGGTTTCGTCAAAAATATCGTTCACGCGTGTCCTCAGACGTCAGTGTTAATGCGGCCGCCCCGTAAAGGGCGCCGTTCGGCGAGGCCGGAACCTAACCTCTGGCCGGGGATTGCGCAATCCCACAGTCATGACTGCGTTCGAAATCACCGCCCCGGAACCATACCGCCGCGGCACCTTACTTCGAAAAATATGTCTCTTCTTGGGCGGGGAAGGTGCGCGCCCTGACATCTTTGGCGTAGGCGGCGACGGCCTCGTCGATCTGGCGGCGCAGATCGGCATAGTGGCGCACGAACTTGGGCGTCCATTCGAACAGGCCCAGCATGTCGTCGGTGACCAGGATCTGGCCGTCGCAGGCGCTGGACGCGCCTATGCCGATGGTCGGCGCATCGACGACGCGGGTGATTTCGGCGGCCAGGTCCTCGGCCACACCCTCGACGACGATGGCGAAGGCACCGGCCGCATCGGTTTCGCGCGCCTCGGTCAGCACGCGGTCGCGTTCCTCGTTGGTCCGCCCCTTGGCGCGGAAGCCGCCTTCGGTATTGACCGCCTGGGGCCGCAGGCCGACGTGGCCCATCACGGGGATGCCGCGTTCGGCCAGGAACCGAATCGATTCGGCGACGGTGGGCCCGCTTTCCAGCTTGACCGCCTGGGCGCCGGTCGATTTCAGCAGTTGCACGGCATTGGCATAGGCCTGCTGCGGCCCGCCCTCGTAGCTGCCGAACGGCATGTCGACGACGACGAAGGCCTGCTTCGCCTTGCGCATCACCGCCTGGGCGTGCAGCGTCATCATCTCCATGGTGACGCCGATGGTGTTGGGCAGGCCGTGGACGACCATGCCGACGCTGTCGCCGACCAGCAGGATATCGCAGTGCGGGTCCAGGATCTCGGCCATCGGCGCGGTGTAGGCGGTCAGGCAGACCAGCGGCGCCTTGCCCTTGCGGGCGCGGATGTCGGGGACGCTGAGGCGTTTGACGAGGGTTTGGGTCTGGGCGCTCACGCGGCAATCCTGAACAGGTTTCGTTGCGCCGCATATAATGCGTCAGGCGCGTGAATGCGAGTCTCGGCTTTAAAGGCTCGGCAGACCGTTAAAAGGATTTTTGAACCACGAACCACACGAAAAGCACGAACTTCAGGGCCTGGCTCACCTCGCGCGAAGCGCCCTCATCTAGAGCGCTTCGCGCGAACGGCAGGACCGCTTTTTCCGTTCGTGCTTTTCGTGTGGTTCGTGGTTCAAAAACCCTTCCTACAGCGTCTCCTCGCGCGAATAGGCGTAGTAGAGCCCGAGCAGGGTCAGGCACAGGGCGAAGACCGCCCAGAAGACCATCGGCTGCTGCACCAGGTCGAGATAATGCACGCCCGACGTCGTCAGGGTCGAGAACTGCTGTCCCGCCTTGTCGAACAACTGGTCGGTCTCGACCCGCGCCTGTTTGACGCTGAGCACGCTGTCCGGCACGCGCACGAACTGGAACAGCGCGTAGACGCCGCCGACCAGTCCGGCCATGACCACCAGCCACTGGCGCAGCCACAGCCGCATCATCAGCTTGCGCGTCGTGCGCGCTTCGAAGGCCGGGGCGTCGTCGAACGCCATCGGCGCGGCGAACAATTCGCCAAGATCGCTATCCGTCATGATCCTGCCCTCACAGGTTCCGTTTGCGATGGCGCGGCAAGGACGGCCTTCAGCCGCTCCAGCCCGCGCTTGATATGACTCTTGACCGTGCCCAGCGGCAGTTTCAGCTCGTCGGCGATGTCCTGATGCGACAGGTCGCCGCTGAAGTTGAGCGTCACGCACAGCCGTTCCGCCGGTCGCAACTGCGCCAGGGCGCCGTCGAGATTGTGCACCTTCGGCCCTTCGGAAGCGCTCGAATCAAGACTTTCGTAAGGCGTCATGTCGTCGACCAGCAGATATTTCTGGTTGCCGCGGATGGTCTTCAGGTAGCGCCGCGAGGCGATGCGTTTCAGCCAGGCCGAGAACGGCCCGTCGAAGCGGTATTCCGCCAGGTGCTCGTAGGCGGCGATGAAAGCGTCCTGGGCCATGTCGTCGGCATCGGCCCCCTGCGCCCCCATGCGGCGCAGGTGGGTGCGCAGCGCCGCCGCATGACGGTGCACCAGCTCGGCGAAGGCCGGCTGCGACCCTGCCGTGGCGAGCCGGACGAGATCCCCGTCGGACTGCCCACGCAGCATGGATGGTTCGATGACGCTTTTCATTCGCCGTATCCGGCCTCACCCTGGGATACGGTTTACGCTTTACGGTTCAGGCCGACGATGCCCAGGATCAGCAGCGCGACCCCGATCATGCCGGGCACCGCGGCGATGCCGCTGAGGCCATGGCCCAGTTCGCCGTGATCGAGGTAATGCCAGATCATCAGTCCCGCGGCGATGCAGATGAGGATGATGCCGGCGCGGACGTCGTTCATCGGCGTCTTGGGCTTCCTCTGCATCGACTGCAGCGCGTTCATCACCTCGGGTGACAGGTTGTCGCTGCGTTCGATCGCCATGCGCAGCGTCTTCTGCCGCTCGGCGTTCTTGCGGGCGCCCGTGATAAAGATGATCGCGATAACGATGATGATCGTGCTGAAGAAGGCCACGACGGCAACGATGGGGATCGCCTCTTCCATATCCAATATCTCCTGCGATGCGGCGGGTTTCCGCCTCTTCTGGGGACAAGAGGCCCCGGGACGGCCTTTTGGATGCAGGGATTCGCATTAAGTTTTGGTAATCCGGCGTGAACCCTTCCGGGGTAACAAATCCGATATATCGAATTCCGCTTGCATTCGATACAATTCAGATATATCTAATATGCATCGGATCGAACCCGACCGTCACACGGCGGACGCACAAATCCGATATATCGAGTAACAGTCTAGAATGAAAGAGATCCCATCCATGAGAGGATTTTTCCGACACCCCCACCACGGTCGTCACGACGACCATCACGGCCGCCACCGCTTCGGCAACCCGTTTGCCCGCGGCGGCAGCCCCTTCGAACGCGGGACGCGCGGCGGACGCGGTGAAGGCCGCGGCTTCGGTCACGGCGGCCTGCGCCTGGTGCTGCTCAAGCTGATCAACGAGAAGCCCTCGCACGGCTACGAACTGATCAAGGCCATCGAGGAACGTTTCAAGGGCGGCTACAGCCCCTCGCCCGGCGTCATCTATCCGACGCTGAGCTGGCTGGAAGACGAAGGCTTCATCACCATCCAGCCGGGCGACGACGGCCGCAAGCAGGCGTCGATCACCGAGGCCGGCCAGGCCTTCCTGGGCGAAAAGGCCGAAGAGGTCGACATGCTGTTCGAACGCATGAACCAGGCCTCCGACGGCGAACACGGCGATTACAGCCAGCTGTTCCGCGCCATGGGCAACCTGAAGATGGCGCTGAAGATGCGCGGCATGAAGCCGCTCAACCAGGACCAGATCGATGCGGCGGTCGAGCTGATCGACGACCTGGCCCGCAAGATCGGCAAGCTCTGATTTAAACCCAAGGGAGGGGTTCCTATGACCGAAGCCAATACCATGGAGCGGGGCGGCCGCTCGATCCTGCGCGTGCGCTACGAGACCCGTCTGCGTCAGCTGACGGTTCTTACCGCGCAATACCTCACACCGCACATGATCCGCATTACCTTTTCCGGTGATTTTTCAGACTTCAAGACGCTGGGCTTCGATGATCACGCCAAGCTGTTCTTCCCCGATCCGGAGACCGGCATCCTGACCCTGCCGATGCCCAACGCGCTGCCGGTAGACGGCGCGCCCAAGCCGATCGGCCGCCACTATACGCCGCGCGCCTTCAACGCGTCGCTGGGCGAGCTGGTCATCGACTTCGCCGTCCACGTCGCCGGCCCGGCCACGGCCTGGGCCCTGGCCGCCAGGCCCGGAGACACGCTGCACCTGGGCGGCCCGCGCGGTTCGATGCTGATCCCCGACGCTTTCGACGGCTACGTGCTGATCGGTGACGACACCGCCCTGCCCGCCATCGCGCGCCGGCTGGAGGAATTGCCGCTGGGCACGCCGGCCTTCGTGGTTGCGGAAGTCGACGGCCCCGAGGACCAGATCGTCTTTTCGACCCTGGCCGACCTGACCCTGCACTGGGTGCACCGTCAGGCGAAGCGCGGGCCGAAGACGCTGAACGACGCGCTGCACGGCCTGTTCGTGCCGCAAAGCGACGTCCATGTCTGGGTGGCGTGCGAGGCCGAACAGGCCCGGCTGATCCGCGACCAGCTGATCGACGACCACGGCGTCGACCCGACGTGGCTCAAGGCCTCGGCCTACTGGCGCCGCGGCGTCGCCGACACGCACGAGTCCCTGAGTGAACGCTAAGGCGGAGGTTTATAACCTTCGCTTAAGCCTCCGCTTTAATTGAGTTTACATCTGTCAGGCGCAGAGTGGAGCGATCCACAGGGATCCACACCATGTCCACTCGCCCCTACGCCATCACGCTGGGCTTCAACCTGACCGTCGCGCCGATCATACGGCCAGTGCTGAACTAGGCCTTCTCGAGCACGGCGGTCTCAAGCGCCGCACGCTCCGGGCTTCCGGCCTTGAAGCCCAGAAACACCTGGCCGCCGACCTCCCATACCGGGCGCTTGATCATCGACGGTTGCGCCGCCATCAGCTTGAGCGCCCTGGCCTCGGTCAGGTCCGCTTTGTCGGCGTCGGGCAGGGCCTTGAACGTCGTGCCGGCGCGATTGAGCAGCTTTTCCCAGCCGATGGCGCCGGCCCAGGCCTGAAGCTTCGCCGCATCGATCCCCGACGCCTTGTAATCGTGGAAATCGTAGGCGACGCCCTTGTCCTTCAGCCAGGCAAAGGCCTTCTGCATGGTGTCGCAGTTCTTGATACCGTAGATGCGCAGGGTCATGAGGGCTCCATCCTTGCGCGCCTTATGCCCGATTCGCGCCCTTACGGCACTTCGCCGACGGCGCCGTAGAAATTGACCACTTCGCGCAGGCGGTCGGCATAGAGCGCACCGTCGAACGGTTTCACCACATAGCCATTGGCGTGCTTTTCGTAGCATTCGCGGATATCGGCCGGCGATTCCGACGAGGTGAACATGACGATCGGGATGCCCTTGAACGGATCGGTCTGCTTGACGATGCCGAGGAAGGTCTTGCCGTCCATGCGCGGCATGTTGATGTCGAGCAGGATCAGGTGCGGCCGCGCCGCATCGGCATACTTGCCCTGCTGGTTCAGCGCCTCCAGCCCCTGGTCGCCGTTATTGGCCACCGACAGCCGCACCGGCGGATGGGCGCGCTTCAACGCCCGGCGCGTCATTTCGACGTCGCCTTCGTTGTCTTCGATCAGCAGGATGTCGAGGGAGGCACGCATGGGGGTACTCAGGATGAACGGTTCGGCAGGGTAAACGTGAAGGTACTGCCCTCGCCCGGCTTCGAAGTAAAGGTCACATCGCCGCCGCACAGCCGCGTGAACTTGCGGCAGGTCGACAGGCCGATGCCCGTGCCGGGATAGTCGTCCTCGCGGTGCAGGCGCTGGAAGATGGTGAAGATGCGCCCGGAAAAGGCGGGATCGATGCCGATGCCGTTATCCCTGACGTCGAAGCGCCACATCCGGCCTTCCGGCCTGGCGGCGATCTCGATCTCCGGCGGCGTCTTGCCGTCCTGGAACTTCAGCGCATTGCCGACCAGGTTTTGCAGCAGGACGCGGATCAGGGTCGGGCTGGTCTCGACGACCGGCATGGCCGAGGCGGTGATCCGCGCATTCTTGCGCGCGGCGACGTCGGCGAACTCTTCAAGCACTTCATTCAGAATGACCTGGCAATCCACGGGTTCGAAACGGATTTCCTCGCGGCCGACGCGCGAGAAGTTGAGGATGTCGCGGATCATCTTCTGCATGCGCACGGCGTTGTCGCGGATGTAGCGGACATAGTCGCGCGCCGTATCGTCGAGGTCGTCCATGGCGTCCTCGACGAGGAAGCCGGCATAGGTGTTCATCATCCGCACCGGCTCCTGCATGTCGTGCGAACAGACATAGGCGAAGCGTTCCAGTTCCTCGTTCGACTGGCGCAGCGTCGCGTTGAGCTGCAGGATCTGCTCGCGCTGGCGGAACAGGTCGAGATAGACCTTCACCTTGGACTTGAGAATATCGGAATTGATCGGCTTGAAGACATAGTCGACGGCGCCCAGTTCGGCGGCCTCCGAGGCGTAGTGGTCTTCCTTGCTGATCGCCGTGACGAAGATGATCGGCACGTTCTGCATGTTCGGCCGCGTCTTCATCAGCCGCGCGGTCTCGAAACCGTCCATGCCCGGCATCTGCACGTCGAGCAGGACCAGGGCGAAGTCCGAATGCAGCACGTGTTCCAGCGCCGCCTCGCCCGATTCGGCGGTGACGATCTCGGCGCCCAGCGGCTTCAGCAGGGCGCGCGTGGCCAAAAGGTTTTCCGGACGGTCGTCGACGACCAGGATGCGGCCGGGAACGGCGTTGGCGGCGCCAGGCGCGAAGCCCGGCCGGCCGGTTTCGACGATGCTCATAGTCCCGTCTCCGCGAAGATCGACCGCATGGTCTGTGTTGTCATGCACGCGCACCGGTTGCAAGCCTAGGCCGGTTCGCTTCCAGTGTCAGCCCTTTTCCGTTAAAAATGCCGCTGCGAACGCCGTTAACATATTCCGATCTAACTCCCGCCGGGCGTTGGGAAAAATCACATTTTTCTTGAACGAAATAACCCTGTTTTCCATGCGGAAAAGTCAGGCCGCGACGGCGATGAAGAACAGCCGCGGAAACGGCAGCAGGACGCCGCCGCCGGGCAAGGGCGGATAGGTCTTGGCGATGGCCCCCTGGTAACGCATCAGGAAGGTTTCGCGTTCGCCCGGATCGAGCGGATCGAGAAACGGCCGGAGGCCAGAACCCTTGAACCATTCGACGATGGCCGCGGCGTCGGCCAGCGGATGGTAATAGATGGTGCGCCATACCTCGACGCGGGCGGCCAGCGGGCGCAGGTGTTCGTAATACCAGTCGACGCCGTGGCGCGGCGCGCGGGCCTCGGCGGCGTGGGCCAGCTTTTCCGCCCAAGGCGCCTTGGCGGCCAGCATGCGCATCAGCACGTGCGCCGGCTCGTCGAGATTGTCGGGCATCTGCACGGCCAGGGCGCCACCGCGCGTCAGCCGCTTCATCAGCCGCGGCAGCAGGGCCTCATGGCCCGGCAACCATTGCAGGACGGCATTGGCCAGGATGACGTCGAAGCGTTCCGGCCCCATCCAATCCTGGATATCGGTAACGGAAAAAGCCATGTCCGGCAGACGTTTGCGCGCGGCGGCAATCATATCGGGTGAACTGTCGAGGCCCAGCACCACCGCATCGGGGAACCGCTTTTGCAACAGCTCGGTCGAATTGCCCGGACCGCAGCCGATGTCGACGGCGGTCGCCACGTCCTCGCCGGACAAGGCGTTCAGCAGGTCGCGGATCGGGCGGTTGCGTTCGTCCTCGAAGCGGACGTACTGGGCGGCGGACCAGGTATCGGCGGCGGGCATCGGCTAACCTTCAGGCGAGATCGACAGCGATAATCTCATGAATCGCTACCCTGGGTACAGTGACGATCACGCGACGGCCGTCTCTTCGCGCCGCCATCGCCCGCCCCGCCTCCAGCCCATGGACGGCGCGGACCGTGGCGCCGGGCGGCAGGTCGATGCCGACCTCGAAGGGCCCGACGGGGATGATCTCGCGGATCGGCCCCTTCATGAACATCGGATTGGTCAGGTTGACGAGGTGTGCGGTCAGCGACCGTTCCTGCCGCCACAGGCTGACGTCCAGCATGCCGGCGCCCGTGACGGTCAAGGGCTGAGCCTCGTCCGCCGCCCAGGCGACGGCGTTGGTCAGCAGGGTGCGCTGGTCGAGCGACAGGTATTCCCAGAAGACGCGATCGAGGTCCATCGGGAAATAGACGACGCGGCCTGCGCCGACCGTGCGGCAGAAGACCATCGGGATATGGGTTTCCGGCACCGTCGGGAAGACGCGCTCGACCGGCTGGTCGGCATAGCGCGGCACCAGGGTCAGGGGCTGGGCCGCGGTATCTGTGGGCGTGACGTCGATGCGCCGCGTCGGCCCCATGACGCGGTTGGCGCCGTCCAGCCCGGCCAGCAACGGATGCGGCCCGCGCAGGGTCAGGTACGAATTCTCCTGATGGTCGGCGACGGGACCCGCCGTGCAGCCGAACAGGTCGGCCAGACCAAAATTCGCCCGCCGCGCGCCCGCTTCATCATAAAGCGATGTCTCAAAAGTCGCGATGATCCGCCCGCCTTTATTGACAAAATCCCGTAGCTGTTGACATTGCACATCCGACAATACGGCGACGTTGGGCAGGACCAGGGTGCGGAAGCGGCCAAGGTGCGCGGCGTCGAGTTGCCGGGCATCGACCAGGTCGAAGGGCACGCGCGCTTCGACCAGGGCCTGATAATAGCCCGACTGGTAATCGCCGAAGCGCGCCTGGGCCTGGCCGCGGCCATAGAAGGTCCGCGTTTCCGGCGAATGGACCAGGCCGACGCGCGCCAGGTTTTGCCGGTTCTTCAGGTAGTTCTCGTACTTTTGCAGCCAGTCGTAACGCCCGGCGACGACCGGCATCCAGCGCGTGTCGAACGGCTTGGCGTTGAACTTGTTGACCCACGGCCGGAAGCCCTGCCCCACCCCGTCGGCCAGCCAGGTTTCGAGCTCCGCTCCCGATTGGCTGGTGTCCTTCCAGCGGTAGGATGGACTGAAGATGCCGACCACCGGTTTGTTCTGCATGAAACCGCGCACCTCTTTGGCGGCGCGGCCATTGTCCCATGGCGGCACGTCGCCGCTGCGCAGCTGATGGTCGATGAACTGGATCGGCGAGCGCGGCGCCAGCCGGTTGGGATCGAGCTCGATGCCGTTGGTCGGCCCGCCGACGAAGAACAGGCCGGGCTTCACCGCCTGCGCCGTCTTCGTCCACAGGTCGATCTGGGCGAAGCGCATGTCCTGCCACCACAGGAGGTAGGCGCGCGACGCCGCCTCCTGATCCCCGCCCGGCTCCGGCATGACGAAGCCCTTCATCGCCGTCGGGATATCGAAGCCGCTGGCCGCCTTGAACTGGCTGCGGCAGGCGTCGCAGTAGCACATCTCGGTCCAGCCGCCCCAGCGGTTGCCGAACAGGCCGTCGATGTCGTAGGTCCGGCTGATCTCAGTGATCACCTGCGGCATGAAATCGCTCATCACCGGCCCGTTGAGGCAGGCCAGGTAGAGGTCGGGCGAGGTCGGATGGCGGTGCGGCTTGCCGTCCGGCGCGCGCATCACCCATTCGGGATGGGCGGCGAACCCCGCTTCGCTCAGGGCATGCGGGTCGATGCGGGCGATGACGCTCATGCCCAGGCGCCGCGAACCGGCGACCATCTCGCCGAAGGGATCGCGGTCGCCCAGGTCGCGGGCGCGATGATGGTAGGGTACTTTCGACGGATAGAAGGCGATGCCGCCGCCGGCGCTGAGGCAGACGCCGTCGGCCTTGATCCGTTTGAAATAATCAAGCCAGAGCTTGGGATCGTAGCGGCCGGGATCGTCCTCGGTGAACGCCACCTGGATCCAGCGCATGGCTTGGTCGTAGCGCACGGGATTGGCCGCGGCCATCGCCGCCCCCAACGGCACCCCGGCGGCCAGGGCTGCGGCGCCCAGGGTTTGCAATACCGTGCGGCGATCGACCATGATTGTTTCCCCTGTGCAATATTCAGGTTCAACTGACGAACACGGTCGACCCGTCGCCCAGCCGCGACAATTGCCTTTCGATATCGATCGCAAGACACGGATTGAATTTCATCCGCCCAAGACCGATCTTGGCGGTATGCAAAGCTATACGATCTTCGAAACCGCCGGCGGATTCTGCGGCATCGCCTGGAGCCCGGCCGGCATCACCCGCTTCCAGTTGCCGACCGGCACGGCCGCGGCGACCGAACGGCTGCTGTTGCGCAAGATGACGGACGCGCAGCCGGACACCCCGCCCGACGACGTCGCCGCCACCATCGAAAAGGCGAAGCTTTATTTCGCCGGCGAGACCGTCGATTTCGCGGACGTGCGCCTCGACCTCAGCGACCAGAGCGACCTGTTCCGCGATATCTACCTGGCCCTGCGCCAGGTCGGCTGGGGCCGCACCACGACCTATGGCGGACTGGCAAAGACGGTCGGCGCCGAAGGCTGGGAAGCGGCGCGCGATGTCGGCCAGGCCATGGGCAAGAACCCGGTCGCGCTGATCATCCCGTGCCACCGCTGCCTGGCGGCGGGCGGCAAGATCGGCGGCTTCTCGGCGCCGGGCGGCGAGTTCAGCAAGCTGAAAATGCTGGAAATCGAAGGCGTGCACCTGGGAACGCCCAAGCCCGCCGCACCAGAGCAACCGAGTTTGTTTTAGGCCGATTTTTACTCAGGCCGGCCCAACGTTATGCGCAAAGGACGCCATCAGCGCGCGCCGGCTGCGCGGCGCCTTGGCCGCGGCGTCGAGGAAGCGGTTGAAGATGGCGTCGAATGGCAGCAGGCCGTCCAGGAACAGGCGGATATTGGCGCGGACAAAGGCGCCCAGCACGCGCATGTCGCGGTCTTCGTGCGACGCCATGCGCTCGCCGATGACCTCGACCACATCGAGCGCCACGGCCTCGCCGCTGGCCGGGCGGATGATCAGGTTAATGAGCGAGTCCGCCAGCTTGCGGCGGATGGGGGCGATGTCATGCGGCGTCATAACCGGCTCCTGGGCTGTCTGCGATCGTCACGTCAAATTGCCAGACCGGCGATAAGTCCGCAGCCGGGGCCATAGCCTTGTGGCCTAAGGGTTTGATGAGGGCGCCCCCTTATCCGATTTTTCCAAAATCAAGCGTGCGGGCGATAAATACGGCGCGTTTCCGGCCCGGGCGGGCGCATCATCCATAGTCCCGGCGCAAGTGTATCGGCGCCGCGCCCGGCGATGGGGAACCGTTACATTTACACATCCTCAATATCCGCTGAAAATCTACGGTCATGAGGACGCATCAGCACGGGAAACTTACCCCGATTCCTGTAATTCTAGACTTTCCAAGGTAATAGAACCGATGGAAGGCGATACCAACATGACGGAAAATGCCAATAATCGGGTGCTTTTGGTTGAAGATTACGAAGGTAATATTGTCGTCGGCCAGACCTACCTGGAACTGTTCGGCTTCGACGTCGATGTCGCCCGGAACGGCCGCCTGGCCGTCGAATGCGCCGAACGGACGCGGTATGCCGCTATCCTGATGGACGTCGAGATGCCGGAGATGGACGGCCTGGCGGCCACCACCCGCATCCGCCAGACCGAAGCCGCCCGCAAGACGGCGCGTACGCCGATCATCGTCCTGACCAGCCATTTGACGACCGCCATCCGCCGCCTGTGTACGCGCGCCGGCGCCGATCTGGTTCTCGCCAAACCGATGACGGCGCAGATCGAGGGCGACCTGGCGCGCCTGATGGCTGCTGCATGAGGCGCGCCCCTTTCGCCGCCGGGCACCGGCCATGGTGAGGTGCGTTCTGTACGACGCCGCGGGCCATGACCGTGAAATCGACGATGTCGACATCGACCTCGACCAGCTGGGCGACGACCAGTTGCTCTGGCTCGACGGGGCGGCCGACCAGCTGAAGGCCCTGCCGGATCTTCCGGCGCCCATGCGCGAAGCCCTGGCGCGGCCCGCGCCGCTCCAGGCGGTGGAGGTTCACGAACACGATTACCGCTTCTGCCTGACCTATCCGGCGCATCGCGGCGAGGCGGAAACCGAAACGATCCGCTTCATCGCCGGCAGCAACTGGCTGCTGACGCTGTGCGACGCGCGTCCCGACTTCATGGAACGTTTCGTCGCCGACGATCGCGGCGAGACTCTAAAAGGCCGCATGTCGGCCTCAGCCCTGGTCGTCGCCCTGCTCCTCGATCACCTGTCCGACTATCGCGCGGACATCGTCGGCATCGACAAGGCGATCGACAAGCTGGACGAAACCATCCTGCGCTCGCGCGAACATCGCGCCCCTCTGAAAACATTGGCGGTCCTGCGCCGGCGCATCTCGATCCTGCGCCTGACGATCAGCGACATCGGCACGGTGGTGCAGGCGCTGAACCGGCCGGACTTCCTGGCCCATATCGACGAGGCCGATGCCGGGCATTTCCGGCAGCTGCGCTATACCTTCGACCGGCTGGAAGACACGGTCGGCCGCGTGCGCGAAACCATCGTCAGCAGCTTCGACCTCTACGACACGCGCGTGTCCCAGGATACCAACCAGTTGATCAAGGCGCTGACCATCGTCACCGTGGTTACCGGCATCGTCAGCGCCCTGGCCGGCATCTTCGGTATGAATTTCGACATCCCGCTCGAGCATTCCGGCCTGCACGGCTTCGTGCTGGTGACCAGCGGCATGGTGATTTCGTCGCTGATGCTGCTGGGCCTGGCGGCGTGGCGCCGCTGGCTTTAGGGTTTTCGCATCACTTTATGGTGCGTTGCAACATTTTCAAACGTTACTATATCGGAGATTGACGCGAAGCAGCGCTTGTCTTTTTCGCATATGCAGCATTCCGGAAAGTCGAGTATACGCCATGGCCCCTCCCCTCAATATCGACATGGCGGAACTTACGCGCCTTACCGTCAGCGGCGACCTGAAGCAGGCGATGTCGCTGATCAAGTCAGGCCTGGGCGGGCTCCGGGCCGCAGACGCGCCGGCCGAGCCGACACCGGCGGCCGGCGACACGATCGAGATGGCGCCCCCGGCCGGCCGGGACGGCGCATGGACGGCCCGCGACGCGGCGCCCGCCGAGCCGGCGGCTCCTCGCAAAGCGAAGATCCCGAACCCCTTGCCAGGCTTCGCCGCGGGCAAGGCCGCCGTTCCGCCGGTGGCCCAAGGCGCGTCGTTCGAGCGGCTGAGCTACGCCAATGCGGCCGGCCAGCGCGCCTACAAGCTTTACGTTCCGGCCAGCTATAGCGGACAGCCCGTCCCGCTGGTGGTCATGCTGCACGGCTGCACCCAGTCGCCGGACGACTTCGCTGCCGGCACGGGGATGAACGCGCTGGCCGAGGAATTCGGGTTCCTGGTCGCCTATCCGGAACAGTCGCCCTCGGCCAATGTCTCCCGGTGCTGGAACTGGTTCAACGCCGCCGAGCAGGTGCGCGACCACGGCGAGCCGTCGCTGATCGCCGGCATCACGCGCCAGGTCATGGCGACGCACGCCGTCGACGCCAGACGCGTCTTCGTGGCGGGGCTGTCGGCGGGCGGCGCCGCGGCGGCCACGCTGGGCGACCTCTATCCCGAGCTCTATGCCGCCATAGGCATCCATTCCGGCCTGGCGTGCGGCGCGGCCCGGGACATGGTCTCGGCGTTCCAGGCCATGCGCGAAGGCGCAGCCGGCGGGCGACTGGCCGCCGACCACGCCGTGCCGACGATCGTCTTCCACGGCGACGTCGATGCGACGGTGCACCCGTCGAACGGCCGCCATATCGTTGGCCGCGGCCGCAGGGCCGGCGAACTTTCCGCCCGCACGGACGACGGCCAGGCGAACGGCCGGACCTTTACGCGCACGACCTATGCCGACCCGGCCGGGCGCACCCGGCACGAGCTCTGGAGCGTGCACGGCACGGGCCATGCCTGGTCCGGCGGACAGCCGGCGGGCTCATATACCGATCCGCACGGCCCGGACGCCAGCCGCGAAATGGTTCGTTTCTTCCTGGAACGAACCGCGGCAACCTGAACGGAATTTAACTCGAAGTTCCGCGGCGGCGCTGCTAGCGTCCGGGTTTTCCCGGGGGACCTTCATGCGCATCGCCATTCTCATCGCCGCCCTGACCAGCCTCGCGCCCCTGGCCGCGGCGGCGCAATCGCCGATCGCTATGCCGATCGCCATCGACCGGCCGCAGCGCCTGGGCGGCAATATTCCCCTGGTGACGCTGACGATCAACGGCATAAGCGGCACGTTCCTGCTCGATACCGGGGCCACGGCGACCGTGGTCAGCCGCGATTTCGCGGCACGCGCCGGGTTGAAGCCGACCGGCGACGCCGGCGGCCACGACAGCGCCGGCACGCAGACCCAGGGCCAGACGCTTGAACCCGGCCGGCTGTCGCTGCCGGGCGCGAGCGGCGGGGTCGAGGCCTTCGGCCTGATGGCCATGGACATCCCGGCCCTGGCACCACTTGGGGTGAGCGGGGTCTTCAGCCCACAGAGCCTGGCCGGAGACGGCTGCGTCAATATTGATTTTAAAGGAAATACCGTGACCTATGCCACGGCGGGTGCGCCGGCCTGCCGTGTCGACGGCATGGCGCTGGTCGACCATTCGTCCCTGCGCCGGCCGACGGTGACCTTGCGGATCGTCGAGACCGGCCGAACCGTCACCCTGGTGCTCGACAGCGGCGCCGGGCGGACGGTGCTGCCGGGCGACGCGGGCGATGGCCTGCCCGCGCTCGACGCCGGCACCAGCCGCAGCGTCACCGGGACGGCGACGGCGATGCAGGCGGTCGGCCCGGTCACCCTGATGATCGGATCGCATCCGGTCAGGCTGGCCCGGGCGGCCATTGCCGCCGGGGCAAAGACGCCCGTGCTGGGCATGGACGCCCTGGGCGCCGCGCGCATCGTGCTGGGTGCGGACGGCACCGTGGCTTTGGACTTTTGATTGCATCCTGATGCCGCTGTTCCTATCGTGCCGCCCATAAACGGAGGAACGAGACCATGTCCAAGAACACCATCTGCCTGTGGTACGCCGACGGCGCCGAAGAGGCCGCGCAGTTCTATGCCGAAACCTTCCCCGACAGCGCGGTCGGCGCGATCCACCGCGCGCCGGCGGATTTTCCCGGCGGCAAGGCCGGCCAGGTGCTGACGGTCGAATTCACGGTGTGCGGCATTCCCTGCTTCGGGCTGAACGGCGGCGACACCTTCCGCCAGTCCGAGGCGTTTTCGTTCCAGATCGCCACCGACGACCAGGCGGAGACCGACCGCTACTGGGCCGCCATCGTCGGCAATGGCGGCCAGGAAAGCGCCTGCGGCTGGTGCAAGGACAAATGGGGCCTGTCGTGGCAGATCACGCCGCGCGCCCTGACCCGGGCCATGGCCCAGGGCGGCGACGTCGCCAAACGCGCCTTCGAGGCCATGATGCAGATGCGCAAGATCGATATCGCCAAAATCGAAGCGGCGGTGCGCGGGGACTGACTCCCAGGGGACGCCACGATCCGCACGCGATTATTTTCGCGCCCAGGATGAGTTGCCATACAACGCTTCCCTCCTAAAATCGTAACGACTATCCGGATTGCGCAAATAAATTCACCTTGACCTTTCATCCGAAAGGCGAGCAGGTGTGGCCGTAACACCTATCATCGGCATTCGAGGTTCTCACTCGGTTTTTTCATCCTGCAGCCCGCTTGCTTCAGCACGGACACGCCTTGCGAATTTTATAATGCGCGCGACAAAGGACCAGCCGTGGACACCGAACAGAGCAATCAATCCCTTTACCGGACGATCGAGGCGGATCGCACCCGCATTCTCGGCGAGTGGGTGCAGGCGCAGAGGGGCGCGCTGAGCGGGCATGGCGCGCTCGACGAACGGGTGCTTACCGACCAGTGCAACCTGTTCCTTCAGCACTTCATCGCCGCCACTCGCAACGGCAATCTGGGGGACACGGCGTCGCCGGAATGGCAGTCGGCCTACAAGGTGCTGGAAGAGGTCTCCAAGTCGCGCAGCGAACTCGGCATGTCGCCCTCCGATACCGCGACCTTCATGTTCTCGTTCAAGAAGCCGCTGTTCGCGGCCCTGGCCAAGGCCAACGAAGGCAATGCCGCCGACCTGGCGGCGGCGATCTGGGACGCCACCGCGCTCCTCGACAAGCTGGGCCTGTACACGGTCGAGATCTACATCAAGTCGCGCGAAACCATCATCCTGCGGCAGCAGGAAGACATGCTGGAACTGTCGACGCCGGTCGTCAGCCTGGCGGAAGGCATCCTGGCCCTGCCCCTGATCGGCACGCTCGACAGCGCCCGCACCCAGGTCGTGATGGAATCGCTCTTGGAACGCATCGTCGCCACCGGCTCGACCGTGGCGATCATCGACATCACCGGCGTTCCGACGGTCGATACCCTGGTCGCCCAGCATCTGCTCAAGACGGTGACGGCCGCCCGCCTGATGGGCGCCGACTGCATCATCTCCGGCATCCGGCCCCAGATCGCCCAAACCATCGTCCATCTTGGCGTCGAGCTCGGCAATGTGGCGACCAAGGCGACCCTGGCCTCGGCCTTCGCCCTGGCCCTGGACCGGCTCAACATGACGATCACGCGCATCAGGCCGAAGGCGTAAGGTAACCGTACCATGGACCGCATACCCATCCTTCGCATGGGCGCTTACCTGCTCGTGACGATCCAGGTCGATATGCACGACCGCCTGGCCATGACCCTGCAGGACGACCTCACCACCCGCATCGCGGCGACGGGGGCGCGGGGCGTGCTGATCGACATCTCGGCCCTGGAAATCGTCGACTCGTTCATCGGCCGCATGATCTCGAACATTTCAAGCATGTCGCGCGTGCTGGACGCCCACACGGTCATCGTCGGCATGCAGCCGGCCGTCGCCATCACCCTTGTCGAGCTGGGCCTGACCCTGCCCGGTGTTCTGACGGCGCTCGACGTCGAAAAAGGCATGGCCCTGCTGGCGCGCCTCGTCCCCTCCGTTGCGGAAGGTGACGCCGATGACCGTGAGTCGTACTGAAACCCTTCCCCTCGCCGTCGAGGCCGATATCGTGGTCGCGCGCCGGGAGGCCAAGAGCTGGGCCAGCCAGCTGGGCTTTAGCCTGGTCGACCAGACCAAGCTGGTCACGGCGTGCAGCGAACTGGCCCGCAACACCCTGGTCTACGGCGGCGGCGGCACCCTGACGATGCAGGCGCTCGACGCGTTTCCCCGCAAGGGACTGAGGTTGATTTTCGAAGACCACGGCCCGGGCATCGCCGATCTCGACCTGGCGCTGACCGACGGCTACACCTCGGGCGGCGGCATGGGCCTGGGGCTGAGCGGCGCCAAACGGCTGTGCAATGAATTCGACATCGTCACCGCGCCCGGCGCCGGAACGAAGGTGACGGTAGCGCGATGGAAATAGATCCCCTGAGGCAAAGCGCCAGCTTCGCCGTGAAGCACATGCACGACGTCGGCAATTGCCGGCGCCAGGCCGGCCACCTGGCGGCGCGCATCGGCTTCAGCGAAACCCTCGCCGCCAATGTCGCCCTGATCGTCACCGAACTGGCGACCAACTTGGTCAAACACGCCGGTGGCGGATACATCTATGCGCGCGCCCTGCCGGCGGACACCTTGCCCGGGCTGGAACTGATCTCCGTCGACCGGGGACCGGGCTTCGACATGGACCTGGCGGTCCGCGACGGCTTTTCGACGTCCGGCAGTCCGGGCACGGGCCTGGGCGCCATCGGGCGGCTCGCCACGCGGTTCAACGTCTATTCGCTGCCCGGCAAGGGCAGCATCCTGGCCGCCACCGTCTGGCCCGACCGCCACGCCGTCGCCGAGCCGGCCGTGGGCGCGATCTGTCTCCCCGTCGAAGGCGAGATTCTGTGCGGCGACGGCTGGTCCGTCGTATCCCGTCCGGAAGCGCAGGTCGCCATGTTGTGCGACGGCCTGGGTCACGGACCGCTGGCGGCGCAGACGACCGATGCCGCCATCGAGACCTTTCGCCGGGCGGCGGCCCAGGCGCCCGGAACCTTGCTGCAAACCCTGCACGACGCGCTGAAGAACACCCGCGGCGCCGCCGTCGCCATCGCGCAGATCAAGCCGGACCGGCTGACCTTCGCCGGCATCGGCAATATCGGCGCCGGCCTGCTTTCGGGAACGAAGTCGCAGGGCCTGGCCTCGATGAACGGCATCGTCGGCCACCAGATGCCCAGGGTGAAGGAATTCACCTACGACTACCGGCCCGGCGACCTGCTCATCCTGCATTCCGACGGCCTGACCGGCCGCTGGAAGGTCGAGGACTATCCCGGTCTCGCCTTTCGCCCGCCGGAATTGATCGCCGCCACCTTCTTCCGGGATTTTCGCCGCGCCAAGGACGACGCCACCATTCTTGCCTGGCGGGGGAACTGACCATGTCCTTCAACCTGCTTACGGTCGAAATCCGCTTCGAGCTCGACGTCGTCCTGGCGCGAAGGCGCGCCCTTCAGATCGCCAGGCTGCTGCAGTTCGACACCCAGGACCAGATCCGCATCGCCACGGCGATATCCGAGCTGGCGCGCAACGTCTTCCAGTATGCCGGAACCGGCCGCATCGTCTTCGCGGTGGCCGCCGGCGCGCCCGACACCTTCGTCATGACGGTTTCGGACCGCGGCCCGGGCATCGACCATCTCGACCAGATCCTGAACGGCCGCTACAGTTCGAACACCGGCATGGGGCTGGGCCTGCGCGGAGCCCGAAGCCTGGTCGACGGGTTCTCGGTCGTCTCGAACACCCCGGACGGCACCTGTATCGAACTGGTCAAGCACCTGCCCGGCAGGACGCCCGCCGTCTCGGCCACCCTGGTCGCCCGGATCGTCGACGCCCTGGCCCGGGAAGCGCCGCAAAGCGCGCTGGAGGAAATGCAGGGGCAGAACCAGCAACTGATCGCCGCCATGACCGAGGTCGAGCGCCAGCGCCAGGTTCTGGAACAGGTGAACGCCGCCCTGGAACTGGCCGCCGGGCAGGCGCATTCGGCCAACCGCGCCAAGACGGAGTTCCTGGCCAATATCAGCCACGAGATCCGCACGCCGATGACGGCGATTGCCGGGCTGTCCGCGCTGCTGGCCAAGACCGAACTCGACGAAAAGCAGCGCCAGTTCGTCTCGACCCTGCAGATAAGCGCCGAGTCGATGACCGTCCTGGTCAACGACCTGCTGGACATCAGCAAGATCGAGGACGGCAGGATCGTCCTGGAAGACATCCCGTTCAGCCTGACCGAAGCCGTCGATCGCGTGGTCGAAATAAGCGCCGTCGCCATCGGCAAGAAAGGCGTCGAGATCGCCGCCCACTTCGCGCCCGGCTTGAGCGGCCGGTATGTCGGCGATCCGCAGCGCCTCCACCAGATCCTGCTGAACCTCGTCAGCAATGCGGTGAAATTCACCAGCGAGGGCCGCGTGACGGTCGAGGTCGAGGAGGAACGCTACGCCGCCGATACGGCGCTGGTGCACCTGCGCGTCCGCGATACCGGCATCGGCATCGCCGAGGACAAGCTGGCCCAGGTGTTTGACAAGTTCGTCCAGGCGGACGCCTCGACGACGCGGCGCTTCGGCGGCAGCGGGCTTGGCCTGTCGATCGCCAAGAACCTGGCGGAACTGATGGGCGGCCGTTTGTCCGTCGCCAGCCGGCTGGGCCAGGGTTCGACCTTCTCGGTCTCCCTGCCCCTGGGGATCGAATTGGCGTCCCCGCCGGCCGAAGAGGCCCTGACCACCGGCCTGCCGCCCGGCCTGCGTGTCCTGGTCGTCGACGACCATCTGTCGGCGCGCCTGATCGCTTCGGGCCTGCTCACCGACCTGGGCCACCTGGTCACGTGCGCCGTCAGCGGCGTCGAGGCCCTGGCCCTGTTCAAGAGCGGCCCCTTCGACCTGGTACTGATGGACATCCACATGGAGGGGCTGGACGGTTTCGACACCACCAGGCGCCTGCGCCTTTCCGAACGGGAGAGCGGCTGCGCCCCGGTGCCGGTCTTCGCGCTGACCGCCCAGCGTTCGCCGGGGGAAGACGCCGCCTATGCCGCGGCCGGCATGAACGGCGCCCTGGTCAAGCCGCTGACCGTCGCGGCCCTGCGCGCGGCGTGGACCGCCATCCGCGCCTAAGCGGCGATAGGCCAACTGCTTCCGGCATTTAGTTTAAATCGATTGCCGTCAAATCCCGCCGTCCCTATCGTTCCGACATCAGGCCTGTCGCCTACCGCACCTGCGCGCGGACAGCCTGCTCCCCCTCCATCTCCATCATTCCGTGACACGGACCCGACGACGGCCACGCGCCGTCCGGCCCGTCACGCAGCAGGTGCTCCATGTCCAGTTTCACATCCCGTTTGCTCGTCTCCGCTTTTCTGCTGTCGGCCCTGCCCGCCTTCGCCGGTCACGCCGCCGATGCCCCCGTCCAAGCCCAGGCCCAGCCAGCCACGGCGACACCGATCCAGGACGCTTTCCTCTACGCCTTCCCGGTGTTCGAGTTCGCCAAGGTCCGCTATGCCGCGACCTTCGGCGCGCCGCCGGAACGCAGCGCGCTGAACCGCTTCCAGCATCAGCGCACCCTGTCTGGCCCCAGTGCCCGCTTCATCACCACGCCGAACAACGACACGCTGTATTCGTCGGCCTTTATCGACCTGTCGGCCGGGCCGGTCGAGCTGAGCACGCCCGACTTCGGCACGCGCTACTGGTCGGTCAGCCTGATGGACGCCTATACCAACAATTTCAAGATCCTGGGCCGGCGCACCGTCGGCGGCGGCAGCCACCGCTACCTGGTCGTCGGACCCGACTGGAAGGGCCCGGAACCCGAAGGCGGCGTGACGGTGATCCATTCGCCCGGCAACTGGATCTGGGCCCTGGCGCGGATCGTGGTCAACGGCGCGGACGATCTCGACCGCGTGCACCAGCTTCAGGAACACCTGATCCTCAAGCCGACGTCCGACCGTCCGATCGCCGCGTCGATCGCGCCGCACGACGATGACGGGGCGAACTTCCTGGCCGTCGTCGACGAAGCGCTGGCCGCCAACCCGCCGCCGCCGGCCGACCGCGACGAACTGGCGCGCATTGCCCCGGCCGGGGTTGCGCCGGGTGCGGCGCCGGCCGGTCCCGACGTCGCCGGACGCTGGTCGCAGGCCCTGGCCCAGCTCCAGGCCAGGCTGCTCGACACCGTGCGCCGCCGCCAGCCCGATATCGATGGCGGATGGACCAAGCCCGGCCGGGAGGTCGGCGACTTCGGCCAGAACTACCCGCTGCGCGCCGCCGTGGCCCTAGTCGGGCTGGCCGCATTGCCACCCGCCGAGGCGATCTATATCTCGCCGACCGCCGACCAGAAGGGTGAGCCGCTGCGGTCCGACCGGCGCTATCGCCTGCACGTACCCAAGGCAGGCTTCCCGAACGACGCCTTCTGGTCGTTGTCGGCCTATCACGAAGAAACCGACGGGCGGCTGTTCTTCGCCGACAATGCGATCAACCGCTACGCCATCGGCGACCGCACGGCGGGCCTGGTCAAAAACGCCGACGGTTCGCTGGACATCTATATCCAGAAGACGGCGCCGACCGATCCCCTGCAGGCCGCCAACTGGCTGCCCCTGCCCGACGGCGCGGTGCGGCTGACGCTGCGCCTGTACCAGCCCCGTCCGGAAGCCATCCAGGGCACCTTCCGCCCTGCGCCGCTGGAGCGGCTGGGCGAATAATCGCGCCTGTCGCCGGCGTTGCATCACGGCTATGATGGCGCCCGGTCAATATTGACGGAGGCGCCGACATGCCAGATCGCGACATTCGCATGGCCCTGGATCAGCACTGGGCCGCCTCCGACGCCGGCGACTTCGAGGCCGAGCACAGCCTCTATCGCGACGATGCGGTGCTCGACTACCCCCAGTCGGGCGAGCGCATCGTCGGGCGGCAAAACATCCGGTCGTCCCGCGCGGCGCAGCCCAACCGAAAGCGCTTCGAGGTGCGGCGGATCACCGGCTCGGGCGATTTCTGGGTCACCGAATACGTCCTGACCTATGACGGACGGCCTTCCTATACGGTCAGCCTGATGGAGTTCGTCGACGGCCAGGTGGCGCACGAGACCCAGTATTTCGCCGACGCGTTCGAACCGGGCGCGTCGCGGGCGCAATGGGTCGAGCGGATGCCGTAGGCCATGAGCTATCGCCCGTTGACACGTCCGGACCTGCCGGCGGATACCGAGGCCCTGGCCCGCTATCTGATCGGCAAGGTCGTGGTGCGCGCCCTGCCCGACGGCGTGGCCAGCGGCCGCATCGTCGAGACCGAGGCCTACGTCGTCGGCGACGCCGCTGGCCACGCCTATCGCGGCCTGACGCCGCGCAACCGCACGCTGTTTCTGGCGGCGGGCCAGGCCTATATCTACCTCGCCTATGGTACGTCCTGGATGCTGAACGTATCGAGCGAGGCGGCCGGGACCGGCGCCGGCGTGCTGATCCGCGCGCTTGAACCGCTCGATGGCGTAGGCCTGATGCAACAGAACCGCGGCACGGCGCGCCTGCGCGACCTGCTGCGCGGGCCCGGGCGGCTGACGCAGGCGCTCGGCATCGACCGGTCGTGCGACGGGCTCGATCTGTGCCAGGAGGGTCCGCTGTGGCTGGCCCAGGACGACCACGCGGGCGGCGACATCGGGCAAAGCGTCCGCATCGGCCTCACCAAGGAAGCCGACCGCCGCCTGCGCTTTTTCCGCCTGGGCAACCCGTTCGTCAGCGGCCCGTCATGGCTGAACGTCGCGGCGGCCGCGGACTAAGCCCCCACGGTCCCCTGCAGCGCCATCTTCATGCCGGTCAGTTCCTGGGCCGCCATCCACGGCGACAGCCGGCCCTGCTCGACCTGGGTCAGGCTGTCGGCGATGCGTTCGAAGGTGCGGCGCCCCGCCCGGGCCAGTTCCGGCGGCACGACCAGCTCGAAGATCTTCGACGCGGCGCCGTCGCGCGTGACGACCGCGCTTGCGAGACGTTCGGCCACCCACAGGATCTCGCGATCCATGATGAAGGGCGCACCGTCCTCGCAGGTGATGCTGACGATCCCGGCCTCGCCCGGCTGGCCGTCGACCATGCGGTGGCCGGTGAAATAGCTGCTTTCGTCGCCGTCCTCGCCCAGCTCGATCGGCACGCCGTGATACAGGCGCGTGGCGAAGGATTGGCGCGGCCCCTCGCCGATGCCTTCGGACGCGCACAGGGCGACGAAATCGGCCTTCGACAGGTGCAGCACCGTGTGCACCGGAAATTCGCCCAGCGCCTGGTCCAGGCCCTCTTCCAGGCGGCGGGCGATATGGTGCGCCGACAGTTCGCCCGGCGGCTGAACGCGACGGCCGGCCGGCAATCGGCGCAGGATCGCCTGCAGCGGTTTCAGTTCGTCATCGGGCTTCCAGTCGCGGCGGCGGTCGAAGCGCTCGACGACGAAACGCAGCACGTCGGGATAATCGAACATGACGATCTCATCGCCGATGGCCGGATGCTGCTGGCGCATGATCTCGCCCGGCCACACCGGCTGGCCGTCGGCCATGACTATCCTGAAACGTTGCATATGCATGTGGGCTTACCCGGCACTCGAAAGCTTGCCGCCCATATTCGCGCGCGGCGGAGGTGATTCGCAATTCCGCCGTTTGGCGTTTCTGTGAATGAACCGTTGATTTGGCGGAAAAACGAGTCCGCTTGCCAGACGCGCATTTACAGGTTAACACTGAACCAAATGGTTCAGTATGTAACGCCCCGCCTCGATGCCTCGTTCGCCGCGCTTTCGGACGCCACCCGGCGCGGCGTGCTGGAGCAGCTTGGCCGTTCGGACGCCTCGATCAGCGACCTGGCCGACCGGTTCCACATGACCCTGACCGGCATGAAGAAGCACGTCAGCGTGCTGGAACAGGCGGGACTGGTGGTGACGCAGAAGGTCGGGCGCGTGCGCACGTGCAAGCTGGGCCGGCGCGGACTGGACGACGAGGCGGCCTGGATCGAACGCTATCGCCAGCTTTGGGAGATGCGCTTCGACGCGCTGGATCTGGTGGTCGAAGACTTGAAACGCAGGGAGAAGACCGAATGACGAACAAGACCACGGCGGAACGGAAAGGCGAGCGCGAGCTCGTCGTCACGCGCACCTTCGACGGGCCGGCGCGGCTGGTGTTCAAGGCGTGGACCACGCCCGAACTGCTCAAGAAATGGTGGGCGCCGAAGTCGAGCGGCGCCACGCTGGTCGGCTGCGAGATCGATCTGCGTACCGGCGGCAGCTACCGCTACACCTTCGCCCATCCGTCACGCGACGAACCCCTGGCCTTCTTCGGCCAGTATCTCGAAGTGATCCCGGACGCGAAGATCGTCTGGACCAACGAGGAAAGCGAAGGCGGCGCCGTCTCGACCCTGACCCTGGTGGAAATCGACGGCCGGACGGTGCTGACGATCAGCGAGGTCTATCCGACCCGTGAAGGCGTCGACGACGCCTTGCAGGGCGCGGCGGAAGGCATGCCTGAACAGTTCGCGCAACTGGACGACATGCTGGTGGAACTGGGCGCCTAGCCCCCAAGGGTCGGTCGGGAATTACGGTGAAGGGCATTCGACTTTCGATATCCCTTCACCGTAATTACGTCAGTCGTTTACGGCTCCTTCTTGAACAGATCCTTGAAGATGAGCGCCCCCCAGACGCGGCCGCGGGCGTGCACCAGCAGGCCACCCTCGTTGAGCTTACCGAGCTCGACAGGGGCAAAACCGAGCTGTCTGGCCAGGGCCGCCACCGGCGCGATCGCGTCGGCGTCGTCGCTCGACAGGAAGACGACCCGGTGGCCGCCTTCGACGACTGGGTCGATGCCCAGGGTCGCGGCCACCAGATGGTTGAAACCTTTCACCAGCCTTGCGCCGGCAAACGCCCTGGCGACGAAGGCGGAGGACGGCAGACCGTCCAGGTCCTCAACAGGCACCAGGGTGTTCATCGCGTCGACGATCGTCTTGCCTGTCCAGTCCGGCAGCGCCTTCGCGACGTCGGGGTGCGACTCGAAGCGGACCGCCAGGAAGATGATGTCCGCCTTGACCGCGTCCGCCAGGGTTTGGGGCATGATCGTGGGGCCAATGGCGGCCGCGGCGGCGGCAAAGCTTTCCGGGTTGCGGGTGGTGGCGACCGAGACCTGGATGCCGCGCCGGGCGAACGCCTTGGCCAGCGCCTGGCCGACCTCGCCGAATCCGATGATGGCGTAGTTCATGGCTATAATCTCCTTGGGTTTGACACGGGTCAGAGTTGCGCCAGGCCGCCGTCGACGGCGACCTCGCTGGCGGTCATGAAGCTGCTGTCCGCCGAGGCGAGGAAGGCGGCGACGGCCGCGATCTCGGCCGGATCGGCCATGCGCTGGAGCGGGGTCATCGCGGCATAGGCCTTCTGGCCTTCCTCGCCGAGCGCATCCTTGGCCAGTTCGGTCGCCGTCGCCCCGGGCGACAGCACGTTGACCCGAATGCCGGTGCCCTTCAGGTCCTCCGCCCAGGTCCGCGCCAGGTTGCGCACGGCCGCCTTGCTGGCGCTGTAGGCGCTCATCCCCGGCGCGCCCGTGGTGCCGGCGCTCGATCCGGTCAGGATGATCGCCCCACCCGCCCCCATCAGCGGCAGCGCCTTCTGCACCGTGAAGATCGCGCCCTTCACATTGGTGTCGAAGGTTTCGTCGATGTGCGCGGCGGTGATTTGGCCCAGCGCCAGCTGGCTTCCCGCCCCGGCATTGGCGAAGACGATGTCGAGGGTTCCGCGCTCGGCCTTCACCGCCGCGTAGAGCCGGTCGAGATCGGCCTCATCGGAGACCGAGCCCTTCACGGCGCGGGCCTTGGGGCCAAGCTCGGCCAAGGCCGCGTCGAGCGCGTCCTGCCGGCGGCCGAAGATGAAGACGAAGGCGCCTTCCTCGATGAAACGCCTGGCCGCGGCACGGCCGATGCCGGTGGCGCCGCCGGTGATCACGGCGGTCTTGCCATTCAATCTGTTCATGTTTTGCATCCTCTGCTGGTGTTGCAGAGAAGCTGGGAATGTGCTCACCTGGGGACAAGTATGCACCTTTTGGTAAGTATCGAAGAAAATGCCGGACCTTCCTGATGACTGCGCGACGTCGCCGAACTGCGGCATAGGCTTCTCCAACGGGCTGGCCCTCACGCTGCGCATCATCGCCGGCAAGTGGAAGCCGCTGATCCTGTACTTCCTGCTCGACGCCCCCAAGCGCTACGGCGAACTCAAGCGCACGATCCCGGGCGTCAGCGACAAGGTGCTGATCCAGCAATTGAAGGAGTTGGAGAGCGACCAGGTACTGGCGCGGACCGATTACAAGGAGGTGCCGCCACGCGTGGACTACGCGCTGACCCCGCTCGGCCGCAGCCTGGCCGGCGCAATCGTCCCGCTGTGCACCTGGGGGACGCAGAACATGGCGGAAGTGGAAACCATCCTTGCCGGGCGCGACGCTTTGACCGCGACGGTCAAGGCCGGTTCAGAGACACGTCGCACGACCGGGCCCGAACAATAGCGTAATTGATAACCTGTCCCCGAAATCCGCCTTGGCTGGCGAAGAATATCATTGGTGGCACTTCACCAAGGCCTCTCAACTTTGACGGTTGAATTTTGTTACGGAAAAAGTAATTTAAAAAACAACGGACCAACTTGGATTGGTCCGATATGGGGGTGAAAGATGGCTTCTCGGTTTCGGTCAGAACTCACAATTATTCCTCCTGTCGCTATCGCGGTTAATCGGCAAGGCATTTCAACCACAATTGACTGGCGCTCAGAGCGAGTTGACAGAGGGTTATCCGGCTATTCGCAATCCTTTCGCGTCATGGGCGATCCCCGTTACGCAGGACCACTTCCAACCGACCGGTTTCTAATCCCCGGCACGAGGCAGGATTTCGGAGGTGGCGATCTTGCGAGCATGACCTCCACGGGTCTCGACGGCTTCAAGGAACTGCTTATTGCCACTCGTGAGCGAGAACGTCATATCCGCTCCGATATCACAAAGGCGCAATGGCAGCTTGCATTTAGCTGGACGGTACGAGCGCTCGCTTGGGCTGCGCTGGTTCCAGTCATCTCCAAATCAACTAACGCAAAAATCACCACTGCCGTAGCTGCCCGCCGAACCGAAGTGGCCAATCTCGAAAAGAATTTGGCGGCGTCCCGCATCTCAGTCAGTTTCAATATGGAGACGGCCGTCGCAGGCCCTCACCTGCGAATGCTGAACGCATTCGACAGGCTTTCGGCGTCGAGTCGCTCCTGGGCTCTTCAGACATCTCAGCAAATTGACTATGTGAAAGCTCGAAGCGCAGCCGATACAGTCGTATCGCGCCGCCCGCTGAGCATTGGCAGACGCTCCGACCCACTTGTCGATACAAACGATCTCCCATTGGCGGTTGGCGTGCAGAACGGCCGGGCCACCGCTTTCTTCTATCCCGGCTTCGTTCTGGTTGTGAACGCTGGCCGGACGGACTTTGCTCTCATTGATCTGAAGGAACTTGAGATCAATTACTGTCGAAGCAACTTCACGGAAACGGAGTCAATTCCATCGGATGCCGAAATGGTCCGTAAGGTGTGGGCTAAGTCGAACAAGAACGGCACCCGCGACAAACGCTTCAAGGATAATCGCGAGTTGCCCGTAATGGCCTACGGCGAAATCATCATGAAAACTCAGAGCGGCATGAAAGAGGCACTGATGTTCAGCCGAGACAACGCCTGCCAAGATTTCGTCAATGCAGTGAATGAGCTTCAGCGGATATTGAGATCTGGAGCAAAACCGCGCCTTGGTACAGCAGGTAATTTAATAGGCAATTGATAAACTCTCACGTAATTTAAATTCTAGAAGGCGCGGAAAATGCTTCAGATTCTGATCACGATGTTTAGCTTCTATTTCATCATCAAAGGGCTGGAGTTTTTCCACGTGGCAATGGCATCACCGCGCGAAAATAAGCGAGGCCTCTACATTATGGCTACGATAGTCATGATTGTTTGCGTTTGCGCCGCACTTACGTTCTGCTCGATGGGCTCCAACCAAGCGTCTTCGATCCCATCGCCGGTGACCTGACCCAAGCTCAGCATCCCCTGTTTAGATTATACGACGGAAAGGCTGCAGCCTTCTGCTCGCATGCTCATTTTATCTATGATCAAGCGTCGTTACCAAAGCGGAGAAATTGCGCTTTTGGTATGATGTCACCGAAATCGTCCTACTCAACTTCTCCGGGACGGAGGGAGTGCCGGAAAGTGGGTGCCAGAGTCGAGGGCAACGACCGTGAACGAAATCGAATCCCAGAGACGCTTGAGACTATACCGCGATCCAGTCATCTTTGACTGAGCCGCCAAAATGTAAATTGAACTCGAACACCTGACGGATGCGAGTGCGGACGGCAAAGGCCTGAATTAATGGGAGTATGCTGGCGAAGGGGATATAGTAGACACAGAAATCGTTTTGAATTTTGCTCGCCCTCAGGACGATACCCGCCGGCGCCTGCTTCGTCAGATTGAAAACCAAACTACCGCTTAAGCCTTCAGCTGGCTCGGGTTCTATATCGGTGAACGTTGCCCCGGCGCACCGCAGATGTGGGTCATTGGTGGTGCGGCCTTTGTCGAATATCTCGGTTTCAAAACAGACCGCTCGTCCTAAAGGAATCGTGCACTCCATTCGCGCTTTTGGAAATCCGGCGACTACCAGATGATCGCCGACCTCGGGTTCGACAGACAGATCGATTGAAATAGCTTCGGTACTGTCCCCCGCGCGGGAGCGATCCAACGCTAGGAGCAAAATGTCCTCCACCTCGGATTCCGCAAGTGTGTCGTCAATGCCCTGGATGTAGCCAGACTGATGCGGCTTCCATGCTTCCATTTTCCGAAGGTCGAAATGGATTAAAAGGTCGGCCGGCAACCGTAGCTTTACGACATGACGGCACGTAACGCCCAGAATTTGCCCTTGGCACCAGGCGAGTACGATGGTTCCCCCGTCGGTGGAAACATAGTCTGCGTCATAGAGAACGTTGTGGAACACCGCAGGCTGAACCGCATGAGATGAACGGTGCCTCAGCGACGGTAGAGCTTCCAACGGCACGATCAGCCCCTTTACCAATTAGCTGGCCCGGCGAAAATTACCACCAGTTTATCTCCACGGGAAGTTACTAGAAAGTCTGAGCCGTAGCTTGTCTGAGTTCGTCTACCCAGAAGGTGGAAAAAATCCTCTGTCGCGGGGCTTCACCTTATGGCTTGCGCCAACGCCCGCCGCATTCACTTGCGCGGGAGGAAGTAGGACTATCCACCCGGATGCAGGCCTGGCGCTTCTTGGCCGGTGCGGGCGACGTATTCGGTGTAGCCGCCGCCGTATTGGTGGACGCCTTCGGGGGTCAGTTCCAGCACACGGTTGGACAGGGCGCCCAGGAAGTGGCGGTCGTGCGAGACGAAGAGCATGGTGCCTTCGAAATCGGCCAGGGCCGACACCAGCATTTCTTTCGTTGCCATGTCCAAGTGGTTGGTCGGTTCGTCGAGGACCAGCAGGTTCGGCGGATCGAACAGCATCTTGGCCATGACCAGGCGGGCCTTTTCGCCGCCGGACAGCACGCGGCACGGCTTTTCGACGTCGTCGCCGGAAAAGCCGAAACAGCCGGCCAGGGTGCGCAACGCCCCCTGCCCCGCCTGCGGGAACGAGCCGTCCAATGACTCGAAGATCGTCTCTTCGCCGTCCAGCAGGTCCATCGAGTGCTGGGCGAAATAGCCCATCTTGACGCTGGCGCCGATGCTGACCGTGCCCTGGTCGGGTTCGGTGGCGCCGGCGACCAGTTTCAGCAGGGTCGACTTGCCCGCGCCGTTGGCGCCCAGTACGCACCAGCGCTCCTTGCGGCGCACCAGGAAGTCGAGCCCTTCGTAGATCGAATGGCTGCCATAGCCCTTGTGCACGTTCTTCAGGTTCAGCACGTCGTCGCCCGAGCGCGGCGGGCTACGGAACTCGAACTCGACGGTCTGGCGGCGGCGCGGCGCCTCGACGCGTTCGATCTTGTCGAGCTTCTTGACGCGGCTCTGCACCTGGGCGGCGTGCGAGGCGCGCGCCTTGAAGCGTTCGATGAACTTGATCTCCTTGGCCAGCATGGCCTGCTGGCGTTCGAACTGCGCCTGGCGCTGCTTTTCGGTCAGCGCGCGCTGCTGGTCGTAGAAGTCGAGATCGCCGGAATAGGTGATCAGCGTGCCGCCGTCGATTTCGACGACCTTATTGATGATGCGGTTCATGAAGGCGCGGTCGTGCGAGGTCATCAGCAGCGCGCCGTCGTAATTCTTGAGGAAGGCTTCCAGCCAGATCAGGCTTTCCAGGTCCAGATGGTTCGACGGTTCGTCGAGCAGCATGCCGTCGGGCCGCATCAGGAGGATGCGGGCCAGCGCCACGCGCATCTTCCAGCCGCCGGACAAGAGGCCAACATCGCCATCCATGCGTTCCTGACTGAAGCTGAGCCCCGCCAGCACTTCGCGCGCCCGCGCCTCGACCGAATAGCCGTCCAGTTCCTCGAAACGCGCCTGGACGTCGCCATAGCGTTCGATGATGGCGTCCATCTGGTCGGCCTGGTCCGGATCGACCATGGCGGCTTCCAGTTGCGTCATCTCGGCAGCCAGCGCGCTGACGGGGCCGACGCCGTCCATCACCGCGGCGACGGCGCTCTGGCCCGACATCTCGCCGACCTCCTGGCTGAAATAGCCGATCGTCATG